>SDBT01014660.1_pt1 | contig 12487 bp, 15 predicted proteins | sample 2277101 | NCBI WGS metagenome assembly SDBT01 (sample SAMN10404973, study PRJNA504765) | marine sediment metagenome | isolation source: marine sediment core GS10_PC15, 103 cmbsf | place: Arctic Ocean: Southern Knipovich Ridge | collected 2010
CAGGACTGTCATATTCAACCATTATGTGACCGCCTGGCGGTATCAGGTCAGCTAGATACTGAAATAGCTGTAGAACTTGCTCATCGGTTATTTCTAGAGTTTGTCCGCTTGCAATGAAGTCCAGGTGTGATGAAAAGCGGCTAATCTCAACCCAGTTATAGCTGGGATACTTATCCTGGCTGTAGAGACCTAAAAACACTGGCTGCTGGCTAGTCTCACCGGAACTGGTTTGCAGAAATATCTGAAAGTATCTGGCCCCGAACCTACTTTTTGGTCCCAGCAAGACGACTGGTTTATATGAGTCCAGTTTTTTCCCTTGAAGGTTAGACAGGGGGTGAGGCTGACTATCAGCCAGAACCCACCCCTTCTCCAGCAGGTTATCAATGGTGGATTGTTTGGAGGACATTTAGACTCCTCTTACCCTGCAGAGAACGGTTTATTTTCCAGCCAGCTTTTTGGTAATGGTAGCTACATGGCGTCCCTGGAAACGGGCCATGGCCAGTTCGTTCTCGCTGGGCATACGGCTGCCATCGCCGGCGGTAATGGTGCTGGCACCATAAGGACTGCCACCGCTTATCTCCTCCAGTGTAAACTGGCGGGTCTCGGAGTAAGGCAGCCCAACGATAACCATCCCCTGATGAAGCAATGTGATGTAGGAGCTAATGATGGTTGTCTCCTGTCCGCCGTGCTGGGTGGCGGTGGAGGTGAAGAAACTGCCCACCTTGCCGATAAGAGCGCCTTGTGCCCACAATCCTCCGGTCTGGTCCAGGAAGTTGCGCATCTGGGCACACATATTGCCGAAGCGAGTTGGTGTGCCGAAGATGATGGCATCAGCATCAGCTAAATCAGTTACCTTGGCTATGGCGATGTGACTGAAGGCCTCACGTGCTTTCTTAGCTCCCGACTTCTCCAGTATATCATCAGGAACCAGCTCGGAGACTTGAAGCAGCTCTACCTCAGCGCCTTCAACCTCCCGTGCCCCCTCAGCTACCGCCTCAGCCATTCTATAGATATGCCCGTACATACTGTAAAAGACTACTTTTATTTTCATCGCTACCCCTCCCAATTCTTGTTGAATTGTTTGCCTGGAAATTACGGTTTCTTAAGCAGTTTGTCAACCAAGATAGGTGATTATTGGTTTCTCTGATGCTTTATCCTCCCGGTTTGTTAGTCTGGCTGTTTTTGCGTAAGGCATTGGTGCTCCTTAAGCATGCACTTATCCATGACTACCAGTAGCCCGGCGTCTCTAGCTCTGGAGGCGGCTTCCTCATTAATAACTCCTTCCTGCATCCATACTGCCTTAGCTCCAATCTTAATTGCCTCTTCAACAATAGGCATTACTTCTTCCGAACGACGAAAGATATCCACAATCTCTACAGTTTCAGGTATAGAGCTTAAGCTAGGGTAACTGGTCTTACCCAGTATTTGTTGAGCATTGGGGTTGACTGGAATTACATGGTAGCCATGACTAGCAAGATAGCTGGCTACTCTGTGGCTGGGCCGCTCTGGATTGGGCGATGCTCCAACTACAGCCACTTTACGGTATTCTTTCAGTATCTTTGCTTCTATCATATGATAGCTTCCTTTGGTTAGTTGACCATTAAGTAGAGGCCGATATGTTGCTTTTCTAGCCATAATGATGCTGATGGTGTTTTATTTTGCCTCTTCCTTTTCTTTCTTAAGCTCTTGGTAGCTCCTGATTACTTCTTCTACGGAGGTTTTGTCTTCCAAGGTAGTGAGGTCGCCAATACTGGCGCCATTAGCCACTGCCTTTAGAACCCGCCGCATAATCTTACCGCTCCTCGTCTTGGGTAGTTTGGTTACAAAATAAATTTCTCCAGGAACTGCTATCGGCCCTATTGTGCTTCGCATGTGATTGGCCAGCTCCTTCTTCAGATTTGGGGACGGGCTGACTCCCTCTTTGAGCCGGATAAAGATGACGATGCTCTCTCCTTTCACCGGGTCAGCCTTGCCCACTACTGCTGCTTCAGTCACCTGGGGATGAGAAACAGCAGCATCCTCCAGTTCAGCAGTACCCATTCTATGTCCGGCAATTTTAAGTACCTCGTCAGCTCTTCCCAGAAGCCAGAAGTATCCATCACTATCCCTCACCGCGTAGTCTCCGGTGAAATAGGCACCCGGGAAGCGTGACCAATAGGATTCCTTATAGCGCTCTGGGTCGCCGTGTATGCCAATTAGCATACCCGGCCAGGGTTTCTTTATTATCAGAAAGCCCCTTTCTCCGACTGGTACTGGCTTACCATCTTCATTGACTATATCAGCATCTACTCCCGGTAGAGGGAACGTCGCTGAACCTGGCTTTAGTGGGATGCACTCTATCCCGGGGGCAGGAGATATCATGATGCCGCCGGTTTCAGTCTGCCACCAGGTATCGACGATAGGGCACCTCTCGTTGCCGATATGCTTATAAAACCAGAGCCACGCCTCCGGGTTAATTACTTCTCCTACGCTGCCTAATAGCTCCAGACTGCTAAGGTCATGCTTCTTTGGCCATTCTTCTCCATGTCCCATGAACATCCTGATGGCGGTGGGGGAGGTGTAAAATATAGTAACCCCGTATTTTTCGATGATTTCCCACCACCTATCAATGGCAGGATAGTCTGGAGCCCCTTCATAAAGAACTATGGCCGCCCCGTGTGCTAATGGAGCGTAGACTATTGAGCTATGCCCGGTAACCCAGCCCACGTCAGCGGAGCACCAGTAGACAGACTCCTCCTTAAGGTCAAATACCCACTTATAGGTGGAATAGTTATGGACAAGGTAGCCACCGGTACCGTGGACGATTCCCTTAGGTTTGCCGGTGGTACCTGAAGTATAGAGTATATATAGCGGATGGGTTGACTCTACTGGCTCCGGTTCAACGAAATGGGCTGCCTTGTTAAGCAGCTCATGGAGCCAGAGGTCTCTTGAGCGCTTCATGCTGACTTGGTTATCGGCTCTCTTAACGACTATGGTCTTTTCCACTGATGGACACATATTCAAGGCCTCATCAGAGATTGGCTTCAGCGGTAATATTTTCCCTCTTCGGAACCCTCCGTCGGCGGTTACCAGCACCTTGGCTTGCACGTCATTGACCCTATCCGCCAGAGCCTGAGCGCTGAAGCCGGAAAAGATGACGGTGTGGGGAGCGCCAATTCGGGCACATGCCAGCATGAAAATAGGTAGTTCAGGAATCATCGGCAGGTATAGGGCGACCCTATCTCCCTTGCCCACTCCGCAATTCTTCAGCACCGAAGCAAACTTATTGACTTCGCCGAACAGTGTTGAATAGCTTAAAACCCTGACATCTCCCGGCTCACCCTCCCAGTATATGGCTACCTTGCTCCTTCGCCAATTCTTGGTGTGGCGGTCGACACATATATAGGATGCATTCAATCGTCCGCCGACAAACCACTTGGCAAAAGGCGGCTCCCATTCTAGCACTTTATCCCAGATCTTAAACCAATCCAGCTGATGTGCCTGTTCTGCCCAGAACTCTTCCGGCTCTTCTATAGAGTGACGGTAAATATCCAAGAACTTCTTCAGCGGGAAGTATCGGGACTCAAACGGCAATGCTAATTCAGCCATGTATTAATCTCCTCGATCTATTTTGATTAGTCCTCTCCATAAAACAGATCATCATAGAGCAATTCCAATCTCAGTTTATGCTTGAGTTCCTCGTGGACTAAGTTTTCACAAAGATGTTTGGCAGCCTCGTCTCTCATCATGCTCATCATTTTTATATAGAATTCAATGGATTGCTGCTCTCGCTTCATAGCGAAAACCAGAGTATCCTGCAGGCTAGCACTTTCCAGTGTATCGCCACCAGTTAAATATTCGCTAATCATCAGGTTCGGCACCTTCTCTTGGTGCCAATCATGCTTATTTAAGCCTCTTTCCTTGAGTTTCTTCAGCCGCTGTGAATGGCCAAGTTCTCCTGCGGCCAGCTCTTTCATCAATGCTTTAGCCCCAGGGTCTTCAGTCTTGTTTTGTCCGGCTATGTAGGCAGCCTGAGCAGCAATTTCTTTATAAATTGCTACATCCAATAATTCAGCCAATTCGTCTGACATCCTTGCACTCCTCTTAGTTACATATGTGCCAGGCTGTGGGCTAGATTTCTATCAGGATTTTCTCGTCTTCAACCTGGATATTGTATGTTTTGAGGGGTCTGGGTGGCTTAAGCACCTTGCTCAATGTCGTAAGCAGTCCAGGCGACTTTAGCCAGCGGATTACCTGACCATTGCTGAGGTCAAACTGGGAGCCATGTCGGGGACAGGTGACTACGGTTCCTTCCAGTTTGCCCTGAGATAAATTCCCTCCCATATGCGGGCAGCGGTTGTCGGCGGCACAGTACTTATTCCCGACCTTGGCCAGAAGTATTTGATGTCCCTGAATTGAGATCTTCTTCATAGTCCCATCTTGAAGTTCACCGGTCTTGCCCGCTTGAACAAAATTAGCCATGCTCCACCTCTGATCTCAGATTCTTAAATGTCCTCCTTTCTAGTCCTTTATTTCTCCTCTTCCTTCAACAGGTCATTGAATACGTCAATGTGATATATCTCATTATCCCTTATGCGAAGGAGAAGTTTTTTCAGGTCAGGGTCTTCAGTCTCCTTGGCGGAGCGGTTATATTCGGCCGCCACCTCTTGTTCAATTTTGATGTCGGCCTGGAGCATGTCGGCAGTCTTGGTTGACTGGTCAGCCTCAGTATGCTCAATCCTTGGATTACCGCCACTCCCAACCATCGCCTCTGCCAGCCAGCCCAGGTGTTGCATTTCGTTGATAGCTTGATCCTCTAGCTGCTTTTTAGCCTCTTTATTGGGCGTCATATAGGAATGAAATAGATACTGGAGAATGACAGTGTACTCATGCTCAATGCCCCGGTTAAGCGTCTGGGTGGTCTTGTCCCGACGGCTACCTCTCACATCCTTGACTCCTTTCCTCTTTGCCTTCTCGACAAAGTGTCCAAAATTCCCGTGGTGTGCTTCTTCATCAGACAGGATACGCTGCAGTAATCGCTTTACCTTGGGGTCATCAATAAATTTGATATGTTCCTTATATTGATCTATGGCGCCTTCTTCTAGCTGCACATCATTCTCCATCCAATCGGCGACTGGCTCGCCAGCCATAAGCATCTCGCTTCTCTTAAGGCTGGGTGTGCCAGCAAGTTCAACTATGGTCTCTGCCAGCCAGCCCAGGTGGCGCATTTCATCACGGGCGACTGCCTCAATTTCACAAGCCATCTCACCTTCACCCATAGCGTAGGCATGATTCAAATACTGAATGATGGCACCATGCTCATCCTGGAGGTCTTTGTTCAGCAAGGCAATGATTTTGTCTTTGTCCATTAGTCCCTCCTTAATTGTACATTCTTTATTTTTGGGGAAAGCAATTTCTATATGAAGTTGTTCTCTTTGTGTTTTTTGGCAATAGTTTCCGCCAGGTCATCCAGAGCCTTAAAATCTGCTTCTCTGGGGAACCCCTTAATGAGCACAGGCTCCAATAATTCTACCTTTAGCTTGGGAATCATTTCGGCGAGTTGTTGAACCACCCTGCCTCCCCAGCCATAGGAACCAATAATAGAGACGAATCTCAGTTTGGGTCTCAGCGCGTTTGTCAGGAAGGCGGCGTAGACAGCATTTGGATGGGGACCGGCGAGCACGGTAGGTGTCCCGATAACCACTGTCGCCGCGTCTACCAATGCCATCGCCAGTTTGCCGATGTCAGTTACGGTCAGGTCGAATTGTTTCACCATTACGCCCCTTTCCGCCAAAGCCCCGACAAGGTATTCGACCATCTTGCCCGTGCTGCCATGCATCGAGGTAAAGGGTAAAACCACGATATTTTTGGGCTTATCAAAGACCCAGCTATGATACGCTGTCAAGATAAACTCTGGTTTATCGTACATGGGACCGTGACTTGGGGCGATGAGATCAATATTGTAATCCTTTAACCTCTCCAGGTGCTTTTCAATATTAGTTCTGAAGGGCATCATGATTTCGGCATAATACCTCTTGGCGGCTTCGTAGACCTGTCCCTCATCAGTTACATACAGGTCAGTGGTGGCTAGATGAGAGCCGAATAAATCACAGGGGAACAGTATTTTGTCTTCTCTCAAATAGGTAAGCATTGTCTCTGGCCAGTGAACCCAGGGAGCGTGGATAAACTCCAAGGTTCTATCTCCCAGCGAAACAGTCTCTTTATCGTCGACTGTCTTAAATCTCTCTTCTGGAATCATGAGCAGGTCTATGAGCATTCCTTTACATTTGGCTGTGGCAATAACTTTTGCCTGAGAGTATTTCTCAAGGACCTGGGGCAGGGTACCAGAGTGGTCTTGCTCGGCATGATTGGCGATTACATAATCTATATTCTTAATCTCAAGCTGATCCAAGTGATTTATCAACACAGTCTCCATGGTTGGATCTACGGTATCAATAAGAGCGGTCTTTTCACTACCCTTAATTAAATATGAGTTGTAACTCGTACCATCGGGGAGTGGTATCAGTGCGTCAAACAATCGTCTGTCCCAGTCAATTGCTCCCACCCAGTAGATTTCAGGTCTTACTTCTCTTGGTTTCATCCCGCTCTATCCTTTCTCACTATTCCTGGTGGTTTCGTAGACGAGGCATGTTCATCGCCTGTTTAGCCAGCATCCAGAGAGGGGTGTTCTTTGCTAACAAACCATGCTGCCGGGTTTTTGAGATATTCGTAATAGTCAAGTAGAATTAGATGGTGTTCCCGTTCTTGGGAAGCTAAAGCCTCGTAGAATTCTCTCTCAGCTTCATGAGCCGCATTCTTGCCCTGATTTTTATAGAAATCATAGGTTTTGTTTTCCATATCCATCGCTGTCTGTACCGTATCAATTTCAGTGGCTGGAGCCTTTATGTCGGAACCCATCTCCTCGGTTGCCTTGGCAAATATTGTTCTTAGCCCTTTGCCTCCATCAGGTTGAAAATCTGTCCTGGGCCAAGCCTTCTTATTCTGGATAGCCTCATATATTTCCTCAAACTTCTGTCGGTGAATGTCTTCTTCAGCGGCTAGCGATTCCAGCAGTTTCTTACCCAGCTCATTACTGCTTGCCTGACTCGCTTTCAGATAGAATTCCTTGCCATCAATTTCCATCTGGATAGCAGTTTTAAGTGCGTCTAGGGTTTTATCTTGCTCACTTACCATGGCCAACCTCCTTTTACATTTAAACAGAGTTCCACTTTTCAAGCTTTAGTGAGTAACAAATGATAGCCCGAAGTTTTGCTCCTTTATATTTTATAATATATTATAGTTTAATATATTCGGCTGGCTGGTGTCATTGTTAATAGGAAACCTTGACATCTTTTTTAGCTGAGGTATAAGATTTAACTATCCAATGGGAGGAGGTGGTTTTAATGCAGGATGTCAAGTATGTTTGTCCGAAATGTGGTTATGAATCCAAAGTACCCGGTTCATGTCCAAATTGCCAGAAGATGTTGGTGGCTACTTGTCCAGTATGCGGTAACCCCGTAGTGGGTGAGCAGATTCAGCTGGAAGATTAGTGCCTCCATTATTATAGACGAGGTGGAAAAATGAATGATAAAAAAGTAGTTGTATATACGACTCCTACCTGCCCTTGGTGCAAGAGGACGAAAGCCTATCTTTCGCAAAAAGGCATCGTCTTTACCGAGTATAACGTGGCTGTGGACAGGGGAAAAGCCAGGGAGATGATACAGAAGTCAAAACAAATGGCTGTACCCGTAGTTATTATTGATGATGAGGTTGTGGTGGGGTTTAACCAAGCTAAGTTGGATAGTCTGCTAGCCTAAGCTGTTCGTCCCGCAGGAAGAGGGGATTGTTTGGCCGAAAGGTCTGAAACTAAACTAGCTGTGGGGGGAGAACAATGAATCGCTATCTAATTTTAGTCAATGTCCTTTTTGTCGCCCTCGCATTTATCGTTGCCGGATGTGCTGGCCCGCAACCACCAGCACCCCATGTTGGACCGGTCACAGACTATGTCAGCCTTGTCGATAATCTTCGTGCTGTCGGGGCTGATGTCCAGCCTGCTGGTGACATCAGCCAGCCTTTCTTTTTGGTTAAAGGCTTGGCCATCACCGTAAATGGCGGCAATGTTCAGGTATTCGAATATGCCGATGATGATGCCGCCGATGCCGAAGCAGCACTGATTTCGCCTGACGCTAGTTCGATAGGCACCACGATGGTAAGCTGGGTGGCAGCCCCTCACTTTTACAGGATAGGGAAACTGATTGTGCTTTATGTTGGTGACGACGAGACTGTGCGGAGTGTACTGGAAAGTGTGCTCGGTCAGCAGTTTGCTGGTAGATAATTATTAGTGGTTTTGCATTGGGAGGCAGCCATGCATGAGTTGATGATAATAGGTGGAGGTCCAGCCGGGCTTGCCGCCGCTGTATATACCGCGCGCAAGCGGCTCAAAACGTTACTGATTAGTATTGATATTGGCGGGCAGATAAATACTACCTTGGGTATTGAGAATTACCTGGGCTATCAATTTATTGAGGGGCCGGAGTTAATAAATAAGTTCCAGACCCAGGTGAGTCAGTTCCCTATTGACCAGAAAATTGGCGACAAGGTATCTCGACTGGAAAAGATTGATGGCGGCTTTGAGGCCGTATCTGAAGGCGGTGATAGATATCAAGCAAAAGTGGTAATCTTTGCCACCGGCAAGAGCCCCAGGAAGCTAAATGTGCCGGGCGAGGCAGAGTTGTCCGGGAGAGGGGTAACTTATTGTGCCATTTGTGATGGTCCTATTTTCGCCGGACAAAGGGTGGTGGTGGTGGGAGGAGGCAACTCAGCACTGGAGGCAGCTTTAGATATGGTAAAAATTGCTGAGCATGTAGACTTGGTTTCACTGACCCGGTTAACCGCCGATCCCATCCTTATTGACCAGCTAGCCAACGCCAAAAACCTTAGCATTTTCACTGAGTATCAAACGGAGGAGATCAAAGGTCAGGATTTAGTTGAAGGAGTGGCGGTAAAAGACCTTAAAAGTGGCGAGAAGAAACGCTTGGATGTTACCGGGGTTTTCATTGAAATTGGGCTAGTGCCCAACTCTGGAGCGGTAAAAGGACTCGTTGAGCTCAATCAATGGGGAGAGGTGCCGGTAACACCAAACTGTGAAACCACGGTGCCTGGACTTTATGCTGCCGGAGACGTGACTGATGTCCCTGAGAAGCAAATTATTGTTGCCGCTGGTGAAGGAGCTAAAGCGGCACTTCAGGCACATCGTTACTTGCAACGACTGGGAACATAATAGCCTAACTCAGCAAACTGCAATCAACCCTATTTAAGCTTATAGTTAGCTTTTGCCTAAATGATTCCCCAATCTCTGTAGCCCTGCTGAATAACAGCGAGGTATTCCTTTGAAGGCGGTGCTTCTTCTAGTTGCCCAGACTTGATGTAGGTTATAGCTTCAATAGGCTCGCCAAATTCATTAAATACGGTGATCTTGAGTCTGTCATAGGCATGGGGGTAGCCTTCGCATCTATCTAGTCGCCGTAAACATTGCTCCGAAATGTCATAAACGGCGCCGAGAACTTTCTCCCCTCCAAATCGCTTGATGGTGGCGACTCCACCCCGCAACTTTCGGGACCAGCCGACAAATACCAATTGGTAGTTATGAAGGGTAGCTACACATTTGGGCTTGCTGTCTGGGCAGCGTTCCAGCATCTGTTTACGATTGAGATTGGAGCCATAAGCAAAGTAATACACCGGTTCCCCCCAAAGCTGTAAGATGTTTCTGCTAGAGCTTTTTTCTACTCCTTTTCCTTACCCAGATATTTCTCCGGGTTCTGGTCAAAGGCCTTCTTGCAGCCGACAGCACAGAAGTAGTATTTCTTCCCTTTGTACTCAGAAGTAGCTGCTGCTTTGCTTTCCTCTACCTCCATCCTGCAGACAGGGTCAGTTGCCATGATAACACCTCCTTTGATTAACTGGCGAATTTGGCCGGTTTGAATCTTCTTAAGCGCAGTGAATTAAGTACCACTGTTATCGAACTAGCTGCCATGGCCGCCGCGGCTAGAATTGGATTCAGGAACCCGTAGTCGCCCAGGATAAATTGAAGTCCTGATGGAACACCACTACTCCTGAAGGCAAAATATAATACGCCGGCTGCCACCGGGATGAGAGCAGTATTGTAGGCAAAAGCCCAGAAGAGGTTCTGCTTTATAGTTCTCATGGTGCGCTTACTCAGGGATATAGCGGTTACAATTCCCGTCAAATCACCGCTAATCAGCGTAATGTCTCCAGTCTCCATGGCAACATCGGTACCGGTGCCGATGGCGATGCCTATATCAGCCTGAGCCAAAGCTGGAGCATCGTTTATCCCATCACCCACCATGGCTACTATCTTTCCTTCTTGCTGTAGCTTTTTTACCTCTTGAACTTTATGTTCCGGGAGCACCTCGGCGAGGACATGGTCAATGCCCACTTCCCGGGCAATAGCTTCACCGGTGCGCCGATTGTCTCCGGTGAGCATTACCACCTCAGTACCCATTTTGTGTAGTGCTTCTATTGCCTCTTTGGCATTTGGTTTGAGGGTATCAGCCAGAGCAATGATGCCTACTACCTGGCTATCTATACCCAAAAACATCACTGTCTTACCTTTCTCCCAGAGACGATCGGCTTCTGCTTCCAGCTCATTCAGGGAAAGACCTCTATCCTTTATCAGTTTGAGGTTGCCAAGGAGGAGCTTCTTACCTTCCACCGCAGCTTCCACACCGTGTCCGGGGATAGCATTGAAGTTTGAGGCGGGGGATAACGCCAGCTTCTTCTCCGAAGCTGCCTTGACTATAGCTTCAGCGAGTGGATGTTCCGAACCGCGCTCAGCTGAGGCTGCCAAGTGGAGAACCTCTTCTTGAGAAGAAGAGGGAACGGTGATTACATCGGTTACTTTGGGCTCGCCCCGGGTCAGAGTGCCGGTCTTATCCAGCAGCACGGTTCTTATCCGGTGAGACCTCTCCAGTGCTTCAGCGCTCCGGATAAGAACGCCATTCTCAGCTCCTTTGCCAGTGCCTACCATAATCGCCGTTGGAGTTGCCAGTCCCAGGGCGCAGGGACAGGCGATAATGAGCACAGCAACAAAATTGAGGAGGGCAAAGGTAAGGGCTGGAGCTGGGCCCAGGAAGTACCAGATTATGAAGGTAATGATAGCGATGCCAATCACTGTCGGCACGAAGTAGCTAGCGATGACATCAGCCAAACGCTGAATAGGCGCCTTGCTTCCCTGGGCTTCCTCTACCAACCTGACAATCTGAGCCAGAGTGGTATCCTTACCTACTTTGGTCGTCTCGAATTGAAAGCTGCCTGTCTTATTAATGGTGGCACCGATAACCTCATCACCCACCTTTTTCTCCACCGGGATGCTCTCTCCGGTAATCATGGATTCATCAATGCTGGAATACCCCTGACGAATTATACCATCCACAGGCACTCGCTCACCCGGTCGTACCAGGACGAGGTCACCGACCTGAACATCATCAACGGGAATTTCCCTCTCCTTGCCATCACGGATAACCAGAGCCGTCTTTGGCTGCATACCGATGAGCTTCTTTATTGCCGCTGAGGTCTGTCCTCTAGCTCTGGCCTCCAGAAGGCGACCGAGGAGAATCAAAGCGATAATTACGGCGGCGGTATCGAAATAGACATGAGGCTCCAGCCCACGAGCGACGAAAAGGCCGGGGGAGAGAACGGCTACCATACTGTAGAAGTAAGCTGCTGAGGTGCCGACGGCAATCAGAGTATTCATATCGGCGGTTCTATGCCGCAGTGCTCCCCATGCCCCTCGGTAGAATCGCCACCCCGCCCAGAACTGTACCGGTGTCGCCAGCACCCAGAGCAGATAAGGCTTGCCTATAAAAGAGGGTCCAAAGCCCAGAATCATGATTGTTAAGCCGAGGACGGCAGCGAAGATAAACCTGTTTCTTATAGTCCGAATTTCTCGCCGGGCAGCAGTGGTAACATCTTCCAGGGTCTCTGCTTCCGACCCCAGTTCATAGCCGGCTTCTTTCACTGCCCGTCTTAGTTCGGCAAACTCTGTCCCCTCAATATATTCTACGGTAGCTTTCTCTGAAGCCAGGTTGACATTGGCTGAAATTACCCCGGGCACATTGGAAAGTGCCTGCTCGACGCGAGCAACGCAGGAGGCGCAGGTCATCCCGCCCACCGGGAAGATGGACTTCTTGGTCGCTGCGCCATAGCCCAATTCAGATATAGTATCCTTAATCTTGGCGAGACTTATCTTGGTGGGGTCATACTCTATAGAAGCCTTTTCGGAGGCGAAGTTAACCTTGGCTTGCTCTACCCCAGAAGTCTCAGCCAGACCCTTTTCAATGGTGGCAGCACAGGTAGTGCAGGTCATCCCGGTGACTGGAATGACTGACTTTCTGTTTTCCTGCTTGGTTTGGTTAGACATCTATCGCTGGCCTCCTCAGGCTAGGTTTTACCTAGCGACCAGGAGCGGTTAGCTCCCGGTTTCGGCTCC
>SDBT01014661.1_pt1 | contig 12486 bp, 15 predicted proteins | sample 2277101 | NCBI WGS metagenome assembly SDBT01 (sample SAMN10404973, study PRJNA504765) | marine sediment metagenome | isolation source: marine sediment core GS10_PC15, 103 cmbsf | place: Arctic Ocean: Southern Knipovich Ridge | collected 2010
ATGAAGGTGATGGAACAAAAAGAAGTCATGCATTTAATCTTCCAAATGATTTGATGTATCTGTCGTTTGGTGTAGATCCTGATCCCAATAACAATGGAGAGCTGGAAACTGGTTTAACTGAAAACGGATCAGCAATATTTTACAGAGTTGCAGGTGGAAGTAAACATGTACTCTGGTTTGAAGATAAATATAGATTTAGAGAAGGAAAATATACTGATGGTAAATGGATTATAAACGATGATGGACAGGGGTATATCATCACCAGCGGGGGAAAAACAACGTTGACGTTTGAGCTGGTACAAAAAAACCATGAAACATACATACTTATCCATGCAACCGATACAATAAATCTGTAGATAAGCGGAGTCTTAAATGCAAGAGATAACAATAACGTTTCATCCAGATAGTTCAAAACCTGCTACGTTAAATTGTGATGTGGCAGGTAGTATTTTTGCAAAAACAAAAGGACTGATGTATCGATCATCCTTGCCAGACGACAGAGGAATGCTTTTTCCTTTTTTGTTTTCGTGGTATCGAGTGTTTTGGATGAAAAATGTAACAATCCCTCTTGACATACTTTTTATCAGCAACGATTTCCGGGTTGTTAAAATATATGAAGCCTCAGCAGATTCAAATATACTCCACAAGGCCTATTGGGCAATTGGGTTTTGCAAATACGTTGTAGAATGTAACAGAGGATTTTGTAAAAAATATGAGATACCTATTGGAACTAAAGTATCGATTGAAAAAATTGACTGAATAAAAAGACATGTTTTTAAAGAATAAATCGTTATGAGATTATAGGTTCGGGGAGGAATCTTGTTGTATAAACTAGAGCGAGTAAAAGGTATGATTGTAGGATTTGGGTTTTTAGGTCTTGCACTGCTATTAAAAAGTGTCTATCCTGGGGGAAATATTGTTGTGATAGGAATGATTCTAGTTATGATGACGGTTGGACCAACTCTCGTATCATACAGTGGAAAACTGCATAAACAAAAACTAGTGAAAACATAAACGATACTTTCCGGGTCAAAGGCTACTGGTGCACTCAAAATATGTGACAACGTTTATGAAACGGTACTTGTTTCACTATCTAATGGATTTTACCATTAAAAAACCAACACATATTTTTGCACTTTTCTTGCTGGTTATTTCTTTTTTACTGGTTATAATAAACCCAATATATCAATTTTTTACACCTTTAGAAACAACATCAACAATAGATGAGATAACATTAGTATTTTTTTCGTTAATATTGGCTATTGTAATTTTTATAATAATTCCCCTAATTTGGTATTTCCTTGTTAACAAGCTTTCTTTTAAAGAAATATTATTCCGCATAAAACTACGAAAAGAAGGAATAGACATGGCTATTTTTTGGGGTATTATCTCCATGATAGCTATGTTTGTTATCATGTTCGTCATTGGAATCCTTCTAACTTTTTATGGAGTTAATCTTGAAGGATCAAGTAATATTACAGATTTTGAGCAAATTTTTTCTCTTCCCTCGATATTTTTCATTGTTGCTTTTCAACCAATTAGTGAAGAGATATTCTTCAGAGGTTTTCTCCTCGATAAAATCAGTTCTCTGGCAGGACGAGAAACAGCTATTGTAGTAACATCTCTACTTTTTGGAATAGCACATCTTACCTATGGAAATATTTATCCAGCGATAATGACAGGTATACTTGGTCTGATTCTTGCATATATGGTCGTCAAAACAAAAAGCCTCACAACGGCAATAGTTGCTCATATCTTCTTCAACGTTGCTAGTGTTACACTTTATATTATTGGGCAATCTTTAATGCCTTGATGCGCTAATTGTATAAATGAAATACCTATCCCCCTATCAAAAGGTGAACATATGAAACACGAAAGAACATTTGTGATGATAAAACCTGATGCAGTACAAAGAGGACTTATTGGAGAAATAGTAACTCGCTTTGAAAAAAAGGGAATGAAGATTGTTGCAATGAAATTAATCGATGTTTCAAGAGAGCTTGCAGAAAAACATTATGGAATTCATAAGGGTAAATCCTTTTTTGAACCAACTGTTGAATATATTACTTCTTCACCTGTTGTAGCCATGGTTTTAGAAGGAATTGATGTCGTAAAAATAGCAAGAACAATTATTGGAAAAACTGATCCTAAAGAGGCAGAAATGGGAACAATACGTGGTGATTTCTGTCAATTTATAGGAAGAAATATTGTGCATGGTTCTGATAGTCCTGAAAATGCCGAAATTGAAATTAAACTATGGTTTAAACCAGAAGAATTAGCAGGATATTCAAAAATTAATGAAGTTTGGATGAATGAATAAGGCTAGATTGTTTAATTGAAGCCGTTTACCTATTTAATCATAAAACCTGTTTTATATCATTTATTGAGACTGCTGGTTGGAAGAACCATTCGGGATTGTATTTTTGTTTATGTCTTTGTTGAATGAAGCAACAAATATAGTTAATAATCATTGTGAGAAAAGTAACATGGATAATTAATGATAATAAATTTAGAAAGGCTATATTCAACTCATTATAAAAAACCATATAAAGTGCAATGTTAAACCCCAGTTGTAAGAGAAACATCTTGATGTACATATTATTCTACTCAATTTGAAAATGATTTTAATCGATATATAAAAGATGTTGTGCAACTGTTACCAGGATTCTCTATTTTAATAAATACCAGACACCAAGAGAAATAATACCAATGATTACAAAAATAATCCAAAGAATATATGCAAATCTCAGACGTGCAATCCACCTCGCCTTTTTTTCAGCAGAATCAAAAAACCGACCAAGTATTGGATCATCTTCTATTGACATGTTACTTCTTTTTTGCTTCCATTAATGCTTTAATTCTTTTTCGACGGAAGAAATCCTCACGTTCTCTTTCCTCAAGTTGCATCTCAATATATTTCCTTGTTGCATAAAGTTTCGGGATTAAATTATTTTCAAGAACATTCACCCTTCGTTTTGTCTTCTCAATCTCTATAGTAAGTGATTTAATTCCACCTTCAAAATCAGCTAGGTTAATCAACTTTAAAACAAGACCGCTGAATTGAACTTTAGCATCATCAAGCTTGGCACAAGTATCTGAAAAACCATATAATGGCTTATCATCAATTGATATATTTTCACTATTCATCTTAGGTATCTTTACACCCATAATATTATCGTTTTCAAAAGAGATTTCACCAATATCTCCTGTGAGATATGAAATATCATCTACCCTGTTTTCTCCCATAATCATCTGAGATTGAATAAGAGAGAGAAAAGCTGTTTTAAATTCATCATCTACCTCTTTTTTCAATTGATTTCTTTTCTCAATTATTTCAAAGAATCTTTCAACAAGAGCGTCACGTTTCTCTTCAAGTAATTTATGTCCTTTCTCTGCAAGTATTGTCTTCTTACGTATTTCAAGAAGCTTCATTCTAGTTGGGCTTACACCCTCAAGTATCTGCTCTACCATCTTTACTTCTCATCTTTATTTTTTGGAAGATATTTTTCAATGTATTTTTCATCAATTTTTTTCAGCTCAGCAATTGGGAGTTTTGAGAACAATTCCCAGCCTATAGAGAGAGTTTGTTCAATACTTCTGTCCTCATGATTGTCTTGAGAGACGAATTGTTGTTCAAACTCATCCGCAAAATTCAAAAACTTTCTATCACGATCTGAAAGCGCGTCTTCACCAACAATTGCTACAAGATCTCTAAGATCGCAACCTTCTGCATAAGCAGCATAAAGCTGATTTGATACACCAGCATGATCCGCACGAGTTCTCCCTTCTCCAATACCTCTATCCATCAGACGAGAAAGACAAGGAAGAACAGCTATAGGTGGATAGATGCCTTTCTTATGAAGACCCCTTTCAAGGACGATCTGCCCTTCGGTGATATATCCTGTAAGATCAGGTATTGGATGAGTGATATCATCATCAGGCATCGTAAGCATTGGAATCTGTGTGATGGATCCTTTTTTACCTTTGATTCTTCCCGCTCGCTCATATAGTGTTGCAAGATCAGTATACATATAACCGGGATATCCTCTTCTTCCAGGAACTTCTTCTCTTGCTGCAGCAATTTCTCTAAGCGCCTCCGCATAATTTGTAAGATCTGAAAGAATCACAAGCACTTGCATACCAAGATCAAATGCCAAATACTCAGCACATGTTAGAGCCATACGAGGCAGGATAACTCTTTCAATTGTCGGATCATCTGCTAGATTAAGAAACATAACTGTTCTTTCAAGAGCACCTGTGTTTTCAAAGTCTCTAATGAACAGATTAGCTTCTTCTGATGTAATTCCCATTGCACAAAATACTACTGCAAATTTTTCTTCTTTACCTAGTACCTTTGCTTGTCTTGCAATTTGTGAAGCAAGTTCATTATGTGGAAGACCAGACCCTGAGAAAATAGGGAGTTTTTGCCCACGCACTAGTGTATTCAGCCCATCAATTGTAGAAATACCTGTCTGGATAAACTCTCTTGGATACTCCCGAGCATAAGGATTTATTGGGTTTCCATTGATATCCCGCCTCTCTTCAGGGATAATCGGTGGCGCATCATCAATAGGGTTACCGGTTCCATCAAAAACACGCCCTAACATATCTTTAGAAACTCCAAGCTTCATAGTTTCTCCTATAAATCGAACTGAAGTTTTATCAGTATCAAGTCCTTTTGTCCCTTCAAAAACTTGAATGATTGCTTTATCCATAAATGCTTCAAGAACTGTTCCCGTTCGTTCCTCACCAAAAGATGTCTTAATTTTTACAACCTCATTATAAGCAACGTCTTTTATGCCATCAACAATCATTAGAGGTCCTGCAACTTCAGATACTGTTGTGTATTCTATGTCTTTATTGCTCATGTTTATTTACCTCCCTTTATAAGGTCGTTAATTTCTTTTTCAAATTCTTTTTCCACATCAGAAAATCTCTTTTCAAATTCTTTATTTGGAACTGTACTCATTCTTGCTAGGCTCTCACGAGATTTCATGGCAATAATATCATCAATGTGAACATTTTTAGAAGCTGCTTCTAATATTTTATCTGAATATTTTAGCATCAGCCGTAACATCTCATATTGTTTCTTTCCAGGACAATAAGTATCAACTTCATGGAAAGCACTTTGTTGTAGGAAATCCTCACGGATCATTCTTGCACTTTCAAGAGCAGCTCTTTCTCTTGGTGGAAGAGCATCAGGGCCAACAAGTTTAACGATTTCTTGAAGTTCAGATTCTTTTTGTAGAATTGCCATTGCTTTATTTCTAAGGTTAAGCCAGTTATCTCCAATTTCTTTATGCCACCAGCTACTTATTGCTTCTAGATGAAGTGAATATGATTTTAACCAGTTAATTGATGGAAAATGTCTTCTATCCGCTAGATCTGCGTCAAGTGCCCAGAAGACTTTTACAATTCGAAGTGTGTTTTGTGAAACAGGCTCTGAGAAATCTCCTCCTGGAGGTGATACTGCACCAATGACTGATACCGATCCTTCTTTATCTTTTGAACCAAGTAGTTTTACTCGCCCTGCTCTCTCGTAGAATTCTGCAAGTCTTGAAGCAAGATATGCTGGGTATCCTTCTTCACCTGGCATCTCTTCAAGCCTTCCGGAGATTTCTCTCATAGCTTCTGCAAGTCTTGAAGTACTATCTGCCATAAGAGCAACATCATATCCCATATCACGATAATATTCTGCAATTGTTATTCCTGTGTACACACTTGCATCTCTAGCTGCAACAGGCATATTAGATGTGTTTGCAATAAGGACAGTACGGTTCATGAGTGGCTCACCAGTTTTTGGATCTTCAAGCTCTGGAAATTCTCTTAACACATCTGTCATTTCATTTCCACGTTCGCCACAACCAACGTATACTACTATTTGTGCATCACTCCATTTTGCAAGCTGGTGGAGGGCGACCGTTTTTCCCGTCCCAAACCCACCTGGTATAGCTGCGGTTCCACCTTTGGCAACTGGGAAAAATGTATCGATAACACGCTGCCCAGTAATAAGAGGCAGTGATGGATCTAACTTTTTTATAACTGGCCTTGGTTTTCTCACAGGCCATTTTTGCATCATTTGAAGCTTCACGTCACCTTTATCTGTTGAAACAATTGCAATGTCATCGGTAACAGTGTAGTTGCCTTCTTTTTCAACTTTTAAAAGCTTCCCCCTTATATCTGGAGGAATCATGATTTTATGGGTGATAATTGAGGTTTCTTTCACCTCTCCAATGACATCACAGCCTTCCACCTTGTCTCCTGCTTTTGCAACTGGTTTGAAATGCCATTTCTTTTTTCTATCAAGGGCAAAGGCTTCTACGCCACGTTCAATAAAATCACCGGTTGCTTTATAGATGTCAGGAAGTGGTCTTTGTATTCCATCATAAATATTTGTGAGGATCCCTGGCCCAAGTTCTACAGAAAGAGGCATACCTGTAGTAATTACTTGTTCACCTGGTTTTAACCCATTTGTATCTTCATATACTTGAATAATTGCGTTATCTTCATTGAGACGGATGATTTCACCGATAAGATTTTCCTCTCCAACTTTAACAACGTCATACATTTTTGCTCCTCGCATACCATCTGCTTCGATGACGGGCCCGGAGATTCTGATTATTCTTCCTTCTTGTATTTTTTTAGACATTATGTGTTGCCTCCAAATTATTATTTATCCTTAACTACTTCAACTCCAACTGCTTTTTTTATTAATTGTGAAACATAATCCACATGGTCTTTTTTTCTTCCAGATTTATCTGGTATTTCAATTACTATTGGGATAGTATTTCTTAATCTAAAGTCCTTTAATTCTCGTCCTAAATCTTCTGCTATTTTTTCTGTGACAAACAAGATTCCAATGTCATCTTTTGATGAAACGTCATTCCAGACATCAGACGTATTTCCTTCGAAAACATATGTGTCTTTAATTCCAGCAAGTCTTAGGCCAACTGCAGTGTCTTTATCACATAGAGCTGCAAGTTTCATCAAACAGTCTCCTTGATAAGATAGTTATTAATCATTTCAGTTGAAAGGTTTTCATCAACACCTTTTGCAATGATCTTTAGGTTTCTTATTTCAAATTCTTTTAATGTAAGAAATCTAATCGTAGGGCCTATCGTTACATAATTCTGTGTAGAAATATCTTTTATTATCTTTAAGAATATACAATCAAGAGCATTTTCTAATACTTGGACTGAGTTTTCTTTGTTATAATCTTCTATTGAGTCCTTTAAAACGTTATAATAAGAAGTTCCTTCCAGACTAGAGATAATTTGTGAAACAGAGTCAACTTCACACATTTCTTTATATTTCCAGGATGCTATTTCATGTCCTTCACCAAGGAATAGTTTCATGCAGGACTGTTCATCATATTGTAGTTGTTTTCCACGGAGAACATTTTTTATATTGGAAATATCAATCATTGTTTTGACATATTTTTGTTTTCCAGGTTCGCATTTATAGGGAACTTTTACTTCTTTGATTTTATTTATGACGTATTTATCTATCAAACTGTCTAAGGTTAAAAAGTCAGTTTCTTTGTCTGATGTTGAATCGATTATCTCTTCAGAAAAACCATAGCTTTTAAGGATTTCAGAAACATCTTCTTTTTCTGAATCATTAATCTTTTGAATCAACTCTTTTGTGTTTTGCAATATTGCTTTATCAAATATTGTATCTTTACCTGGTTTTTCACGAAGCTTATTTTTAAGTATGTTTTTAACAAGATATATATCTATTTTTTCTAGATATACGTTGTAGAATTCGTTCATTTTCTTTGAACTATCTTTTTTCATCATTTCAATGGTTTGAAGGAACGTGTTATCCAGTGATTCTTGGATTTCATAGGTAGTTTTTCCTTCTATTTTGTAGTCCTTTGATGTATTTATTGATTCTTTGAAACCTGAAAGATCCTTACTATTTGAAATACTGCTAAGTAATTTTTCTTCAACATAGGGGTTTCCCATAGCTTCGAATTTTGCATTGGGATAAACAAATTTAACATAGGTGGAAAAAGGACGGGAGATAATCGCTACAGCTCCAGCTAGAACTGCAATTATTAATAGCCAGAAGAATATGCTGTTGGGGTCTAAGATCATCTCAATCAATATTATCTACTCCGTCTTATGAGAAAAGCAGCTTGCCCACCTTTATTCTTATTTTTTCTTTTTCCCTTTTCAGTATTCCATCAAAGGTATGATCAAGTTGTATTCGCCCATCGTTTGACATAAGAATGATTCCACCGCTAGATTCTACAGATCCAGTTATTTGTAAACCAAGGTCTTTTGCAATCTGTTTATCTGTAGGTCTTGATGTCATAACCGTACAGCCTCTGCTCAGTTTTTTTTGTCCATCGCGCATTAGTTTTCTTACAATGTTTTTGTATTTCTGTTCACTTAGTGTTGATAGTTTATGATGTGCTTTTACAAAGCATTCGTCTATAATTTTTTCTCTTGCATTCATGATTTCTCTTTTCATATCTTGTTTTGCTTTTGAAACATTGATTTTTGTAATATTTTCACTTTGAATCTTACCGTCTGCCTGTATTTTTTCTACTTGCTTTTTTGCTTCTTCTTTAGCAGTAGTGATGATAATTTCTGCTTCTTTCTCTGCATCTTTTAATATTTTGTTTATTTCTTTTTGCGAATCTTTCTTTATCTGGTCGATGATTTTTTCTGCTGACATGTTCGTTCCATCTATAGTAAGCCAAGTCCAGTCATTAAAAGTATTCCTACAAGAAGTCCAAATATAGCAATGGTTTCAGGCATAACAGTAAATATGATTCCTCTTGCTGCAACATCGGGATTTCTTCCAACTGCACTAATTGATGATGATGCAACCATACCTTGATTTATTGCAGATAGTCCTGTAAGTCCAACTGCAAGGCCAATCCAGATTGCACCTACTCCTTGCAGTGGGGTAACTGTTGCACTTCCTCCGCCAAGTAATCCAGCGCCCATCATAAGCAATATGGCAGTTAGAAGACCATATACCGACTGGGTCATAGGAAGCACCTGCAATACAAGTAACTTACCAAAGAGATCTGGTTTTTCAGCAGTGACTGCAATTGCCGAAGATCCTGCAAGTGCAAGACCTATTGCAGATGCAATTCCTGCAATTCCGATGGCTAGTGCACAGCCTAGTATTATCAAACTTTTATTGCTTGATGAATCACCAGTATGCACAACTTTTGAGATTGTAAATTCGTTACCCAGATTATCTTTTACTGTTAGATTAACTGTGTAATATTCATTTTCCTCTGAAAATTCATATATTGGATGTTGCGTTGTAGAATTTGAGCCATCTGGAAATTCCCAATTGTAAGATGTTATATTTCCTGTTGACGTCGACTCAAATATAACTTTCTTGCCTTCAACAGTATAGGTGAAGTCCGCGACTAGTTCTTCACTATCTTGTTGTTCTTCTTCTTGTGCATATGCTAAACTTACAGAAAACAAAAATATTGCTGCAAGTAGCAATGCCATTATTGCTGCTTTTCTCTTTATTTTCATAATATTTTCTCCTATTATTCAGTCTATTTTTTCTTCTAATTTTGTATATTTTCTTTTCATTTTAAACGGGGCAAACTCATGCCCTCCGCCGCTGTAAAACCGATTGAAAAATTCAACATATTGAAGTCTAAGCGAATGAACCGCTGCACCAAGTGCTTGAAGTCCAAGATTTACGAGATGTAAGATGATTAAAAGAATTGCAGGAATGATTAAACCAACTATTGGGATATCTATCATTGTCATCCCTGAGACAACATTAAATGCCAGAGCCATCCCTGCTGTTGCAAGGCCAAGGGCGAGAAGTCTTGCATAGGAAAGCCAATCGCCAACGTATCCGGTGATATCAAAAAACCCAACGGGTCCTGATGCAATGAGAAGTAAAATTATTCCTATAATTACCATTACTGCTCCTGCATAGAATAGGGGTGTTGCTATCTCCCAGTCCATTAAGAACTTACCAATTAATAGTCCGCCACCAATTTGGAGAAGAATCCAACAGAACCGTTCTGTAATCAATTCCTTGTATTTTTTTTGTTTGAATGACTGATATATTCCAAGAGATACGCCAACATTGAGATGGATAATTCCAAGTATTAATGCAACAGAGAGGATTCCTAATGGATCATTAAGTGGTTCGACTGGAAATCTAATTCCAAGGAGATTAAAGCCATAAATTGGTTTGTCAAGATTGTTAGTAATTGCGGGTGCAATAAATCGATGGACAAAATCTCCAAAGATACTATACGTTAGAATCCCGACAATTGTTGTGACAAGTCCCATCCATATTCCCATAAATGACATACTTTTAATCATGGGGCTATGTTTACCAAGTTTAATGTAGGCAAATAGTGATAATATTAGGATAACGCCGCCATATCCAGCATCTCCAAGCATCACACCAAAGAATAAAACAAAAAAGAATCCCATAATAATTGTTGGATCTATTTCGTTATATTTTGGTGTTGCAAACATTGAAAGAAGACCTTTAAACCCAGCTGCCCACTTTGGTGTTTCAAGATAAGTAGGTGGATTATCCGGATTAACAGAAGGTATTTTTGAACGATAAATAATATGTTCTTTTGAAGCTTTTTCTATTTCTGATTTAAGCTTTTCTTCGTTTTTTTCAGCTACCCAACCATTGATTATATACGTACTATTTGTCTTTGCAAAATTCTTCGGGAGTTCCTTTCGTATTTTTTCAAGTTGGATCTCTTCTTTAAGAGCACGTAATTCATGTAATTTTGATTCTGCATATTTTCTTAGATGAGAAATAATTTCTTTCTTTTCTAATTTCTTATCTTTTATCTGTTTATCAAAAGATTTTAAAATGTCTTTTGGAAAGCCAGAAAGATGTTTTACATCAAATTCAATTAATCTTTCTCTACATATTTTTTCAATTTTTTCTTTTTCCAAAATATGTGCAATTACTACAACAGACCATTCTATTTGTTTACCACTGCCAAATTGTTTTGAAAATATTAATGCATTTTCAATTTTGTCAATTTCTGATTTTAATGAAGCAAGATCATTAGTTTTTCCTGTTTTAATAAAAACATATTCTGATTCACCAATATCTGATATGTCAATATCAAAATCTTTAAGGTAATTGATTTGTTCGATATCGACCTTGATTGTTTGTTTTTGTTCTTCAAGGTCTTGAAGTTTTTGATCGTTATCCAGTATATTTTTTTCAATTTCTTCAAGTACTGTTTCAATATGAGAAAACATTTCTTCAAGAGATGAGTCTTCAACGGTTTTTATCTTTGGGAGTTCTGGGTTAAGCATTGATTTAATGCCTTTGGGTTTTACCCTGATTTTATCTAAAATATCTATTATTCTTGAAAGGCGGAGTTCATAGTTTGCACAGATACCTGCGTCTGGATGCATGGATGCTTTTTCAGTTTCTTTTATTATTTCCGGCTCTTCTTTTGATATATCAATGATTTGCATCAAGCCATTTTCATGAAGTTTTTTTATTGTTTCTTCTAAAAAGTTATGATGGATAACCAGTGAAACCTTCTTCATTGGAGCTGGAAATAATATTGTTTAGTCCCCCTCTTCGATCTCCTTAATAATTAGATCTACTGCTTTTGATATGTTTTTATCTGCTGTTTCTTTAATTTTTATAATTTCTTTATTTCCATCGCTTTGAATTTTCTTAATATCTTTATCTGCATCTTCTTCTGCTTTTTCACAGAGTTTTTTAACATTTTTTTGGGCAGATTCAATTAATTTTTGTTTCTCTTTTACTCCTCCCCTATTTGCTTTTTCTATAATATCTTCGGCATCCTTTTTTGCTTTCTCAATTGCCTGAAGTGCATGTGTTTCTGCTTTTTTGATTTCTTTTATCTCTGTCATTTCCGATACCTCGTATTTAAACGCGGCTTATATGTGTTTTTATAGGGTTACATTCCCCAAAACTTGTTCTCCTTTCTTTTTATCTCAATAATTCTATTTAAAACATCTTTTTCATCAATGTTTAAGACATCCATTTCTTTGAGTTTTTTCGCATCACTTTCAGGAATCGATGTGTATAAAATATCTTCTCCTTTTATTTGTCTTCCAACCGTTACACCTTCAAGTGAGATAGCAACTTCTTGTCCCTGAATTGCTTCTTCTACTGGTTTATTATCGGATTGTATGCCTCTAATTGAACCTATTACCTTTCCATCCTCTCTCATAAGTCGCATGCCATCTTTTATCCTTCCCGCAAGGACTCTTACTCCAATGACGGCAGGATGACTGACCCGAAACACATACTCTGGGAGAAACTTGATCATTCCCGGATGGATATAGTCTTGTCTTCGTTCTCTTTCAAGTTCTGCTTTTTTCTTTTCTATCCAAACGTCATAGTTTTCCATAATTGTATAGATAACATCCTCATTGAAAAGGGTGACATCAGTACCTGTCAGCTCTTCTTTTGCTTCTGGAAGAATGTTCACGTTAAAAGAAAAGATTACTTTTTCTAGAAGAT
>SDBT01014662.1_pt1 | contig 12486 bp, 23 predicted proteins | sample 2277101 | NCBI WGS metagenome assembly SDBT01 (sample SAMN10404973, study PRJNA504765) | marine sediment metagenome | isolation source: marine sediment core GS10_PC15, 103 cmbsf | place: Arctic Ocean: Southern Knipovich Ridge | collected 2010
CCCCCCCGTCGTCGATAGTGTCCACACTTTTTTAAGGGATGCAAGTCGCCACAAGTCGCCACAAGTCGCCGTGTAGACCAGTTCACATCAGATCAGGTCAGACCACAAGTCGTTGCAAGTCGCCGCCCTTTCCAGGGCTCTGCCCTGATATAAAATGTCCTGATCTGGGGGAGAGTAGAGCAAAGAAAAACCCCACGACCGAAGCCGTAGGGTTAGTGGGTTATCTTTTTAGGGCATCTTCAGCCGCACCTTTAAGTATACATAGAATATCCAGTTCGAATTCAGGGAAAGCTTCATTCGGAAATTCTTCCAGTGCTTCCAGAATTCGTTTTTGCTTCTGGCTTAGAAGCGCTGGCGGCGATAATTTCGCCTAGAAGGGTCAGAATCGTTTCCCAGGCATCTTCGGATTTTGCGGATAGAGGCATGACATTCCCTTTCAAGAGGGGAGAGTGGGCCTACCTGGCCCTAGGAACGAGACCTATTTCAAAGCCACCCGACCCGCCGCAATCTGGGTACGAATGAACTTCCGGCGGCCACGGAAACCCTTGGCCTTTTGAGCGGCCAGGCAAGAGGCGACCGTTTGGTTATTCTTGAAGCACCCAGTCCGGGTGATCAAGCGGGGCTTCAAGACACGCAACCGAGCTTCGTTGGTGAAATCGGAAAGCGCCTTGCCACCACCGCGCCGTACCTTGGCGGTCCTGGTCTTGCGAACCTTGGCCTTGCCATTGGCCTTGCCGTTGGTGGAAACCTTCTTGGCCTTGCGTGACTTCTTGGTAGCCATGGTTTATCTCCTCCAGATGTTGGGAGCCCTAAGCGGCTATTCCACTTAGGTAACTCCCAGATTAACAATTTCAAACAACTAGAATAGGTATTGTGCGCTTATTTAAGTGGAAAGTAAAGAAAAAAGTGCCGAAAAGTAGGATTATTTTTGGGACGGATCTAGGTTTAAAGGCTTAGGACTGTCCTGTGTCAAGTCGCCACAAGTCGCCACAAGTCGCCTGCTCTGATCTGATCTGGGTCTGGAAGTCGCCGTAAGTCGCCGCTACAGCCAGGCCAGGGCCAGATCAGCCGCTGGCCTGATCTGATCTGGTGGTCCGCGGTGCGCGCCCCGGCGCGCACTACCTGGTCTGGCCTGATCTGGGTGGGCTATAGGCAAAGAAAAACCCCCTGGCCGAAACCAGGGGGTTAGGGTTTAGGAAACGGCGTCTGTTATCGTTAGAAAAACTTCCCGCAATTCTGATTCGGAAAGCTTTGGAACGGCCAGGCCGGATTTGTATAGCCTTTCTTGATGTTCGCGCGATAGCGCGCTAATGGCTAAGCAAATACTATCGCAGAACGCTTCCAATTCCGGCCCGCGTTTAAGTGGCGCTTGTTCGTTTTTTGTTTCGCCTACCATAATATTTTCCCCTAAACTTCGGGCCAATCGCCCACGATATCAGAAACCGCTTGCCAAGCGTAAAGCGCGCAAAGCAAACCACTTTCGCGGGAAGTTTCAAGCTTCAAATCGGGCGCGAAGATTACGAATTTTTCTGGCGTTTGCGAAACCGTAAATTCGCCTTTGCAATCTTCGATGGTTATTGTAACCGTTTCGTTTTTATCAAGCGCGATTAGGTTTTCTAAGGATATTTCCATAACGTATCTCCTCCAGATCAGGTTTGGGGGCCTACCTGGCCCTTTTAAGGTTAGATATGGCTTGCTTTTTCGGCTTCGGTAAAATCTTTTACCATTTTACCGAAAATTTCTAGGGCCGTTTCAAGTGGAAAAAGGTTTACCGTTAACCGGCAAATTCCTAGCGGCGCCCACCATTGCGTAGTTTCGATATTCCAGGCGGTATTTGAATCACCAGTTACTTCTACCGCTAGGAAACCTTCGCCTTCCAGAGAATCGATATCTTCTTCGCTACAAGGCCGGAAGGTACCACCTTCGCCTTGTATAAAATATTGCGTTTCCATGGTACTTCCCCTTTTGGGAAAGGAAGGGCCATGCCGAAACGTGGCCCTTCGAAGGTTACTTAACTTCTTTGAAGCCTTTTCCTTCTGGTACGAAAACCGAAAAACCCACTTGCTTCAAGGTTTCTTTGTTTTCGGTTACCACTTTGGAAAGTTTTGCTTCGGCTTCTGGGGTTTCTTCGGCGTTAACGTAATCAGCGATTGCTTCGCCGAAGCTGGTTAAGGCTTTATTCGTACGTTCCGTGGTAAAGCCCGCCGTAGCGTTACAAAGAAACGCCAAGCCTTCTTGTGGTTCGTTTTCGCAAATCGTTTCGCCAATTTCCCAATCGGCGGCGCGGCCATCGCCTTCCTTGTAGGTATAGAATTCTGGTTTATTCCAAAACGGGAATTCCCAGCCTTCTTCGTAGGCGAAACCTTCTTCTTCGACGGCGGCAAAGTAAGCCCCAGCTTTATCTTCGATATCTTCCTTAACCTTTTCGGGGATTGTATCCAGGGCCGTTTGAACGGCGCCAAGGTATTCGTAAAAGGCCAGATTGCGCTTTGATTTCTTCATGGTCCCCTCCAGATTTGGAAGCCCTAAGCGGAAAGCCCACTTAGGTAACTTCCAGATTAACAATTTCAAATAGCGATAACTAGGTATTATTTTGCGCCTTTTAGTGTGGAAAATCAAGGCTTAATTTAGGGCCTCCTTTGCCGTAAGTCGCCGCCCTAAGTCGCCGTAAGTCGCCTGTTCTGGTCCTGATCTGATCTGGGGTGATCTGGCCCTGATCTGATCTGGTGCACGCACCCGGTGCAAGTCGCCATAAGTCGCCGTAAGTCGCCGTCCACACCAGTTCAGGCCAGGACCAGGCCAGGACCAGCCAGCGGGCAAAGAAAAGCCCCGCGCCGAAACGCGGGGTCTTCAAAGGCTTTCCAAAGCTTTTCGGAAGCTTCGGGCGGCAAACCTTCCGTAGTTTCGCAAAGCGAAACGCAAAGCGTTTGTAGTATTGAATTCTTGTGCCGCGCTTCGATTTGCGATTGCGTTAACGGGGTAATATTTTTCATAACGTACCCTTTCAAGGGAAAGGAAAGGGCGATACCTTCGCCCCGTTTCCCGTTCGAACTACGAAAGGCTTACGCGGCCTTGCGCTATTTGCGCCCGAATAAACTTCCGGCGCCCGCGAAACCCGGCCTTCTTTTGGGCCGTAAGGTTTGCCGAAACGGTTTGCCCGGTTTTAAAGCAAAGGCTTCGGGAAGGAATTTCCTTCCCGTTAAGAACGCGAAGCTTCGCGGCGTTACCGAAATCGGAAAGCGCCTTACCGCCGCCCTTGCGGGCCGCGCCGTTTGCCTTCGAAGCCTTGCGGGCCTTTGAAGGCTTGCGGGCCTTTGAAGGCTTGCGGGCCTTGCCGTTCGCCTTTGCCTTTTGCGTTTCTTTTCGCATAGGAATAGAATCTCCTCCAAGTTTGAAAGCGCCGCCCGTATTAGATAAGGCTTTCGCCCCCGCTATCGGGCGGCGCTTTCGTTTCGGATACGTAGTTTCAAATAGCGGGGCGAAACTTTCGCCTTATCAAAATAAATACTAGGCCCTAATTTGATTAAAGTAAAGAAAAAAATGGCGTAACGTAACGCGGTACGAATTGTAACGTATCGCCTTACAAATCGAAACTTGTAAGGCGATACGTTACAAAGGCGCCGCGCGAAAAATGGCCGGAAAAGGAAGGGGGGAGGGGGGAAACGCCGAAGCCGTACTGATTCTGATGTACCCAACTCCGCATGAGACCATCACAAAAGGACACTCCTTGCGTCATGTTTTTTGCAGGACCATCACAAAAGGACACTTTTCAGTCCCAAATTTTTTGGAGACCCAGCTGAAAGCACACTCCCTAAGTCCAAATTTTTTGTAGGATCATCACCAAAGGACCATTTACAATGGGCCACGAAAACTCTGAAACTGTTCGGATTGGCAAGCGTTGGTTCAACCGCGATACTGTTGGCGCTGACAAGGGGCGCATACTGGGTCCCAAGGACGGGTTTCCGACTAAGGAAGCGGCGGTGACAGCGGCCAAGAAGCGAAGTGCCAGTTTTTTGAAGCCCCGCCGGAAGCCTGAGCGTCGAGCGCGCCTGCTAGACGGCACTGAATAGAATTTTTTGGAGATCCTGAAGAAAGCACATTCCCTCGTCCCCCCTTAAACATAGGAGGTTAGATATGGCAGCGCATCCCGGTACTGGCGGACGTCCAAAGCCGAGACCCAAGCCCAAGCCGAAACCCAGGTAAATGAGGAGAGATAAGTATGGCAGATACACGCCATCGTATCACAGAGTTCTTGCGCGACCCGAAGAAAAAGCGCGCGGGGTTTGCTGGTGTTCTCGCGGGGTTTGCGGAGGCCAAAGCAGGTTTGGAAGGGGGGAAGGTTTTTAACAAAGAAACCAACAGGTTCGAGTTACCCTCTGCTGCAAAAGCAAAATTAGGGACATCCAAGCCCCCGAAACAGCGAAGAGCAACGATCCTGAGTAATGTTAGTACCAAAGAAGCTAAATCAGCTTCTGTCAAACGGCGCCGTGGCTCCGTCGTGCGTTCTGCTTCGTTGCTGCGGCGAATAGGCTCTGGGGCTGATAAGCCAAACCGTTTGGGATAGGACCTAGATGATGGCAACGGTAATTCCCTATAGTGCCAATAAGCAACACGTGAGGTTGTTTGAGCCCGGAGATACCACACGGGAAGGTCCTCACAAGACATTTACCCTAAACGCCGGTGATATACCTGGCTACGAAATGGTACGTGAGGTAAGAGACTTTATCGGTACACCCAGCGGCGAAGTAACTGGAGTTCTCACACTCACAGCTACGTGAATACTCTGCTAGCGTACAACCACATAGTGCGGGAGTTTTGTAGGAGTATTTGACATGAAAAATTTGTTTTCAGTAGCCGCTGTTTTGCTAGTGGTTTTGGCATTGGCTTCACCCGCGTCGGCTAAACACCATCGTGGCCATGCTATTGTCCATCTAGAGAACGCACTTGTGCAGTTGGTTTCCGCAAGGCTGTCCCTAGATAGGTGGGAAGACTCATTGGCGAATCCTGATGCGGGAACTTTCTCTCGGACGCGGTACAATTTCGAAGCCGCCATAACAGATTGTGAAGAAGTTATCGTTCTGCTCCAAAATGGTGAGGATCTGGACATCATTAGGCGGCGGCTTACCAAGCCGACAGTTGCTTCGCCAGAAGCGACGGTGAATTCATTATTCTTCGCGTTATACGAGATCGCTTTCACACCAGTTGGGTCGGATGGTGCTGACTACGACAAACTACACCGCGTTCTACGGCGTCTCACTCATGGCTGGCGCAATGCGGATATGGCTATCTGGCATGTCACAGATGCTATTCGGGAAGAGGTGTATGACGACCCGGATTTTCAAGAATGATCGAACTCCTTTACAATCGTCGTTTGATATCCCCATCAACCAAAAACAGGAGTGCGAAAATGCGAAGCTTTCTAGCTGCTACAGTTCTGTCATTTATGCTTGTGTCACCAGCATTGGCAGCACCATGTCCCAATCTGAATGTGGTCTTCGTAGACAACCTGTCCACTCTCTATCAAGTGGACCACGACAACTGTATCTACAAGTGGGACGCAAGCAATCACAACTTCAATTACGATAACGTGTTGAAGTACGTAGCTATATACAACAGCGAACAGATCACCGCCATCGTCCTCGGTGGATACTGGGCCAAATGGCTGACAGACATCCAAGAGAACGAAGGCTACTTTGACAACGTACTCTATCTGAAAGCCAAAGGACTTTAAAACTATCACAGGTATGGAGAAGTAACTTATCTAACTATGAAAGGAAAACGTTATGGCAGCACAAGCAAACGTAGACGCCGAGGTCGCACAGGCTTCAGCGGCCGGTTCTAGTCAGGGGCAGGTAGGCGATCAGATGCTCCAGGCCCTGATGCAGAGTCAGAGCGATATGCTGCAAAAGTTCGAACAGGTTTTTACCACCCTAAGCGAGAACCTGACGAAATTCGCCAGTCTCAGCGAAGACATCAGCAAAGTTCAAGATGTCAAGACCGAGGAGACAATGACAGGTGCCCAGGCGGCCCTGTCGGCGGTCCAGGCCAACGCCGCCGCGGCCATGATGACCCGGAGCCAAACTCACTTCGATAACCTCCAGAGCATCGTCACGGTCTATCTCGCTGGCAGTGCCTTGTCGCAGAACGTCTGCAATGCGGCTCAGGCGGCTTGTTTCCAACAGCAGCACGCCAAGAACGCCGCCATCATCAGTGGGGCGGGTAAGTAACTTGACTAGGGGCGGATACAAAAGCCGCCCCTACTCTCTTTAACAACCTACTACGCTTTGCTATTAGGAAGGACATCGGCTAATGTTTGGCGCTATTTTCAGTATCTTGTCCAACGGACTGGCCGTCCTGAAGAAGCTCTTACCTTCCTGGGAGTGGAAGGGTGGCCAGGCGTCGGAACAGGCTCGTCAAGCGAAGGAGGTCCAGGATGCTCAAGATCGCATGGATGCCGTTTCTGCTCCTGACAAGCGTACTACTATCGAGCGGCTGCGGAAGCGGAAGTTCTAGCCTGGTCATATCCCCACCTTTGCTCGACTACTCGGCGCAAGTCCAGGATCATGCCGCGAGCGAGATCAAAGCCCTGGGACCGCCCTGTCCCCGTGATGCGGTATATGGCGGGTGCAGTGCGATAGTGCGGATGGTAATCGATTACGGCTGGATACGGGATAAGCTCAGGGCGGTAAAAAAGTAACCTCACCCAGTCAATGAGTCGATCTATAAGATACGAGGATAAGTATGTAACATGGCGTATCCCTTTCTGCTAATAGTTGCCCTTATGGCCCTGTTGTGGCCAATTAGCGCAGCAACTAAGCCCCTTGAGAAAGGGTGTGATGTTAGACATACTGATATGCTTTACACTGTTACTCTACTCGATGTGCCTGGCGGTAGCGGTTCAGCAACGGTGATCTACTCTGCTAAGCGTGATGATAATATTCAAACCTATCTCTTGACCAATCATCATGTTATTAAATCGGCTATCACTATCGTCAAAGAGTGGAGTCCCAAGAAGGGAAAGAAGATCGATGTCGAGAGACGCAGTCAAGTTGAGGCTTTCTGGCAACAGTACAATCAATGCTCTCGCTCGGTTGGTAAGATAGGACGCCGCGCCGAGATCATCGCCTATGATGAAGGTAAGGACCTGGGATTGGTAAGACTAATCGACCGTGAGCGTATTATCGAATATGTTGCTCGTCTCGTAGTTGAAGATGATCCGATCTACCTTGGTGAGGACGTATGGGCAATCGGCGCTGGTATGGGTGAGCCACCTTTTATGACCCGGGGTGAGATCGGTTTTCTTGAGCGTCAGATCAATTCTTATTCTTATATGCTGTCAACGGCCCCGATAATTTTTGGCAATTCTGGTGGTGCGCTCTTTCGTCTTGGTAAAGATGGCTATGAACTCATTGGTGTCCCTGCGAGAGTATCTGGTGTAGGGTTCCAAGCGATTACTCATATGGGTTGGTCAATACCACCAGACACTATTTATACCTTTCTACGTGAGCAGGGATTTTGTTTCATTCTTGGAGAACCAGACTGTCCAATCGTAGATGAAAAAGACGAAGACGTAGATGAAGAAGAAGAAGATAACGAAGGGTGATAATCTAAGTCAGTAAGGAAAGGAAAAGTCATGCGTTTAATCCTTATGATGTTAGTCTTTGTGCTTATACCTTCAGTGGTATTTGCCCAAGATCCGCTTGTTGTCGAAGGCTTTTGGTCTTTCTTAGAGACTGCCATGCCGGCATGGCTTGTTATTGGGTTGGTGGTATTACGTCAGTTATCTGAGATCATTGCTAAGGTTATCCCAGATACTGCAACTGGTTTTTTAGGAGCTGTGAGAAGGATCTTTAAGATCCTAGCTATCTACATACCGAACCGAACGTGAAGCAAATAGGTCAAGGCACGTTGCCCTGATTGTCTATATCTAGAAACGCGTACAAGTTGCGTAATCAGAAAGGAACTATCCTATGGGTGACTATCATGTTGAAGGCACGCAAACCGTTTCGGGAACCGACATCACTACGATTACCATCGAGCGGGGTGCGTCGAAGCGGTTCAAGGTTTTTGAATTCACATCTGGGTTCACACTCGCGAGCCCGAGTGACAACCTCTTGCTTGTCGATGCTCACAGGTTCATTACCGCAGACGGTACTGGAACCGGACGAACTCCGAATCCCTTGGATGCGGCGGATGGTGTAGCGGTTGCTACCAGTCAACAGAACCACACTATCGAACCAACCTCATACGTGGCCAATCTGGAACTATGGGTAATCGGTCAGCACATGCGGGCGACTTATCGCTGGGTGGCCGCGCCTGGAAAAGAACTTGTCGTTGCGGACGTTGCCTCTGAGGGTATCGGCTGGCTTGCCAACCATGCTTCGGCGACACCAGAGCATATCATGTCCGTCTTCTTCTCGGAGTAAGGTCATGATCGTTATTCTGGTAACGGTGCCCCGATCCGGGGGTGGTTTCTTCGAGCAAGTGCTATCTCAACACTTCTTGCCGGTTGCTATGGGTTCTACCACCGAGCAAGAGGACGGGTTTGTCACCACACACGTCAGTCCGGATGCCTTGCAGACGCTTAGTCAGGTCTTGGATAAGCACCCGCCAGGAGCGAAGCCCTTGATCTTAACGACCTGGCGCGACTGGGAAAAGGTCAAGGCTTCGTTTCAGAAACGCGGTGATCCCGTGGGGTCTTCGGAGAAGCCAATGCGGGAAGAATTCTACTGGCATTTTGCGGCATGGGAAGAGTTGGTTCGCAAGTTCAGACCCATGATCGTAACCATTGAGCCAGAGTACAAGGGAATGACGAGAAGTCATTGTCTCGCTGCTCTAGGAAAGAAACTGGGTGTGAAGTTCAAGACGGACTGGGCACCGGTCAACCAGTCAGGACCATGAGGCGCGTTTGTCCAATTGACGTGTCTAAGATAATCGAGAGTCTACCTCTGCTCGATTGGAAACCCGCAGGCGACCCCGGTACATTTGCTATGATCGAACACTGGTCCCAAGAGTTACCTACTGGGCCAGTGTTCGACATGGTGCTTGCACAGTATCCGGGGCGCCGTCGTGGTATGACTTGCTTCTCGAAGTTGGTCTCCGGTCAGTTTATCGAACCCCACTCTGATCATCATGACTCCGAGTGTACAGCGCGCATCCATGTACCTATCGTGACAAACCCTGGTTGCGTATTCATAGAGGACAAATATGTCTTCCACATGGCGGTCGGTTGGGTCTGGGAGATCGACCCTACTTTGCCCCACAGCACGGCTAATGGGGGCGATAGCGACCGCATTCACCTCTTTTTTAATGCGGTGACTTAATGAGAAATCCTCAGGGCTACGCGACGATTGTTGGAGACCTCGACTACGGTGCACCAACTGTGGTCGAGGGTAAAGACGGTAGTGACTTCCGCCATACTGAGAACGAGATCGATACGTTTACCTGCGGTCATTGCTGTCGTATCATCCACGTAGTACCACGCTCAGATGCTGCTAATATTGGTGGGCTGTGCAAGCAGTGTATGTCTCTGATCTGCCCGAAGTGTGTTGCTAAGCAAACTTGCATGCCTTGGGAAAAGGAGATGTTGCGGCGTGAGGCGCGGGAGAGGTTCCGGCAAGAGGCGGGGCTGAATGATTATTAGGAGATACTGAAGTGTCATAGCCGAGATGATTTCAGGTTAATCAAGGAGAGGTTATACCATGGCAGACGCAATCAAACTCGTTGGGGTCGCGGAAGACCGTGGCTTCCAGCTCAAGATCGAGCATTTCTTGAAGAAAAAGGCTGTTGCGGTTCTTATCGCGGGGGCGCCAGCCAACGATCTCGTCCTAGCCAAGTCCATTGCCTACTCGGGCGCTCCTGGGGGCGGGGAGTTCAGCCAGATTATTGATCGGTTCTCCCACATGATCGTCACTGTGACCGCTGTGGCAAACGCCCTGGATGGAACAACACCACCCTACGACCATCGGCAGTTCAGCGATGCCGACTTTGAAACTGAGGTCAACAACCTTTGGCCGACCTACGTTCAAGCGGTGATTTAAGGTGCTGCGATGGCGAGAGGTTAGCCGGGTGTCTCCAGACCCCCAGCCGGACCATGACCCTGGAGAACCACCGCAGCCGACGGACAATAGCACTTGCTTCGTCGATTACAACGATCTGATCACAGTTGTGCTTCCTGAGCGCGTGTGGGTCGATATTGATTGGTTCTTTAATGACATCTTGAGGACTGGCTGATGGCCTTTGGAACAAGAACCGACTCGGACATTCTCACAGTCGACGCCGACTTCGAGGCATTCGTCGAGAATTCCGATCCGCTTCTCATAACGCTCAACCCACGCGAAACCGCATCCATAACTTTCCATGTTGATGCCAGTGACACGACTGACGACCTGGAGATTGAGATTCTCCAGGGGCACCAACTTAGTACTGGGAACACGCTCGATGGCCTGACCACGACATCCGATTTCGAGCTTGACACTGCGGCGGATGGTTTCTCGACCGACGACGACATGAACGGGCTTTATATCGCGTTCATCACCAGTGGTTCGTCGCGAGGGCTGTTGCGTTTAATAGTGGACTCTGTGGCTTCTGATGACGGTGTGGTTCCGAGTCATGCCGTGATAACCACCACGGCTGCGGGCGACCCCTACGCGCTTTATAAGTTGGCACCATTCCGTTTCATCATGGACCCGCAGACGACCACCGACAGTGATAACCAGAACAACGACAGCATCACGGTCGATGCGCGAAACGGTCAATACGTGCTTATTTCGGCGCGGGCGGATGGAGCGACTTCGACACACCGAGTTCGGGTGTCTTATCAGGTTGACGGCGTGAGTGTCTGATGTCGGCGCTGCTCAAGAAGCCACGCAAATGGGCCTTTTCCCCCGGCCTCGTCGCGCCGGAGTGGGCCTGGGCCAGAAAACACATCGTATATGAATTTGTGTTTTGGGAGGGCACCGGCAATCCCGTTGAGTTAATCGAGAACAGAGTGGTTTCACGTGGAGGAACGACTGGTTGGCAAGCTGGTCCTTTTGGGTTGGAGTATAAGTTTAACGGAACCGATATGCACTTAGCTATTGATGGTCATGAGCTTCTCAGTTTTAGCCACGAATGTTTAGTTATTCCTCGCATTAATGGCGCCGACTCGATTGCTGTTATAGCAGAGACCCCAGGAAATAGTACAAACGATAGATCATTTGGAATTTCAGATGCGGGTTCCTTTAAATTTCATATTTTCGACGGCGGTGTCAAGGTTGCAGAAGGCGGCACGCCCGTAATTAATATACCTGTTCACCTAATAGGCACTGCTGACCGGAGCAACATAGAATTATTTGTTGATGGTGTGTCGGTCGACATCGTAAGTGCCGGTGATGCCTTTGATTTTACGTCGCCAGAGTTAATATTAGGTAGGGGGCCTGTTATTGGCGGGGCGAGTGATTTCAAATCGTCGGCTTCCATAGTTATGTTTAGAGTTTGGGATATCCCGATTCGTGACGTCTTGGCCGCTCAACTTGCCCGCGACCCCTTCGACCTGTTCCGTATGGACGACGAGGTGGGGGTGGTGGTTGTGGTGCCGGTGGTCGATACTAGCCCCGAGGAAGACGCTGGTCTTTTTACTGTCGGTCAACATCAACCACGATTCGATCCCCCTGAAGTTGTAGGCTACTAATGGTCGAACGTTTCCAATATCCAATTTGGGCGCCGATTGATCCAGAAACGCTCGATGCGGAGTTGCGGGATGAGATCCAATGGTGGATCAACTTCAGCATCCCGATCCTCCCCGAGCACCAAACCCGCTCCGGCACAAGTGTTATTGATGCTGAGACGTTAGGTGACCCGCTTGATAGCAAACTAGAGTATTTCCAGGAGTTCTCACTTCCGGTTCTACCCGAGCACCAGACCCGACCGGGTTTATCTATTACTGATCCCGAGACTTTAGGTGATCCTCTAGAAAGTAAGCTAGAGTATTTCCAGGAGTTTAGTTTACCTGTCCTACCGGAACATCAAACCCGGCTTGGCTGGTTTGTTATAGATCCCGAGACTTTAGGTGATCCTCTAGAAAGTAAGCTAGAGTATTTCCAGGAGTTTAGTTTACCTGTTCTACCCGAGCATCAAACCCGACCCGGTACAAGTGTTATCGACACCGAGACCTTGGCTGAAGGTCTCCGTGATGAAATACAATGGTTCCAGCCGCTCAGCGATCCGCTCCGCGCCGTTGACCGGCTCATTGATGCAGGGAATATCTTCGTTGACGAGCCTCTTGTGGTCGTGGTCGAGGATGAACTCGAATGGTTCCAGGCGCTTTCACACCCAGTACCGTTGCCAGAGTGGCGAGCGCCGACCGATGAAGTTAGATATCCTGGCGTTATTCAGGAAGCCCGCCCGGCGAGCGATGTATCGGGCAATTGGACCCCATCGTCGGGTAGTGACAGCTTCGCAATGATCGATGAAGTGAACCCCGATGATAGCGATTTTATTCGCAGT
>SDBT01014663.1_pt1 | contig 12485 bp, 10 predicted proteins | sample 2277101 | NCBI WGS metagenome assembly SDBT01 (sample SAMN10404973, study PRJNA504765) | marine sediment metagenome | isolation source: marine sediment core GS10_PC15, 103 cmbsf | place: Arctic Ocean: Southern Knipovich Ridge | collected 2010
CGATTTCGATAACTTTCATAGGTGCTGCAACGCACATAAGTCAGTCCCTCCTATCTCGGCTGTTAGTCGCCTTTCTTCTTACCTCAATGTTCTATGGCTGGTATTTCGGACCTTGAATGACGAGGCCTCTCACGTCCCATCTGGAAACTGAACCCAACACCTGCCTTATCGGGCTAAAATCTGCTTTCAGCGAATTATTATAGTATTTATACCAGATATGACAAGGAAGGAATAGCAGGATTTACGCATTTTGATGCCAAAACTTCCTTGTTTGCCTATCCAAAAACTACTTAGTTTCCATCCATAAATGGCCCTTTTTACGATGAGCGGCGTTCTCCGCGGGTTTGCGCCTGCGGCTTGTAAAGAGGCCGTCTGCGGAGTACGATCTGTACGCCTCAACGAAAACCCCTGCCCGCCATCGCGAAGGCTCAGGCGAGGCGGGCGGGCTTGTGCGGCCTTGCTCATCAGAAAAACTCCTCATTTATGAATTGGAAACTTATCCAGTGCTCAACACTTATTACGTTATTTGTGGATGGACACTACTTAGTGACCCCGGCTTGGATGATGCAGGAGCTTCCAGCAGTTCATAGCCTTTAGACTCGTTGACAAAGGACCAAATTCAGGATAATCTCACCCCGGAAAGCGAGGTTGAACTGCATCGGCGAAGGCATTCCCGGTCCCTGTTTATCCGAATCTATCGGGATTTATCGGGACTGCGGAGTATCTCGGAAATTGAGTCGTTATCAGGGAGGAGAAAGATGCGAAAACTGTTGCCCGAAAAAGAAAAGGTCTTTCATTTACATGAATATGCTGTCTGGGAAGGCGAAGATGAATTCTATGAATACATGTCGTGGGATGACAAGCAGGACAAGCTGACATGGGTTAGCGGAAAAGGCATAATCATAGAAGATGTCTTGTGTCTTGCGAGCATCACATCTGAGGGCGATGAGAAGAATTTCAAAACTAAACTGGAGGTGGAGTTAGAACTTAACCGGCTTCCGAAATGGGACAAGACGAAATACTACTGTGCCATAGTCGGGGGCGAACTGGCTGTCTTGCCCCAATACTGTGAAACGGGTGAACCCGTCAAAAAAGAGAAAGAGGATTACAACGCCGTCAGACGAATGCTTCGCAAACACGGCGCTATCCTCGAGTAGCTTCTCCGTTTAGTAGCGCAGTACGGTTAGACAACAAAACGGCGTTCGACACAAAATACTACCGAAGATTCCTAAAGTTCAGCTCTTCTTCAAACCTTTAGATTGTTCGCAAGTTCTTGGAATATCGAGGATTACGTCCGATTCATCGTTAATGCCTGGGGCCTTTATGACATGCTGGGCAATGTGTGGGAATGGTGTCAGGATTGGTATGAAGAGGGCGCTGCTGACCAAACAACAGACCCGACCGGGCCTTCTTCAGGTGAGTACCGCGTGTGTCGCGGTGGGAGCTGGGACAGCTTCGCACTGGGCTGCCGAGCAGCTACTGGGGACAGCGAACCCCCGGATGATAAGGACTACTTAATTGGGCTTCGCGTTGCCAAAACACCCTAGTGTTGTATCCCAGGAGTCAGTTGCAGAAGTTAAAGCCAACATTGATCACCGCACTCAGTGGTTAAGATGTAAAATTCGAAGCACGAAATTCAAAATCCGAAACAATGACCAAAACCCGAATTCTCTAATGCTCTAAACAGGTTCGGTCATTTGGATTTTTGTCATTGCGGCTTCCGCCTTGAAAACAGTACGGGCTTGTTTAGGATTTCGTGCTTCGGATTTGCGGCTGACGCCTTGAAAAGAAGCGGACTTGTAATATCGCCTTTGAGGGTCCCTGTGCGATTTTGGAAATTATGTAAGTTATTCATGGGCCGCAATACTAGCCGCTCAGACCGAGGGGGTCGTCGACTGGTCTCACCTAGGCCTTGGTATGGAGGTCTTGAATCTGCTTTCGCTTATTAAAAAGCAAACGAAGGATCAAAGGTGGCCCCGCCTGTTTTGTTGACACCATGCAAAGCTCATGCTACATAAGGGTTTACAGAAAACGATGCCAAGTCTCTGCCACAAAGAATGAGTCTGAGGCTTGCAGGAGGAAGCAGTGAAGAGTATTTTGGTCATACTATGCGGCCATCCCCTTGCCTGTGACGATGGCTTTGGATATCATGTCTACCAGGTCTTGAAAGACATGGACCTCCCGGAGAACGTGGAATTGCTGGAATGCGGTTATTCGGCTTCAGAATGTGTCTACATCATTGATGGAAAGGACAAGATGATTGTTGTGGACGTGTTCAGGTCTAACAAGGAACCTGGAACCGTGTTGCGCATGAAACCCGAAGAAGTTGAACTGATCGTGGACGGCGTCACGGACGTGCCGAAACTCCATCTCATGGAAGTCTTAGACCAGGTGGCAATAAGCGGCAAGTGCCCCGAAACCATATTTATCGGCGTGGTCCCCAGGGAACAGAACAAGTTGAGTGAAGAGCTGACTCCCGAAATCAAGGAGAAGATGCCGGAAGTCGTGGAGATGATCTTGGAAGAAATAAAGAAGAGTGATTAATATCATGTGTGAAAAACCTACACAATGTAATGCTTTCTAAGGGCATGTCCGGCGTGCGCCCCCCAACCTTTTCTTAGTTACAGTAACTTTCCACTCCAAGAAGCAGCCATTTTCCAACGCAAAACCCCCAATTGTCCTCATTGCGTCCTTGAAGAGCTTGGGCTAAAACCAGGAGCATTGAGAAGTGTGGGCTGGGCTGCAACAACGAACCCACTGTTTGTCCCGACTTGTCCCGATGTATCGGGGTTTATCGGGACGGGGAATGCCCTCGGTTTTGAGGTTCAACCTTTGGGCAGGAGTCAACCAGTGAAGAATTCCCTCTCTAATCTGACATCTTCAAGACGCTTGAACACTGGCCTATGCTTTCTGCTTTGGGCACTATGTTCGTTCTCTGTTATCTTTATTTCGAGTTTATCGCTGGCTTCTGAGTTGCAGAAGCGGACATGGTCGTTCCGTTTCAACAATGTTGCAGTCGGGGATATGCTGAAGCGATTAAGTGAAGCGACCGGGGTAGAAATATCCACCAATAAACTCCCTGACATTAAGCCTCTCACCAGGTCCTACGAAAACCAGACCATAGAGAATATTATCAGAGATGTTTTCAGAGGCACAAGTTACGCTCTGGTGTGGGATTACGGAGAAAACCACCTCGCATCGATCGGCATTTGTTTTTTAAATGGTGGGGGTGGTCGATCTCCTAGCCTGTCTGCTGACAGCGGGGCGAGGTCGAAAAACCGGGTTGTCAACAGGGGCCTTTCTCAGAAGCCGCCTCGTTCTCGAAGACAAATCAGCCAACCGAAAAAACCTCTGCCGGGGGGGGCAGCCGCAAGCAAGTCTAAATCCAAGACCGCTGCCAAAGAGAGGAATGACGACGATGAAGACGAAGATGAGGATGAAGACGAAATGGATGAAGACGAAATGGATGAAGACGAAATGGATGAAGACGATGAAGAATGATAGTCTCTCACAGAGCTCTCAAAGAACACAGAGTTTTGCGCTGAATCGCTGAGAAGGCGATTCAGCGCAACGCTCCAGCGCTTCTTGCACCCCTCTGAAATTCCATACCTGCCTGCCCGCAGGGGGCTGACTGGTTGGCCTGGTTTTTCCTACCCTGCCCCGTTAAATTCCCGACATATCGCGACTATTTAACCGGGGTCAAAAAATCAGGCCAAGATATAGATCATCTCTCTGCGCTCTCTGCGAGCTCGAGCGCCAGCGGGCGAGAGAACACTGTGCCTTTTCTTGTCAACCAAAGCTAAATCTGCACAAACTCAAGATTATGCCTCAATCTCCTTCTTGACAAGCTCAATCACCTTCGGAATCTGAGCCTCGATCTCCGGCGAAAGCTCCATACTGGCACTTTCCATGTCCTTGGGCTCGATACCAATGATGACGATTTCGGGCTTTTCAATCTCAAACAGATCGGCTAGCTTCAGCAGATCAGTCATGTCAATGTCGTGCAGGGAAAGTCGTGACTTCGGCGCCTCCTCAATGTCCTCCGTCGTCATTCGGTAAATCGTACCAGGGGGGTTTCCCCCCTTGACTGTGTCAACAACGACCACCTTCTTGCGGCCTTCGATGTCATCGAGCAAATCAAACCCCGCTGTTCCGCCATCAACAACTTCAACCTGGGGCGGTAAATCGATGTCCATGAGTCTTCTTGCCACGTGGACGCCAATGCCCTCATCCTTCAACAGAATGTTACCCACGCCCAAGACCAGAATCGGTTTTTTTTCCGTCACAGCTTCTTCTCCCTCAAAGACTTTTTTGGCCGCAGACCTTCGCAGACCAATAAAGGAACCAACCTTTTAATTGAGGCGCCATGGTTGTTGTTCCTAATTTTCTATTTTTTTAAATCTTGAATTCATCAGTAAACCAGGTAGGAAGATGCTTTATGCACGTTAGATCGCTATATACATCGGCCGAGAGAGAACAGAAGGTGTTATCCAGCTCTGCAAAATATTCGGCTTCATAGCTTGCAACGTCATGCTCCGTACTACACAAGTCGGGATCTGAAAATACCATATGTTTTCTGCAGTTCATTGGCCTGACTTGATAAATCATACACAAGCCCTGCTCGAATAGGAAAGGACATGGAATGTGCGAATCCAAGTATTTTTGGGTCACATGGTCTGAGTAGTTTTCTTCGAAACTGATTGGGCCAGGATAATATCTTTCTCCATTCTCGATTTTTGTGAGAACGCTTAACCTGGCTTTCGAATCCAACTCGACTCTGGCATACCGGCGGATTATTTCTGCCTCGACGGCCGTGGTCTCAACGATATGATAGCAGCAAGCATGGCACCCAGCCCGGCAGGAACTTCCTCTCGAGAAAGGCCTCAGGGCCTTGTCAGCCAGCTCATAAATCGTCTTCAAGGCCCTTAACGCGCTTTTTGCGTCCGTCCTCCCGGGATTTTTCTGAATTCTTGATACCATGTCGTGACAGAAACGGATCAGCGCATCAATGTCTCGCTCTGTTTCATCCACATCAAAGAGTATCTTCTTTGCTTCGTATTCAAGCAACCCGAATGTGCGTCCTTGGCCTGCACAACAGTCCTTGTATTGCCTCTCACTTCCGCATGGGCACAATGCTTCTTTTTCTTTTTCCATAGCCCTGATCTCCATCTAAGACTCCTGCTGTTATCTTACAACAACGAACGCATGTCATCAAGACTCATCCATGCCTCTTGGACAAATCCGGCTGGTTCGTGTGAAACCGCACACACATAATGACTTTTTATTCTGCCGCAGACCCACGCGGACTTACACAGACGAATAACTGGTCGACCCCAGTTAAATAGGCTACGCCTTTTCACGGGGCAGGCGTGACCAGTTATTTGCGGTCATGCCCTTTCCCGAAGGGACTCTCGTCCCACCGGGACGGAGCGGGCAAAGATGTTACAGCCCAGGAACTCGCTTCTGGTCCGCAAAACATATAGCAGATGCCTTCTTTTTCCGGCGTCAGCTGGATGCAAGGTTTTGTTCGGCAGGCCTGCCCGCCACCCGCCCGGCACTGCAAGGCTTTGGCCGAGGCGGACGGGTCGCGAGCGCTCAGGCGAGGCGGGTGGGTCGGCCGAACAAAAAAGGCTTTTCGTCTGCGTTTGTCTGCGTGTGTCTGCGGCTGAATAAAAGGTCTTTCTTCTATCTGTGCCTGCCTGCGGCTAAACAAGAACTTTTCTCGTCCTATGCAGGCATACTATTATCACTTATTCGAACTGGGGTCCAGCTCGCATCACATTTAGCTCCTGCACACTCCTTCCGGCGATAGCCGGCTGACCGGGTTTTGTTCGGTCAAGTCGACCGCACAAAATAGTCTGCGCATGTCTGCGGCCGTCTGTGGCAAAATGAAACGTCTTTCTGTCTGTGTGAGTTTGTGTGGGTCTGTGGTTACATGCCACAAAAAAAGGGGCCATAAAATGGCCCCTTTTCGGTTAGTGTTTGTATTTCCTGTCTTTACCAGTTCAGGCGAGAAGGGGCCCCTGAAAGGGGTCCCCTTCGGCTGACATTACGTCCTTAGAACGTTGGGTCAATGGTCGCCTCGAACACCTTTTCCTTCTTTGCGTTTAACACGTGAACCGTGCAAGCACAGCAGAAATCAAAGGAATGGATGACCCGCAAGACCTCAATGGGCTCTGCGTCGTTCGCAACCGGCGTACCTATCATAGCGAACTCCGCCGGACCAGGTGTATCATTGTGGTCCTTGGGCGAGATGTTCCACGCCGTGGGCGTGATGATCTGGTAGTTGGCGCATTTGCCACGGAACTTCTTCCATTTTTTCAGGTTGGTCTTCTTGAGCTTATTACCTTTTCCAATCCTGATCCAATGACCCAGAGCACCCCTTGGGGCCTCGGTCAAGCCCGCACCCTTGGCTTTCTTTGGTTGCGGCTTTAACTTCGGCTTCAGCGGGTTGTTGCTCCAGTTGAAGGTCAGCTCCTTGTTGGACGGTTCGTTTTTATCAAGTTGGCCGAACCAATCCAGCATCTGCATGCCCACAAAGTAGGTCTCCATCGCCCTGGCTGCCACACGGTCGAGCACGCCATCGCCAAAGTAGTTATCGCCGAACGCATTGGTCACAGCGCCAATATGGACTGCATTTGGCGGCAGATAGAGAACCGGGCTGCCACTAATAGCTGTCTGCGCCCAGACCAAATGATCTGTGAGGTTTGTTCCATCCCTAAGTCCAGGTGAATCGCTCGCGGACGGATTGCCGGCATACCCTGGCATGACACCGATTGACCCGCCGGTCATTCCAAGAACGCCGCCGAGCACCACGTCCACATCGCGCAGTATGCCCGGATAGTAGAGCCCGACCGTTCCTGCGTCTACAGCCGATACTTGAGCCGCGGTTGCAGGCCCGCCACCGATGAGGCTGGCATTAGACAACATCCTGGCCAGAGGCCCGACCTCGTACGGATAGTGATCGCCGTCTCCGCCTTCGCTAACCGCGATTTTGTAACGAGGCGCCTTGGCAAATGTATAGGCCCCGCCTTTGTTCTCGTTGGCAGAGGTTTTACCTTGCCACGGATGTCTCCCCTTGGTCAGGGACACGTCGTTGTACAAGGAGTGCTTGGTGAACTCCTTCACGTCCAGATGATCAGCACCGTAGGAGTTGAACGTGTAAGGGGTCGATGGTCCACCAGGGGTAAACGGGTTCGGATTCCGCGCAATGTGAGTCCGTCCTCTCGTGATGAGTCGGTTGTCGCCAAAACCCATGATGTCTTCCCCTTCAAAGACCCCCCAGGCGAGGAACCGGCCGTAGCCAGAACCGAGCCAGAAGTACTCGGGGAAGACATGGGCAGCAGCCACCGCATCAAAGAGATACGTGCCGGTGAACTCTCTCCAGCCAGCTCCAGTTGCAAGCGGCACTCCGTGCTTGGCCCATATTGGCAGGTGGTGGGGATCGTAGCCCGCAAAATTCGGACCGGCAGTGGCTGCCCAGGTCCAGAAGTTACTCGGCTTTCCGATGAAACCCAGGAGACTCTCTGGATGGGGGTTGGTCACTTTGATCCACAGGCCATTGAGCGGATGCAAGACGCCGCTACTAGCACTCCCGTCTTCACTCTGGGGAGCATAACCGGGCCCGCCGTAGAGCAGTTCATGTACCTTCTGCACCACCGCGGCGTCGTCCCCGCCGATGTTTTTGTCATACGCCTTGGTGGTCACACATCCAGGCGTGTACGAAGACGCCTGGGGCATCTTACCCGTAAAGAGCGCGCCCAACTGCTGGGCCATGCGGCGGAACTTCAACGCCCGCACGTACTGGCCGGCAAAATAGGCAGTGAGGTCGCCAAAGTGAGGGGGTTTAGCGTTAGGTGCTCCACTATTCGGATTCCAATCAAGACCGGGAGCAGGTGACACAGTATTCGTCCCGCCTGTGTCTCTGTAGGTGACGGCAGGAAGAGTAGAGTAATCCTGCGCATTTATCGAATACGCCGGCACTGTGAGTCCGGTTGTTTGCAGGACCGGGTCAATACCCCTTGCATAGTAGTTGTTATCATAGTTCGGGGCGAGGAATCCCTTGGGGATCAGGCCCGTACCGTTTACATCCACGTAATCCAAGGCCAAGAGGTGGTAGAAATGAAGGATATGGGACATCAGATAGTTGGCGCCCATGCCAAGGTTTCTGATGAGCCGGCCATTGTCTGGCACAACCTCCGTTCCGTTCACGCTCTGGAAGTCGTTGTCTACTTGGAAACCAAAGGCATCTCCGACAGCTTTATGGCTCGCCGAGCCATGTGTGATCGGTCAGACACCTCAGGTTCGTGGTGCAATGATAGCGGCATCCCTTGGATCCCGCCTGACCATGATATTTTCCATACCACGGAACATCACAACCTCGTTCTCTGCCATAGTTACAATACCACTATTAACACCGGATGTTGTGACTCTCACGTCCAGATGACCTTCAAGTCGGCTAACCGGTGCAATTTTAAAAGTTCCCATCTATTTCACCTCCTTTTATGTGTTATAGAATCCTTTGACATTGCTTCTAGTTCTGTCACCGCTACTCGTCAGGCTTTCCCAATCTGGGAAGTCAGGCTCAATACATCCCTGGCAGGGATGGCGGCCTTCGCCGATACCAGTACCCACATGTGTTGAGGGTAATGATGCAGGCCCTTGGGCTCCCACACACCAGTTCATCAGTGTGCCGTCATCAGCGATGTTCTTCTGACGAACGGGACAGTCACCAACAGTATAAGGTCCCTTGCAACCTTTGGCAGCAAGACACCCAGCATCGCCCAGGTTCTGAGCGGCCGACCCTGTGCCCATTGTACTATAATTCGGGCAGTCAAAACAAAAGGGATCACTAGTATTCCCTCGACTGCCAGAGTACACGGCCTTCGGTCTGCCTTTCTCGATGCTATCCAGCTCTGGGAGTGCCAGGCTGTTAGCAATAACGTAAGCCACCGGATATACGATCCAGTCAGGATGCGGTGGGCATCCAGGCACGTTGATCACAGGCGTGGAAATTCCTTCTTGCTGTAAGAACTCTCCAACGCCCCTTGCGCCGGTTTTATTCCCGGCGCCGGCCGGAATGCCGCCATAGGAAGCACACGTGCCCACGCTAATGACGGCAGCCGCTTTGGGAGCCATCCAGCGCAAGGCATCAGCCGCGGTCACCGGACCCAGAGGAGGCGCATTGGCCCCTGTCAGCGGGTTCGCCGCATAGTTGTCAAAGACCAAACACATCTTCTCTTTGCTGTTCGAAAGACCGCCGGTGGGAACAGCGCCGTCCACCATTAGAACAAACGCCCCAAAACCGCCTCCGTTCACGACGGTATTGAGGTGAGCCACCGGAATATCCCCGGCAGCGGCCATGACTGTGGCATTCCATTCCAGGGTGATATATCCCCCCGGGAATGGGTTAGGGTTTGGAAGCAGCCCGATCCCAGCGGCGCCATCTGCCCAAGTAAGAGCCCTTGGCGTAATCGCAGGTACTAACGCGCCTACTCCATCACCGACCAACAGGTCACCAGCGTCATTCACGATGTTCAGTGGCAGCCCGAGATCATTCGGTGTCCCTTGGCCTACGGGAAGCTGTGGAAACGGTGCCAAGGTTGAGTACAGAGCATTGATCATGTCTGCATCATAGTAGCCTCCGGTTACCTTCACTACCCTATTCAGCAGTGTTACCGGACAGCCCGAGCACGCCTGTGCTGAAAGCCAGATCACAGAGGGCGTTGGGCTTAAACCGCCTGTCTGCGGCGTTGCCAGCGCCTTTTCCAACCTCAGGAGGTCGGTTTGGCTCAGGCCTAAGGCAGCAGCAGAGGCCGTGCAATACTGCAAAAATTGCCTTCGAGTAATATTAAAGTTCACTCTCTAATCCCTCCCTTCTTATTTTCTAAGGGTTTGTTAGTTTATTATGCTCTCTCCTCTTCCCTTCAGTTTATTTTGTGGGAGGGGCAGGGCTCGCGCCCTCCCCCTCCATATATGAAGGAAAGGGGGTTAAGGTTAGGTTACAGGATGTCCAACGGTCTCCTGTTACTGACCACGCCATCCTTTATGACCCAAACGAACCTTCTCTTGCCAGACCATGTAGCGGGCACCTTGAGCCTGAAGGCAATCTTGGTGCTGCTCCACATCTTGATCCGGTTCTGCAACTTGCCCTTGTTGAAAGGATCGCTGTTGTACTGGGCTCTTGTGCCGACACGGACCTCTCCGGTGGTCTGGGTAGGACCGAAGTTAAGGCCCAAGACTCTCACCCTCGTGGTGGCCGAAGCCTGCTTGGGATTGTTCGCCCTGATCAAAGGCTCGTTGGTCAGTTCAAAGGTGACCGGGTTGCTGGTCTCCACCTGGAACATGGTATCGCCATCGGTGTAACCGCCGCTTACGTCAACATCCTCGTAGAAGATGTACTTCAGGTATACCGAGTATGTACCCAGGTTGAGGTCATCACACCACAAGATCGTGGGTTCGCCAACATCTTGGATATAGTCCCCATCCAGGTCCTCAAAGAAGTGCCTAAACCGGAACTTCACCTTGGTGCTGTTCCACGTGTTGACGTTCAGCGCAACATAGGTGCCTTGTGAGGCGACGACTTCTACTGCATGATAGGTGCCGTTATCCGCACCAGCACCACCCGGAAGCGTGTCCTGGCTATTGCCGAACTGGCCAGTACCACTGTCCAGGGTGATCACGGTATCGGCCGGCCCGCTGTCAAAGGCAGGATTACTGTTGCCGTTGATCGCGTTGGGGCTCGCACAATCATAAAGCGTGAAGATGACCTGGTTGCTGTTCTTCAGCCCTGCCGGTGCATCGTCACACACCACCCTCAGCTTGTAGTTGCCGGGCGCAAAGGTCCACGCCGGTACCTCGAAGACAACAAGATCGTGTGCCCAGGAGTAAACAGGCACATCCTGCCAACTGGTGCCAACCTTGAACTGAACGTGTCTTTCGCCCTCGATGTAGGTTTCGCCAAAGAGGCTTCCGGATAACTCCACAAGAGCACCCGGACAGCCGGCCTCAGGCGTGATGCCCGTGATGGATGAAGCCGCAATCGGATCGGGTGCGTTGAGGTATGGCGGTAAACCGTCGCCATGGCATCCCAAGCACTGCTCATTGGCCTCAAAGGTACGATACGTTGTTGGGTTTCCGCTGGTGCCAGGTACATGAAAGTCAACAGCCTCCCAGCCATCGACTGCGTCGCCGCCGCCGGTGCCCGGAGGACCCACATGTTCAGCGATCGTGTGCAGGGTCCCGATATCATGGCAGATCTCGCAGTAGCGGATCAGCTCGGGATTGAAAGGATCCCAGCTCGGATCAAGCGGATCATTGGAGTGACACTTCCAGCATTGGGAGGCCACGTTCCCTTTGAATCCCATATGATGGGTATCAAAGTTGCCAACGATATCCTTGTTATACTCATAGTACCCGATGTACTGGCCCCACTCATTGTAATGGTCAAAAGTCGAGGGATGACCAGCATCACTGTCCGGGCTGACGCCGGGATTAAAACCAGGGACTGCGTCCACCGTAGCCTGATCCCAATGGCAGTTCTCACAGGAGAACGGCGTGGGAGTCACGACCGAATCCGGATATTCCGCGAAACTGGAAAACGGTGTAATCTCTGCCACCACATTTCGATCGTGGCAGGCCACGCAGTTCTCAGACTCCGAAAGGTTGGTATTGTGGTGCCAGCCATTGGTACCCACATCAATCCAATCGTGGCAACCACTCGTTGTACAATCCCTGATTACGACCACGCCGGGTGGATCCGGTATGATCGCATGACACGGCGTACACAGTTTGTCTCTTAAAACGGTGTCCGTGTAATGGTGTCGGTCTGCCAGGCTATCGCCGTGACATGCTCGACAGTCCATCTCCCCCAGGTGATCGTACCTTGTGTCGTAAATACCAACCTCCTGGGGAACATAATCCATTAGCGGGTTCGGACGGTTATAGTCGGCATTCAGAGCCAAAACCGTGCCTGCTGTGGCCAATAAAAGCACCATGGCGCCCGCTAAGAATAGGAATTTCTTACCTTGCATGTTTTTTTCCCCCTTTCTCTACTTATTCTATTGTTCTTGTCGTTAGCCGTTTAAAGCTGTTTTCACCTCCTTGGCATTGATTGCTATCTTAACCTCATTGCCAATGTTTCCTTGCCTTCCTTTGACTCCTATCACCTCCTTCTTACCCTAGTTAGGTCTAATCTGATCCCCTGAATTCTCGCAGGGGCATTCGGGTGCAGTGCTCTCCCATGTGCTACGGGTAGACACATTACACTTTGCATTGGGCAATGTTTATCCCACCCCATGGAACGACGCAATCGGGACAATTACGCATCTTGCTTTCGGAAATGCCCAATTTTTACAGAGGAGAAATGATAGATATTGCAGGAGAAGTGATAGACATTAAGGAGGTGAGACGTACGCGGACCGCCATGTGTCGGCCTTTGATAGGTGCTACTGGATATGATACAGGGAAAAAGGGGGAGAATTACT
>SDBT01014665.1_pt1 | contig 12483 bp, 10 predicted proteins | sample 2277101 | NCBI WGS metagenome assembly SDBT01 (sample SAMN10404973, study PRJNA504765) | marine sediment metagenome | isolation source: marine sediment core GS10_PC15, 103 cmbsf | place: Arctic Ocean: Southern Knipovich Ridge | collected 2010
CAACATCGCATTGGCAAAAAGCATGGCAAGGAGATCTTACTATCAATTTACCCTCAAATTTAGACTATGAAATTGGACCTGCGAAATTAAGCAACCCATATCCCAAAACTTCCCCGATAGATAAATGGTGGAACAAACACAAGGTACCGGCTATTTTTCGCCGCCTGGTTCCGGTAATTTGGGTTAAAAATAAAATTTACCACGAATTTTTAACCGGTAAAATTTGCTTTGCCGATGATGCAAATAATAACATCTGGACGAAAATACAATTTGCCAAAACATAATTCTATTGAATCTGAAGACCTTATATGATATAATATAAGAGTAGTGAGAAAGAGGTAAATTTTACACAAAACCTTCTTAATATTAAGCATCTTAAAATCTTAGGTATTTATGAATAACGACAAAAAAAAAGATCTAAAAAAAGGATTTCCAGGGGGATTTTTTTGGTTTTTATTGGCCGCATTCTTTTTAGCGATGATGGTCCAAAGTTTTATGGAAACCAAATTTGCCACCGTTTCTTTTAATTATCAGTTGGAGCACCTTGTCAATCTCGATTTAATTCTACCGGAAGAAAGCCGCAAAACCGCCATTAATGACAAACTTGTAACTTTCAGCGGCAGATTTCGAGAGCAGTTAACCGAAAAAGGAAAAAAACGCTACAAGTACCAGAATTTATTAAATGAAAACCATAGTTTAAAAACCGAAAAAGAAAAAATCAATTCCGGTCTCATCAACCTAAAAAAGAAAATAATTGACTCCACGGATCTTTTTCTCCACATTTCCGGATCACCTATACCTAGTAATGGATACATCGTTGTCGACGAACTTCCGGGAAGCTTAGATCTTAAAGATCACAGCATAGTCATTAAAAACCAATCTGTCCGCTCAATCGTATCTATTCCAAAATTAAATAGTGAGTTTGCGAATATATCCGATGATCCAAACAGTAAAAAAATCACCCAATTTGGAGATTCATTAGGAGAGTTAGTTCGCCAATTCAGATCTCCGGCGCTTGGAATCGGTAATGAGACAATAAAACAGACTTTAAGAAATATTTCCAAAGATATTGCCAACGTTAATACCTCGAACACAAGTTTAGCTTTGAAATTGGCAATATTTGAAAAAGTTTTGGATCAGCTATCCGATATAGTTGACCAACTGAACTTAAGCGAAGATCGAATTCGACTTGGAGAGCTTCGAAGTGTAAGAAATTATAGGGAAACGGCTCAAGAATACAATAGCGTATCAAATAAATTAGAAGAGAACATTGCTCAAATAGACAATGCCAGACAAAAAGTCGCTGACGTTATATGGTATTTTGATAACAATGAAGTCTCCACAAATGGACTAGAGCGCGAAGATCCTGAAAAATATAATCGCTGGTTTATAAATGCTAAAAAGGAATGGGAAAGTTTCAATAATAATCAAGGAGGCTTTTTCAAAGCGCCTGATCAGCCATTAAATGCCGTTTTAGAAAAGACATTTAAAAGTGAAGAGCCCACTCCAAACTATTTTAGCTATCTCATAACATTTATGCCTATTCTTTTGGTGATTTTGGTTCTCTATTTCATTTTCTCCAGGCAAATGAAGGGAATGGGTTCCGGCGCCATGAATTTCGGTAAATCTCCGGCAAAGTTGATTACAAGCGATAAGAATAAAGTAACATTTAAAGATGTTGCCGGTATTGATGAAGCACTCGAAGAGCTGGAAGAAATCGTTGAATTTTTAAAAAACCCTAAGAAATTTACCGCGCTTGGCGGCCACATTCCTAAGGGAGTTCTTTGTGTGGGGCCTCCCGGAACGGGAAAAACATTGATCGCTAAAGCGGTCGCCGGAGAGGCTAATCGGCCCTTCTTTTCCATCTCAGGTGCTGACTTTGTTGAGATGTTTGTCGGAGTCGGCGCAAGTAGAATCCGCGATATGTTCGAGCAGGCTAAAAAACAGGCTCCCTGTATCATTTTCATCGATGAAATTGATGCTGTCGGAAGACATAGAGGCGCCGGAATCGGCGGCGGCCATGATGAAAGAGAACAAACCTTGAATCAGCTTCTGGTTGAAATGGACGGCTTTGAAACTAACGAAGGCGTAATTATTGTTGCGGCAACCAACCGTCCGGATGTTCTTGACAAAGCACTTTTAAGACCCGGCCGCTTCGATCGTCAGGTTATTATCCATTTGCCGGATATAAAGGGACGCTACGACATACTAAAAGTTCATGCCAGAAAAATCAAAATGGATAAATCTTGCGATCTTATGATTATCGCTAGAAGCACGCCCGGAACATCAGGCGCTGATCTTGAAAACATATTGAATGAGGCAGCTCTTATTGCCGCCAAAAAAGAAAAATCAGCAGTAACGGGAGAAGATATCAATGAAGCCAGAGACAAGGTATTATATGGCAAAGAGCGGCGAAGTCTTGAAATAGATGAAAATGAAAAACTAACAACAGCATATCATGAATCCGGCCACACTGTTGTTTCTTTAAGCGTTGAACATGCCGATCCTATAGATAAAGTTACGATAATCCCTCGAGGGATGTCTTTAGGGGCAACTATGTTTTTGCCGGAGAAGAATAGATTGAGTTACTGGAAGAAAGAGCTTTTAGACAGGCTTGCAGTTCTTATGGGAGGCAGATGCTCGGAAGAGCAGTTTGTTAAAGATATTTCAAGCGGCGCTCAACAAGACATTGAGCAGGCAACACATCTTGCTAGAAGCATGGTTTGCGAATGGGGTATGAGTGAAAAGCTGGGAACAGTATCCTATGAAGAGCGGCAAGATAGCGGAAGATATTTAGGACTTCTATCCCAACATGAGAAAAAATATTCTGAAGAAACGGCTAAGACAATTGATGATGAAGTTCGCAAAATAATGGATGAAGCACACAACCGTGCAAAAAAGATTGTTGAAAAAAACAAAGAAAAAATCCAACTAATGACAGAAATGCTAATCGAATTTGAAACGCTAGATAGCGAAGATATTAAAAAGATATACAATAATGAGTGGAGTTCTGAAGAAAAAAAGGCCAAACTAAAGAAATTAAAAAATCATCGCAAAAAAAAGAAAACAACGCCGCCGCCCCACCCGATAAAGAATAAAAAAGCGAACGAAGCCAAAGGCCATCCATCAGCGCCAGGCCTGCCCAATAACCTGAACGCTTAACAACCGATTTGCTAAAGAAAATTCACTGCCGAGCATGGAGGAAAGTGGTGGGTGACCCCTCCCTCTTTTTTATTCTAGCCCCGTCTAACATCCCAAGGTAAGTTTCTGCTAGAAGCAAAATCTTGACTAAGTAGAAAAAAGCCGCAGATGGACGCAGATCAAACACAGATATTATGCGCTTTTTTGTCGTCTTTTGCTTAGGAAATTTCATTTCCTAAGTCGCAAACTAAAGCTTGCAAAATGACGACCATATTACTAGTGAATCAGCGAGCATCTGCGTGTATCTGCGGCTTAATTATTCTGAAATACACCTTGTAACTTGTAGTGAAGTTACTTAAGAGTATTGTGAGATTACTGAGAGATTGATACTGAGTTGGTGAATACTATCCTTTAGAAGTTCTACATTGAAATTTATAAGTAAACCCCTTCCTTAAGTAAGGGGTTTACTCAAATTTTGATGATAACCAGAATTACTTCAAAAGAAGAACTTTTCTGCTTAGCTTAACTTGTCCTCTATCGTTAATGTCTAAAACTTTGACGCGTACTGTATCGCCAACCTTAATATGTTTGTTAAGATCATCGATACGCTCAATATCAAACTCAGAGATATGACAAAGGCCCTCTTTACCGGGTAGAACCTCGACAAAAATTCCAAAAGGAACAACAGAGGTAACTCTTCCCTCATAGATCTTGTCAATTTCAACTTCAGCAACAAGACCGGCAATGATTTCTCTCGCTTTCTCAATACCTTCCAAGTTATTGGATGTTAAGCTGACAATTCCATCATCATTGATATCGATCTCAATACCTGTTTCTTCAATGATTTTACGTATCATTTTGCCGCCGGGACCAATAATGATGGCTATTTTACTCGGCTTTACTCGAATTGTTTCAATGCGGGGAGCGTATTTCGACATTTCAGCTTTTGATTCAGGACAAACTTCAAGCATCTTTTCCAAGATATGAACACGCCCTGCTTTAGCTTGGTTTAAAGCTTTTCTCATGATATCGATCGTGATTCCTTCAATCTTGATATCCATTTGGAAAGCTGTTATTCCATCTTTGTCACCTGTGATTTTGAAATCCATATCACCTAAGGAATCTTCGATGCCGAGAATATCGGAAAGTATTATGCAATCATCATCCTCCAAAATCAATCCCATAGCAATACCTGATACCGGTCTCTTAATCGGCACTCCGGCTTCCATCATTGCTAAACAACCGCCGCAAACTGAGGCCATGGAGGAAGATCCATTGGATTCTGTGATATTGGACTCTAAGCGAATAGTGTAGGGAAATGATTCTTTAGGGGGCAAAATGGCCTGAAGAGCACGCTCTGCAAGCTTACCGTGTCCAACCTCTCTTCTTCCGGCTGGACCCATTCTACGAACTTCACCAACAGAAAAAGGAGGGAAAAAATATTGCATATAAAAACTTCTGAGCCCATCGCCTTCCAAATCCTCAAAACGCTGTCCCATACTAGCGCCCCCCAAAGTACACACAGCAAGTGCTTGGGTTTCGCCTCTTGTAAATAAAGAACAACCATGAACTCTTGGTAAAAAGCCCTGCTCAATATCAATTGGTCTAATTTCATCCAATTTTCTTCTGTCAATTCTAATTTTATCCTGCACAACAGCTCGTCGCATATATTTTGCAGACGCTTTCTTTAAGGCTGTTTTGACATCTGTCAGATTATAAAGCGGCTCATCTTCCGAACAAAACTTATCTAACACAGAAGTTTGAATTTCTTTTAACGCTTTCTCTCTTTCAAGTTTATCAACAATCTTTAGCGCCTTTTCAAGCATTGGCAAGATATACTCATCTACTGCATCGATAACCTCTGGTGGCGTAACAGTTAGAGTTTCTCTGTTTTTAGGTTTTCCGACTTCTAGTTGCCATTTTTCTAAAGCCTCGCAAATGATCTTAATACCCTTATGACCCTCTTCAATTGCCTCTATTACCTGCTCTTCCGTTAAGAAATCGCAGTACCCTTCAATCATTAAAACGGCGTCTTTTGTTCCGGCGATTAACAAATCAAGTTTTGAATCTTTTTGATGTTCGACTGTTGGATTCAATACAAATTGACCATTTCTATAGCCAACCCTAACCGCGCCGATTGGTTTAATCAGCGGTATATCAGATATTGTTAAGGCAGCGGAAGCGCCGCATAAGGCAAGAGTTTCCGGTGAATTTACTCCATCATATGACCAAACATAGCTTAAAACCTGCGTTTCATTACAGTAACCATCTTCAAACATCGGCCTAATGGGCCGGTCAATCAGTCTTGAAATTAGGGTATCTTTTTCAGTCGGTCTTCCTTCTCTTTTAATAAAACCGCCAAGAGTTTTTCCGGCTGAGGAAAATTTTTCCTGATAAACTACTGTAAGCGGCAGAAAATCAAGTTTTTCCTTGATCGGTTCTAACTTAGCACAAGCGCTCGTAAATACAATTGTTTCGCCTGAGCGAACTATAACAGCTCCATTGGCTTGTCTGGCAAATTTACCGGTTTCGAAAGTGATTTCCTCTTCACCTACAATAACCTTCATCGTTTTCTTTTCCATATTATAATCTCCAATATGTGTTGATATTTAGTTAAATAAGGAAGGGAGCAATAGAATTCAGAAAGCATATCTTAAAGTTTTTTTTAAAATATATTTTCTGATTTCTACAACCTTCCTCTAATAAAAAGGCAGCTTAATGCTGCCAAAAATTTATCTTCTTAATTTTAGCTTCGCGATAAGACTTTGATATCTGCTGGTATCTGTTGAATTCAAATAATCTAAAAGTCTTCGTCTTTGACCATCTAACTTTAAAAGAGCCAGTCTCGAGGCATGATCCTTCGGTGACATCTTAAGATGTTCGGTCAATTCTACGATTCTTTCTGTAAGAATTGCAATCTGAACGTCAGCAGATCCAGTGTCTTTTTCATGAAGTTGAAATTTTTTCGTTATTTCTTCTTTTGTGCCCTTATCTAGAGACATTCAAGACCCCCAATAATTGTTTAGTTTAAAAGCATATTATATCACAGTTCAGAGAAAAAGTCAAGGGAGTATGTTTATGAGCAAATTGCGAAATTTCCTTCCCTATTGGCCTCTTATTGCCAATTTGTTATATACTCAATTTTAAAAAAAGGAACAAATTACTATGTCGCAGCCATTTCCCTTTAATATCACCCCCAAAAACGATGATGAAAAATTCATGCTGGAAGCCTTAAAAGAAGCGTGGAAAGCATACCTAGAAGATGAAGTTCCGGTGGGAGCTGTTTTAGTTAAAGATAAAAGAGTCATAGCAAGAGGTTATAACCAGGTCGAAATTTTAAAAGATGCCACCGCCCATGCTGAAATGATTTGTATAACTTCAGGTGCAAATGCGCTTGAAAATTGGCGGCTGAAAGACACTAGTTTATACTGCACAATTGAGCCTTGCAGCATGTGCGCCGGAGCTATGTTTTTATCAAGGATTAAAAACTTAATTTGGGGATCAGTTGATGTTAGACATGGAGCAAATGGCAGCTTTATAGACCTTTTTAGCCTAAAACATCCAACTCATAGCATCAACGTTAAAAGCGGCGTACTTAAAGAGTATTCAAAAGAACTTTTGCAAAGTTTTTTTCGGGAAAAGAGAAAAAGAACTTTAAATAAAACGACCCCTTCTTAAGTGCCAGAGGCAAAGATCGAGAATTGCCCCCCTTTTGTTAACCGCAATCTCGTGTATTTTATCAAAGATCTCTTTTGTAGTATTTGGGTCATCAATTATCCTGGCCAGGGCATGCTGGACAATAAGATCCAATGTTTTGGATTCGCTATTTTTGGCAAACTCCAATATGGACGTTAATTTCTCAATTTTGCATTTGGCTAAATCCTCTACATTTTCAGACAAATGATAAAGGCAAGCCTCGAAAATGCTTAAGTATCGAGAAGAATTAGAGCTTAACTCAAGAATTTGCAAAACAGTATTATTATTTAACATTTTTTTATCACAAATGAAAGCAGATGTTATATGAAAAAGATCCGATAATTGAAAATGATCTGCCGCACCTAGCATTTCAAAACAAAAAGTTATCTTATCTTCTATTGATAACCGCTCAGCTTCTAAAAAACTACATTCTTGCAAGTATATAAACTCTATAACAGATGCAAAAGAACTAGAAGTTATTTCAAAAATGGTAATAGCATCTTCACTTGACTCTCGCAATCCACTTGATAGTAGTTTGTCAAAATAATCGCAAGAGGATGCTAAAATTGCCTTGTGAAGATGAAATGTTCTTTCCTGAACAATTATATCGAGATCAGTAAATTTATCCTCTTTTGTAAATTGAAACATTTTTTTTCTTTGATCTTTCGAAGATTTATTAAGCTCACCAATCAAATTTTCAAAAACAGGATAGGTAATAACCGGTCTTAATACTGTAATTTCAGCAATTGTCGGTTTCACCTTGATCGGAGAACTATCACCCACAGTAGCTACTATCGGTTTTTCATATTCGGTTTCATAATTTCTTGGTATTTTACAAGCTTGCCTGAGGATATCTCTTCCAGAAATAAAATAGGTCGACTTTTCTTTTTCAAGATTAATATCAAATTCGTTTTTCAAAATCGTTTTCACAACTTCCAATAACTCATCATCGTTGGGAATTGAGTGAGCTCTAAAAACCAGCCTGCCATGCCATGTTTTACAGCCTATCTCTGCTTGGCTTTGAACATTCTTGAATACATGCGACACATAAGTTTCAATTCTGACAGCGATATTATCTTCTAATTCGGGGTGCTTGGCAGCATATGAATCAACAACTGTTTTGTATTTTTCAATAATTACGGCAGAATTATATGCATTAACCATGGCTTGAATTTTCTAAAAATGTTAGCGTTTCACTATTAAATGATTCTAACATAATTTCAGTTTTCTCTGAAAATTCTTTTATGGCCTGATTTAATAAAACTTCTTTCTTATTGCTATCTAATATAGGGCAGGCTTTGATTGTCTGCATCATAAATGCTGCTTCATCCCTATAATCTACCACTGTTTGCAAGCTTTCCTTATAGTGCTGGCGATGAATCATCTGTGTTCTAAACTCCAAAACATACGAGAAGATTGATTTTAAGTTAAATTTGAACGCTTTTTTGTGGTATGAGCTTTTCAACTTGTCTTTTGCTCTTTGAAAAGCCTTTTTTATCGCCACCTTCTCCGCTTTCATAGCATAACCTAAACCAAAAGATGAAAAAGCGCACGTTAAACAGATAAAATTTAAAAAAGTTCTAACATTAAGAGTGCAACCAAGAATGAAACTAAGTGTCCAGCTAAAAGAATTATAGAATAAAATTGCTGTTAACGAAAGGTATAGAAGAGCGATTAGGAAAAAGATCGTCCGATAAAACATAACGGAGGATTTTTCTCTCGTATAGGGCTGATTATCAATTGTAAAACTATTGATCTCTTTTTGCTTTTTAAAGAGATCAAGTTCTCTGTGATTAATTTTACCAACACTAGCGGGAAGGCTATGATTTTTAATGCTTATAATCTCTTTCATCATTTTATTACCAATTTACTATTATAAAGAAATTATTTTACTATATTTGTTATATTTTTGTCAACAATTGATTTATTGGGATTAAATAGACCTTACCCGCCGGCTTGCTCTTTTTTCTTCTTAGAGATTTTATCCAGACGCTCTTTTTCCCGCCAAGTTAAAGACTGCTGCCCGCGGTTGGATATCTTAGCCAGCATTGCATCAACAAATTCGTCATCAGATTGACTTTTCCTGCCGGTAGCAATATCAATTACTTTTCTTCTGTCTTTCTTCCTTTTTTTCCAAGTAAAGATAAAAAAATAGGACTTAATCTTTTCTGAAAAGCTCACAATTTTAAGCTCAAGTCGATATATTCTTGCAAATGGCAAGTGCAGCCCCCAGGCAAGAAGAGCATAGAGATAGCCAATAAAGGCACCGCTCAAATGAAAAATAAGCCCGATAAAGTTAAAATTTGATAGATTTATCAAAAATATTGCTCCTAAAACAACACCTGTCAACCATTTGGCCTTTACCGGAATTAAAAAGAACAAAAGAAGCTCCGCTTCAGGATAAATAAGCGTCCAGACCACTAATATTGCGAGTATGGCAGGAGTTGCTCCGGATAAAATGGTATACTGGCCAATTACGGGCATAATAAGCAAAGTTATTAAACCGGCCAAAATTCCACTTGTAAAATAGAGTGTAAAAAATGATTTTTTTCCCACTCTTTCGAAGACTTGGGTACCCAAAACCCACAAAATGTACATATTAAAAAAAAGAGAGAGTAAAAAAAAGAAGGTGATCCCTCCATATCCGGACCCATGCACAAAAAGAAAGGTTATAGGCTGCCAAAGGAATAAATTACCTAGTCCCCACCAAGAGAGGCTAAGCCACAATTCCGGTCCCGGGATATTAAAAAAATAATCAAGAAAAACATTAATTAGGGCAGAACCTATACTAATAGATATTGTGAAAATAATGATTTTTTTTAAAGAACTTGGGGTGCTTTCAGGACCCAAACGTACATTTGTAGTTGAATAAGTCATAAAATTACTGAAGATAAGAGGAGCTTAGATCTCCTCTTATCAAATGGTTTAAGTTGAGTTTAAACAGTCGTAGCGGCTGTTGTTGTTTCTTGCGCTTCTGTTGCTGTTGTTGTCATAGTTTGGGTAGCTTCAACGTAAGTATTCCAAAGTTCCTGATCAACTCTTCCATGACGAATAGAAGAGATCAGCTCTCTTTTTACTTGACGAAGATCTTTTCTGGGAGTTAGTTTTCTAATCATATCCTTATCCCCGGAAAGACGGGCCATATGGAGAAGTCTTTCGATATCGTCTTTAGTAAAAACGTACTGATCGCGTCTTTTCCTAGAACCTCTAGCCGCTCTTGATTTAGGGGGAACAGTAGATGGCTTATTCTTTTCAATAATAAACTTGGTAACCATATCAGCTAATTGCTTTGGATCTTCATATTTCATTTTTCGCATTGAAAAGTGATGTATATATCCTCCTGTCGAAACAGGTATAAAGCGACAAATATCGTTTTCTTTTTTTCCTCCTATTTTTTTAACAGCAGTATCGATAAGTTTTTCTAGATTTTTACTGTTTGTTTTTTACTTATCCTGATTATTACTCATAGTAAACCTTCCTTACTTTAAAAATGTTCAAATGTCTAAAAAGTCTTTTTTACCGCTATTTCAGCTATAATAATAGCTAGAATTTTAACGATATTATATTGACTATCAATTAAAACATGTTTTGCATTTTTTTGCAAAACAATTTATTGTTTAATGAACATTTTTTTCATCTTTGATTGAAAAAAGTAACATTTTGTTTGTTATCACTATATTTTCATATTTTTCCTCTTTTCTATTTTTATGAAGTGTATTATTCTATTCAACAAAAATGAAAAAAAAGAGTGTTATGAAATACTTATTAAAACAACTTTTTGCCCTTTCTTATATTACGCTTTTCTGTATCAGTATTTTAGGGTGCCGAACTAGTAATTTGAACAGCAACCATTCAACTAATTCGAACGGTAAATTAAAGGTTCTTTGTACAATTTCAATGATAGAGGACATTGTTAAACAGATTGGAGGAAACTTTATAGAAACTCAAACCCTAATTCGCAGTCAGTTAGACCCTCATACCTATCAATTAGTTAAAGGTGATAATGAAAAGCTTAGCTATGCAGATATAATCTTTTACAATGGCTTAAGGTTGGAACATGGTCCCAGCTTACGCCATTTTTTAACCGAAAGCCCCATTGCATATTCCCTGGGAGATACAATCAATTTAGAAAATCCTGACCTCATTTTATATTATAATGGAAACGTCGATCCGCACATTTGGATGGATATATCGCTTTGGTCGAAAATTATTCCAATTATTGCCGAAAAATTAGCGGAAAGTGACCCGGAAAATGCTCAAATTTTCATAAATAACGGCCGTAATCTGCAAGAAAAAATGCTCGACTTTCACAAAAAACTAAAATCTGAAATAGAAAAAATTCCCGAGAATAAAAGATATCTGGTAACTAGCCACGATGCTTTTAACTATTTTGCTAAGGGTTATTTGGCACCTACTGATGAGGTTGAAAATGGGGGGTGGCAAAAAAGATTTGATGCGCCGGAAGGGTTAGCGCCGGAGAGCCAGTTAAGTTCTTATGATCTTCGTCAAACACTTGATCATATAAAAAAATATGATATCAATGTAATTTTTCCCGAATCTAATGTTAGCCAAGCTTCAATTAGAAAACTGTTGGATGCCGGCGAGCAGATGGATCTTAAATTAAGAATTGCAAACGATACATTATATGGCGATGCCATGGGCCCGCCCGGATCAGATGGAGATACATATTTAAAAATGATTCAGCATGATGTATATACAATAGTTAAACACTTAAACATGGATTTAAATGACTGAAAAATCTCAAAAAGCTCTCACTATGAACCAGATTACAGTTAATTACGGAGATATTTCTGTACTTTGGGATATAACATTGCAAATACCCCACGGAAAAATTGTTGGAATCATAGGACCAAACGGCGCCGGGAAGACGACATTTATAAAAACCGCTCTTGGATTAATCAAACCAATAAGTGGAAAAGTTGAATTTTTCGGCAAACCGATATCTAAAGTTAGAAAGCAAATAGCCTATATTCCTCAAAGAGAAAGTGTTGACTGGGATTTTCCGATCACTGTTAAGGATCTTGTTTTGATGGGCCGCTACGGTCATATCGGTTTCTTAAGAATGCCCACAAAAACCGATCGAGCCCACGCTTTAAAATATCTCGAGATGGTTGGAATGGACCAGTACCTAAACCGTCAAATTAGTCAACTATCCGGAGGGCAGCAGCAAAGAGTATTTTTAGCAAGAGCCTTTATGCAAGATGCCGATATTTATTTTATGGATGAACCATTTGTTGGCATCGATATGGCATCTAAAAGTGTGATTATGAAAATTTTAAAAGATCTGAAAAAGCAAGGAAAAACCGTTTTGGTGGTCAATCACGATCTGGATAATTTGAAATCTTTTTTCGACTGGATAATCATATTAAACATTCGCCTTGTAGCTTGCGGGCCAACAAATGAAACTTTCACTCCGGAAAACTTAAATAGGGCTTATGGGAAAAGCTCGGCCCTTTTTGATGAAGCCTTAAAATTGGAAAAATATAAAAAAACCGGATTTTCTTAAAAATGCTCCTAAATTATTTTCTAGATCCGTTACTAAGAGCACCGACTATTGGCTGTATGTTAATGTGCTTATCAGCAAGTTTAGTGGGTGTTGTAGCCTTTTTAAGAAAAGAGTCTCTT
>SDBT01014666.1_pt1 | contig 12483 bp, 10 predicted proteins | sample 2277101 | NCBI WGS metagenome assembly SDBT01 (sample SAMN10404973, study PRJNA504765) | marine sediment metagenome | isolation source: marine sediment core GS10_PC15, 103 cmbsf | place: Arctic Ocean: Southern Knipovich Ridge | collected 2010
TGGTAAACACAAGTATCAATGGAAACCCCACCGATAAGATACTGCCTGTGACTAGAGGGTTATCGGCCCAAAAGGTGCAAGACGTCCGGGTTCGACTCCCGGCGGAGTTGTTTTTGAAAACGAGACACACAGCGGCAGCGTGGCTACGCTGGAGAAGTATCGTAGAAGCCCGATAGCCATTGGGCGAGCCTGCTAACGCTTATTGTCAATTTCGGCCCGCTGTGTGTTTTACTTGCCGGGCAACCGAAGCGAGTGGGACTGACTGATACTGTGTAAGAATTGAACCTACAAGGAGACCCAAATAAACGACACACAGCGGCGGCGTGGCAGCACGCTGGGTTGGTGGTAGAAATTGGTGAAGAAAATATGGAGCCGGAGCTTGGGGAAGCCGGCCCGCTGTGTGTTTTTGAAATCGTCATCGGACTTGGGGGACCTGATTACGAGCAACACACTCGCCGTGTCTCTCCCGCTTTGCGGTGACACACATCAAGGGCGAGTTCTTAGCGGCGGGGGATGGTTTTAACCTTATCCCGGGGTATCCTGCCCTCCGTCGCATATTTAGTCAGCCTCTGTGTCTTATTGGAATGTTGAAGACTGGTTGTATTGTTCAGCAAGAGTTATAGGGTCCTTACAACTGGCAGATCGTAAGTGAGAATCTTACCAGAGGCTGTTTAATGCCAACACCCCCTAAACAAAAGTGCAAAGCCTGTAAGGGTTCTGGCGTTAGCAGTAAGGGAAGAAAATGCGTGCCTTGTAAAGGTACGGGGAAGAAACGGAAAAGGTAGAATGAGCAAGACCAAAAAAGTCAAACTCAGAAGACGAGACTGGACGGCAGAGCCTGAGATACTGCTCTGCGACAACATTCCCAAGCCTATGCACGGGATGGCTCCCAGGGTAGTCTTCGGTCAGAAGTGGTGGAATAAAATCAGAGTTGGAGCCTACAGGTCTACCGACTTTCATTGTAAGGCTTGCGGGGTCTCCAAGTTCAACGCTAGAGGCAGGACATGGTTGGAGGCTCATGAAGTCTACGAGATAGACTATCTTCTAGGGCGGATGGTCTACATCAAGACGGTGCCCCTCTGCCACTATTGTCATTCTTATATTCACTCCGGCAGGTTACTGGCTAGCGTGGAGTCCGGAGAGGTCAAAGCCTCTAAATTCGTAGCCGTACAACAGCATGGAGACGACGTTCTGTTGATGGCCGACCTGAAGCAGCATCTTCAGCCCTACGACGGGCCAGAGGCAGAGTGGGAAGACTGGAGATTGGTGATAGATGGTAAAGAGTACAGAGGTCTCTACAAATCTTTTGAAGATTGGAAGAAGATGTATGATGCTTAGCTTAGATTGTGAAGCAACTGGCCTCGATCTTCGACACGGAGTGAAACCCTTCCTCGTTACTACTTGTGACGAGGATGACAATGTTATCTACTGGGAGTGGGATGTTGATCCACTGACCAGGCAACCTCATGTTGTAAAGGATGACTTGATTGAGATAGAGCAGCTAACAGATGAGGCTGCTGAGGTTGTCTTTCAGAATCCTAAGTACGATGTTAAGGGTCTTCATACTATAGGCATGGATGGTGAATGGGATTGGAGTAAAACCTTTGATACTCTTATGGCAGGGCATCTTTTGAGGAGCGATCAGCCCCACGATCTTGTCTCTATGGCTCTGTTGACTCTTGGGATAAACATAAAACCCTTCGAGGACGCTGTTAAGAAAGCTGTGGAAGAAGCTCGTACTATTGTGAAGAGAGAGTTCCCGGACTGGAGGATAGCCAAGAAGGGTCTGCCCGAGATGCCCTCGGCAAAAGAGAAGGTCTGGAAAAACGATATGTGGCTTCCGAGGGCTCTGGTGAAGGAAGCTATCTTTTCCGGTAGATTTGATCTACTGCCCCAACACGATCGACAACCTACAGTCGGGAAGGTAGGGGATTGCACGGTCAAGATTGGGCGGGGGACTAAGTGGGGTAATCCATTTAGGGTAAACAAAAGGTATACACGAGGGGAAGTAGTACATCTCTATACTAAATACATTTGGGGTGGCAAACTAATTGAAGACCTACCAGAACTTTATGGGCAAGTTCTAGGCTGTCATTGTTCTCCCAAGTTATGTCACGGAGACGTGCTCAGAGCCCTGTGTCACCCTTGGATGACCGTTTGCAGTGAGTATGCCAACTCAGACAGTTGCATAACTCTGGCTTTGTTTCAGCGGCAGAGAGAACTTCTAGTCGAGAAGGGTCTCTGGAAGATCTATCAGGAGCGATTGAAAGTCTTACCCGTCGTGTACCAGATGGAGGACAGGGGAGTGACGCTGAGCGGCGACAGGCTCACGAAACTCCACGCGAGGTTGACGGTTGAGGCAGACAAGGAACACAAGATATGTGTGGCTCTAGCAGACGACGAGATTGAGAAATTACCAGTCAACGGGGTGAGTAACGACCTCAAGTCTGTGGTGTTTGGGAAGTTTGGTCTAGTTTCCAATAAGAAGACCCCGAAGGGTGCTCCCAGCGTGGACAAGGATGTTCTAGACCACTGGTTGGCTACTCTTCCAGAGAAGTCCAAGGAAAGGAGGTTCATTCGAGGTCTGAGAAGATACCGCAAGAGAAAGACTGCGATAGGTTATTTGGACTCATATCAAAAGTTTTGGTTGCCCTTAGAAGGTGAATCTCCATTATTAGGTTGGTATACCCTCTTCTCTTCTCTAAACCCGACTGGTACGAACACCCTACGGTTCAGCAGTTCCAACCCAAATCAGCAACAGATCAGCCGGCAAGAGGAAGTGAATTTGAGATACTGCTTCGGGCCTGCTCCCGGCAGAGAGTGGTGGAGCCTGGACGCCGAGAACATAGAACTGAGGCTTCCGGCCTATGAGGCGGGCGAGACTCAGATGATAACCGTTTTTGAAAATCCTGAAGAACCCCCGTATTTTGGCAGTTACCATCTGTTGATCTGTCACTTGATCTATCCTGAGGAGTTTGATAAGTGTCTTAAAGACGGAGTTTCTTTCAAGGACCGTTACAAGTCAACTCTCTATGGTTATATAAAGAACTTTGACTTTGCGGATCAATATGGAGCAGTGCTAGGTAGTGGTACTGCTGATAGGGCCGCACACAAGCCCGGAGCCCAGAAAAAAGTTAAGGGTAGATTCAGGAAGATAGCCCTACTCAATCAGAAGATGATTGACATGGCTAACAGGCTTGGCTATGTAGAGACTATCCCCGACAAGACTGTAGATCCTGTTAGGGGTTATCCACTATACTGTATGAGAGGCAGGTGGGGGAAGGTTAAAGTTACTATACCTCTCAGCTATCATATTCAGGGCTCTGCAATGTGGTGGATGATGAAGGGAATGGTAAGATGCCAGAATTTTCTAGACCAACTCAATGCTGTTGAGGTAATGATAGAGGGCCTCCGCCGATCTATTATGGAAGAAATGGCAAAGCTAGGATTTTGGATGGTTATGCAAGTTCACGATGAACTTGTGTTCGATTTCCCGAGACGAGTAGATTCTAAAGGTAAACCGCTCAACTTACTGATAGTCCGAAGACTCCAGAAACTCATGGAAGAGGGGGGCAATGACTTTGGAACTCCTACTCCAGTTTCAATCGAGTATTACGAGAACAATTGGGCGGAAGGAGTAGAAGTATGAAAGTTGAACAAGTCTCTAAGATAAGACCAGTTGATAGGTTCTTGTATTGGATTAAGGAAAGAGAATCTATCAGGCTCAAGAAAGAAGCTGGCAAACCGAAGCCTTGGACTGACGATGTGATCCTTCAACAATACAGATTTTGTAATGTCAGAAGAATGGATGACAAGGTTAGTCAGTGGCTCTTGAAGAACTGGTATGAGCCAAATAAGGGTCACAAGAACATGCTCATAGCCTGCGGACTTGCTAGGTTTATCAACTTGCCTGAGTCTCTAGAAGCTATTGGCTTTCCTAGAAAGTGGAACCCAGAGCGAGTTAAAAAGGTTCTTCACACTAGAAAGCTGAAAGGCGAGAAGGTGTTCAATGCAGCCTACATTGTTAGCACCAATGGAATAAAGAGAGACAAGATTGACTACATAGTTGGCGATGTCCTCTGCCCCTTGTATAATACAAGACAGGGCATTGTAGATCTGAGTAGTTTGGCCAACACTTGTGAGAATCTAATTGTGCTGAATGGGATTGGCTCATTTATGGCAGGGCAGATCTCAGCGGACCTCAGATGGGCTGTAGAGGGCTCCTGGAAAGATAGGTGTGTTTGGGCACCAATTGGCCCCGGCAGCCGTAGGGGGCTCCATAGGCTCCTTAAACGGGAGACTATGGCCCCACTCAGGCAGCCACAGTTCTTGGGGGAGCTACGACGAGTTATAAATACCACCAAAGGGGGGTTATCCAGAAAACTCACGTCCAGGTTGGAGGCTATCGACTACCAGAACTGCCTCTGTGAATTTGACAAGTACGAGCGTGTTCGATCAGGCAAAGGTAGACCAAAACAGAAATACCCTGGAGGTGCAGAATGAGAAAATCTAGGTTGTTAAGAATTGCTATTGTTCACTGGTTGATCAACGACGTAGGAGGTATCAACTCTTGGACTGAGAACTTTCTGTTGGGCTTGGAGCAGTTAGGATATACTCCCAAACTATTTTATGGTTCTTGTCAACGCAAGTTGAACTGTAGCTTAACCAAAAAAATACCTAGGAGCCGTAGGTGGCACTTACTTCCCTCTGTGCATCTGTCTTATATGCCAGAGCATGTAGAAAGCTCTCTTAAGGAGCTCAATAAATTTGATGTTATCGTTTTTGCTCATCCTAGCCCTCATCCTACCAAATCAAATACTAGAAATAGCTCATTTTCTAGAAATTGGCAGTTATTCTATACTAATACGTCTGCATTGAAAATTTGCATATTTCACGATCGCCATTGGGACAGAACAAATAAATGGATAGAGGAAGTGCGAGATGAGATACACTATGTTCATGCAGCTCAACACCACTTCATTGAAGCAGTACATAGATTCACGCAGGGAAAAGTCGAGTCTGGGTGGGGAATATTTCCTTTGGTAGTCTCCAAAAATTTGGAGAGTTGCGGTAACAAGAGAAGAAGGTATGTATTGGCCACTCAATGGTTGGCGTTGAAGAATCATCGCTACATTCTTCCTAACTTAGACAAGCTAATTGTTCCTCTTCACAGTTATGGAAGTGGGCAGACGTATCATATTCTGCTAGATCAAATAAGAAAGGTTTTTCGCGAGGATCATCATAACGACGTTCCCTTGAAGTACAACCCTAAGAGTCATCATATTCACTATGGTCACACCGAGTATCGTTGTGTTCTAAGGGCTATGCAGAAGGCGTGGTTCTCTTTAGATCTTAGTACTCAAGGAATGACGAATATGACTCACTGGGAACCTATGTCTGTAGGAACGGTGTCTGTAATAGAAAATCGCGTGGTTAGTGATCCGTTTTGTGAAATTCCTAGAGACTGCTGCCTTCAGTTTGACCTGGACAACGTAATAGAAGACCTTAACAAAATCGCTCTACTTACCTTACCCGAACTAGAAAAGGTAAGATTGTTAGCATGGAAGTTTGCCCAGCGATGTAAATGTTTGGTTGTATCAAGAAAAATCTTAGAGTCAGCGGGTGTAGAATGAAGCTGTTTAACACAGTTGCGTTAGAAATCAGCTCTCGATGTAATCGTCGATGCCAGTTTTGTCCTGTGGCCTACAAGACAAGGCCAGATGAGCTAATGCCTAAGAACCTGATACGCAAGGTGTTGATTGAATTGGGCAGTATAAAATATGCTGGTCGGATCGAGCTATATATCTATAACGAACCTATGAGAAATAGATTGTGGTTGATGGAGTGTCTTTCCTTGGTGCGAAAAATAGTTCCACGAAGTTGCTTGATGATTGCTACAAATGGAGATTACATCCGCGGTTGTAAGGATGTCACTGATTTGTTTGACAATGGTCTCAATCAACTTTTGGTAAACTGCTATTCGTCTGGCTTGCTCAAGAAGAGAATGTTGTGGGTTAATGCACTCCCAAGCGAAATAACAGAAACAGATCGCGTGTACGGTAAAATATCATCCGGTGCAAAAGCAGTACAGATCTTAGACAAGTCCAACTTAGCTTTGTTTGGAAGAGGGGCATTTAAGTTGATGAACCGGGCAGGTAACGTACCCAAGTTTTTACCTGGCGTTGAATCTTCCTTACAACGGATGTGCGTGAAGCCCTTTAGATTGCTTAATATCAATTGGCAAGGTAATGCACTAGTATGTTGTCAGGATTATCATGGAGTAGTTGCTTACGGAAACGTAGCACACAATTCGCTAGTTGAACTGTGGAATCATCCAGTGATTAACGAGTACAGAAGAAGACTTTTGAGGAGAGATCGTAGCCTGCCTTTGTGCAGACAGTGTGATTGTTCTGCTGGAGTTTATTCACACAATGTAGATATTCCTTCTGGTCCTTTTTTGAGTAGAGAAGAGATAGAACGTTTATTTCGGCAAAATCGGCAAAAACAAAGCCCACTAAAATAGTGGGCTTTATTGAAATCAGTTGGGCTTGAAGGCTGTTACTTCTTCTTACGGGGAGGGTTTACCATACCCTCTTTCAACACTTTCCTTCCCAGATTTGTAATTTGATATGTGAGGGCTCCTTTCTCTTCTTCGTTGAGAACTGTGGTTAAGTGCCCTCTAACTACCTCCTGGTCCATAGTGGGCTTGAGCCCGTGGTTAAGACCGATGGTCGTTTGTACTTGCAGCGACGTCAGGTTTTTGGCCTGTAATGCCTTCAGTATCCTAACTCGTACTGTCTGCTTTTCACCTTTTTTGGTTGTAGGTTTTGTTGTAGCCCTTTTCGCGTTCTTTTTGACTTTCTCCTTTGTAGATGGTTTTTTGGAGCTGAGTTTCTTAGCCGCTCCTCTTTTTACGGGAGCCTTTTTTGTGGTAGCTTTCGTTTTAGTACTCATAGTATCGCTCCTTTGGACTGCAGGATGTTTGCCATCCCGAAACTTGAAAACGTAAAAACTCTTCGCAGTATAAGGACTATCAAATGTTTTGCTTGACCGCTTGTCTCGGCAATCATATTCAATTGTCACCAGTTTGTGTTTTCGGTCAGCAGGAAACATTTAGTACCCCTCAGCTTCTATAGTCATCATAACTCACAGTTAGGAGGAAGTAAAGCACAATCTATAAAATCTACCTGGAATTTCCAAAATAACTTCCAACTCTGAGACTAAACCCTATTATAAATAGGGTATTGGGAGAACAAAAACTTTTCAATTTAGGAGCAAAGTCATGGAGCTAGTGTACAGAAACGTCAATCAAGCGTTCGTTAGATTAGTGAATATCTTCCAAGACCATACCTGCTCTATCCTGGAGCAGCCAAGCCGCAACGGTCTAGTATTGCGTGCTGACGGTCCAGTGATGGTAACCTATTTGCATTCTAGGGAACGGGTTTTGTTTAACCGAGCCCGGGACTGTAACCCCTTCTTCCATTTGTTTGAGTCACTGTGGATGCTCGCTGGCCGTAACGATGTAGCTCCGCTCAAGCACTACGTTTCTACAATAGAAGACTTTAGTGACGATGGTAAGACATTTCACGGAGCTTATGGTCATCGCTGGCGAGGACAAGGCACACCGTTCGATCAGCTCAAAGAGATTGTCGACCAGTTACAACGCGATCCAAACAGTCGTCGTTGTGTACTTCAGATGTGGAATTCTGGTTCCGATTTGTTTCGGCAGACTAAGGACAAGCCGTGTAACACTCATGCCTATTTTTCTCTCAGATGTGTAGATGAGAGTAAAGGCACCGGACACGAGTTTCTATGTTGGTATCTTGATATTACCATTTGTAATCGCAGCAATGACTTGATCTGGGGGATGCTTGGAGCTAACGTAGTTCACTTCAGTATTCTCCAGGAATACTTAGCTGCTTGCATTGGAGTAGAGGTGGGAAAGTACTGTCAGTTTACCAACAATCTCCACGTCTATGTTGACAAGTGGAAGCCGGACGAGTGGTTGAGAGACGCAGAACTAGATCGTTACCAGGAGGCTTGTAGAGCTCCAGCACAACCCTTAGTCAAAGATCCAGCCGTCTTTGATCAAGAGTGTAAAGAGTTCGTAGAGAATATCGATGGGGAGTTTACAGAGCCATTTCTTAGGAGTACTGCCCAACCAATGATGGCAGCCTTTCGTAGACACAAGAGGAGACAGTACGTTGGAGATCAAGGAGCTTTAGAACTGATAGAGCGAGTGCAAAGTTTCGATTGGCGTGTCGCGGGACGTAATTGGTTGCAACGCCGAAAGGAGAACTGGGAAAGGAAGAGTCATGTCTCACAGACCAGTATTGACTAAAAGAGATTTTGTCAAGAGATATGCTGCCGGTGAATTTGGAAATGCTAGTCCAACTTGGGACAATTATCAAGAGTGGGCTAATGCTCATGGATGGCAACATGGTAATTTGTTCCATATACGTAACCGCATAATTGGAGAAACTACCTGGTATGACGTTCCAGTTCTCGGTCTCAGGTTTAACTGGTATCGTGCCTGCGAACTTGTGCCTGCACAACTATTGTATATTAGTGCGATGGCACCAACAGAGAAGACACTGTTTCAAGGAGAAGTACAGCGAGGATTGTGGGGTTATGACTTAACTTATACAACAGTAGCTAAACCTATGCGAGATGCCTTACAACAGCAGACTTATGTTGCAAATGGTATAATAGCTAAGTTACTCTTAGAGCATTATCTTTGTTCACGAAGCTATGAGTGGTTGGAATACCTGCTTGAAGAGTATCCTGGTCACGTTATAGAGTTTTCAACCTATAGTGTAGAATGGGGAACGGTCCTTGGGTACAACACTGTTTTTTGGGAGATAAGGAGATACTGATGAACCTAAGTAAAAAAGAAGTTGAATGTGAGATGCTTCAACTAGATATGGCAGAGATACCCAAAACAAAAGAACCAAATCCAAAAGACGTGCAACCTACAAAAAGGTCATACCAAATTCTTTGTTCCGTGTGCAAGATACTCCGCATCTACAAACACAATACATCAGAGATGTGCCCTGATTGTGCAGCGGATAAAAGAATGAAGGAAAACCAAGCCAAAAGATTTCCAGGATAATGCCAAAGCCACAATACAAAACTCAGGTCAAGTCCTATCAGCTTTTCCTAGCAGACTGCCTGAAGAAGCTCAAAGAACTTCCCGAGAACTCGGTGGACTCGATCGTGACCGATCCTCCATACGGCCTGAAGTTCATGTCGAAGAAATGGGATTACACTATACCCGGTATTGAAGTCTGGAGAGAATGCCTGCGAGTTCTCAAACCTGGAGGGTTCCTGCTCTCGTTTGGCGGGTGCCGGACGTACCACCGACTGGTGTGTAATATCGAGGATGCGGGGTTCAGGATCCATCCGATGGTTGCGTGGCTATTCGGGCAGGGGTTCCCGAAGGCGGCGAACCTCGGCAAGCAAATCGACAAGGCGGCGAAGAAAGAGCGGGAAGTCGCGGGCACTGGGCAATATGCGGCACGTAGGCCCCGCCCGACGAAAGAAACATGCAACCCAGATGCCGAATACAGAATGGGGGCAGGCCATGACATTACCGCTCCCGCAACCGACGCCGCGAAGCAATGGGATGGATGGTTCTACGGTCTCCAAGCCTTGAAGCCCGCGATCGAACCTATCTGCATGGCCCAAAAGCCCTATGATGGAAAACCAGTAGACTCAATTCTCAAGTGGGGCTGCGGTGCAATCAATGTAAATAGGTGTCGAATAGGAATGGAAATAATGGATACCCCGGCAGGGCCAACGGGGAAAAGTGGAATCTACAATTCACGTGAGCGAATGCAGAAGGCTATACCTAAGACTGGCCGATGGCCAGCCAATCTGATTCTCTCTCACCACCCTGAGTGCGTGAGGGTAGGGGTGAAAAGAATAAACACGGGAATAGCTGGTTCTGGTGAAACAGGAGAAATTGAAATCTGGGAATGTGTTGAGGGTTGTCCTGTTGGGATGTTTCCGAAGACGAAAACTCATGGTGGCGGCAAGGCAACGTATGGTGGAACGTTTGGAAGTGGGGCAGCAGTTACAGATACAACAGCAATGGAACGATTCAAAAGCGATTCCGGTTCTGCTGCCCGCTTTTTTTACTGTGCGAAGGCTTCAAAACGTGATAGGAATGAGGGGCTTGAGGGATTTGAAGAGAAAAATCTCGCTGGGCATAATAAGTGGACGGATTGTGATTATCGAAGAGGTGATGGAGAAGTCACGAACAAAAAGCAAAGCAACCACCATCCAACTGTCAAACCCACCGACTTGATGAGATACCTCTGTAGGTTAATCACCCCACCAGGAGGGATAGTCCTCGATCCTTTTATGGGAAGTGGCAGCACAGGCAAAGCCTGTATGTTGGAAGGTTTCAGGTTCATAGGAATAGAGATTGGTTATGAGTACTTCAAAATAGCAAGAGAGAGGATCAAACACGCTTATGCCCAAAGTAAGTGAGAGATCAAAAAAACTACAGCCATACATAGCTCATGGAATCGATTTAGCTGAGGGTGGAAAAGACGCAACAGGCAACTGCCCATTTTGCAATCGAGAAGGGAAATTCAACATAGTTACAGAGTCAGGGCAATTTCGCTGTGTGGTGTGTGAAGAGTCTGGCAACGCCTTCACGTTCTTGAGTAAGATCCACGAGTTAGGGCGGCAGATCACTGGGTTTGCGGATTATGAGAGGTTAGCGACCGAGAGAAAGATCCTCTACTGGGGTACTCTCAGAGAATGGGGCGTGGTCAAATCGCCGATCACCGGACGTTGGTTGGTCCCGGGGTACAACGTAGATGCTACACCTAAGCTAACTCAATTGTATATCTACACGAAAACAGCAAAAGGACAAAATCTCCTCTTGGCTACCTCTGGCCTCTCTCATGGGTTGTTTGGGATGGGACTGTGGAATGAGAAATCACCAGAGGTTTTGATTTGTGAAGGTCCTTGGGATGGAATGGCTCTATGGGAAGTTCTCAGTCGATGTAGTATGGGAGAAAATAGCAAATTGCATGTATCGAGTAAGCCTGATTTAGTCAACGTAGTAGCAGTTCCTGGGGCTAATGTATTTAACTCTAAGTGGACCAAGCTGGGAGAAGACAGGACAGTTTCAGTTTGCTTTGACAACGATCACCCCAAAATCCATCCCACGACCAAGAAGAAGATACCACCGGCGGGACTGACAGGTGCGAAGAAGTTAATCAATCTCCTCAGCAGCAGTGACACCCCCCCAGAAGAGATGTATTACCTAAAATGGGGGGCTGAAGGATATGACTTAGGGCTGCCTCATGGCTATGACGTTAGGGACGTACTCCAGAAGTCCCATCTAAGGGGCCTGGCTGGCCGAATAGAGGCATCTGAGGCCCTAATATGGGACTTAGTACCCATCCCGCCGGAGTGGTTAAACGAGGCTCCCAGGGCCTCTAAGAACACTAGGGTATCCGTGGCCCCCTGTGAGAGGTATGCAGACCTACAGAACTCCTGGAGGGTGGCTTTGAGATGGACTTCGGGACTGGACTACGCTCTCAGTGTGATGCTAGCTTCAGTCGCGAGCACCGAGTGCGTGGGAGATCAGCTCTGGGTCAAAATCATAGGCCCTGCGGCTTGTGGAAAGAGCACACTTTGTGAAGCTCTCAGCACGGCCCGTGACTATGTGTATCCCAAAGATACGTTCACCGGGCTGTCCAGTGGTTATCAGGTAGACCAGGCGGGGAAAGAGAATCTGAGCCTGGTGAACCGAATCAAGAACAAGACGTTGATCATCAACGACGGAGACACGATGATCAACCTTCCGAACCTCTCCCAGGTGTTGTCGCAGCTACGGACTTTCTATGGAAGGAATCTACGTACTTCGTTCAAGAACAAGATGTCTGCTAACCATGAAGGGTTTAGTACCACGATTATCTTGTCTGGTACTAATTCACTGCGGGTTATTGATCAGAGTGAGTTGGGAGAGAGGTTCTTAGATTGTGTTGTCATGGATAGTATCAACTCCGATCTTGAGGATGAAATTCTCTGGAGAGTAATTAACAGAGCAGATCACAGCTTGAATCTTAGATCGGATGGAAGACCCGAGACCAGGCAGGAACCTGAGATGACCAGAGCAATGCAACTTACTGGAGGGTACGTAAATTACTTGAGAGAGAATGCTTTTGAACTGTTGGCCGAGACGGCTTTCTCTGATCAGGCTAAGCGGAAGTGTGGTAGGCTGGCTAAGTTCACTGCCATCATGCGGGCTAGACCTAGTCAAAAACAGGAAGAAAGCAATGAGAGAGAAGTGGCATTCAGGTTAGGGAGTCAACTCACCAGGCTGGCGAAGTGCCTTGCGGTTGTATTAAATAGACAGGAAGTTGATGACGTAGTGATGGGTAGAGTCAGGCAAGTAGCTCTGGACACAAGCAGAGGCAGGACGCTGGAGATCGTCAAGCATCTGTATAATGAGGAGGAGGG
>SDBT01014667.1_pt1 | contig 12483 bp, 10 predicted proteins | sample 2277101 | NCBI WGS metagenome assembly SDBT01 (sample SAMN10404973, study PRJNA504765) | marine sediment metagenome | isolation source: marine sediment core GS10_PC15, 103 cmbsf | place: Arctic Ocean: Southern Knipovich Ridge | collected 2010
ACGGTCGCAAACAATATCTCCGTCAACCATTCTTCCGAAGACTACTTCGGGACCGGCGCTAGCGCCAACCACGACGCTAATATCGCCGAGGATTTAACGGCGGTTACGGAGTGGGACAATGGCGGCTCATTCAACGACGTTGAATTTCTGGAGACCGGCGACACACCGACGAAAGATTACGTTGCCTTCATTAACAAGACTGCCGGCAGCGAAGATTATGGCCTCGTTGACCTGGAGCACGGTACCTATAACAACGTCGCCTTAGGCAACGGGATCGCCGGCCTCGGCAGCGGGACGGACATCGACGGGGACCCGAGGGACGGGTCGACGCCTGACATCGGGGCGGATGAGTTTGTGGCGGCGGTGGGTTCGCCTTCGGAGAGTCCTTCCGCATCTCCCAGCGGTTCGCCGTCAGAGAGTCCCAGCGAGTCGCCGAGCCTCTCAGCATCGGCCTCCGAAAGTCCGTCAGTAAGTCCGAGCGAGAGCCCTTCGGAATCACCCAGCCTTTCTCCCTCGGCATCCCAGAGCCCGTCGGCGTCACCGTCGCAGAGTCCGTCGCAATCGCCTTCCGCCTCGCCGTCGCAGAGCCCCAGCCTATCCCCATCGGCATCGGAGTCACCCAGTCTCTCGCCCTCGCAATCGCCCAGCGAGAGCCCATCGCTGTCTCCTTCGGCATCGGAGAGTCCATCTCAGAGTCCAAGTGGATCACCCTCCCAAAGCCCGTCTCAGTCGCCGTCCGGATCACCCAGTCTCTCACCTTCGGCCAGTCCATCGCTGAGCCCGTCTCAGAGCCCGAGTCTCTCGCCCTCCGCCTCGGAAAGTCCCTCGGCCAGCCCCAGTACGCCGGCGGCGATGGCCATGCCGATCATCTCCACCCGCGGGGTCCACAGCCTGATCTTTGGAGGAGGGATTGTCAGTGGCGCCTAATCATGCCCCCACCGTCGCGTGGAAGGTGTCGGTAATCATCCCGGCCCGCGACGAGCCGTACCTGGCCAAGACCGTCGAAGACGTGCTGACGATGGCCCTCGGCGATGTGGAAGTGATCGTGGTGCTCGACGGCTGTTGGCCGGGCCCGGAGGTGAAGCTGCCGGACGACCCGCGGGTAACGATCGTCCACACCGGCGAGGTGCGAGGGATGCGATCAGCGATCAACGCCGCGGTGCGAATCTCCCGGGGTAGGTATCTAATGAAGCTCGACGCCCATTGCATGCTAGACAAGGGCTTCGACGAAACATTGCGAGCCCACTGCCCAGACCACACCCTGGCGGTGCCCAGCCGCTACAGCCTGGATCCCAAAACCTGGCAGCGGGGTCGCGGGCCGGTCGAGTATCTCTACCTGACCTACCCCTACGTGACCGACGACCTGTTCGGTGACGGGCTGCACGGGCGGAAGTGGACCGGGCCGACCACCGGCCATAAAGGGTTCTTCGAGCCGGAGACCCAACGTAAGGACGTGCCGATCGACGAGATTATCACCTTCCAGGGCTCCTGCTGGTTCACCACCCGCGATCATTTCGAGCGGATCGGGGGCCTGGATGAGAGCTACTACAATATTTTCCAGGAGGCCCAAGAGTTGGGCTTTAAGACCTGGCTCTCGGGCGGCCGGGTGATCCGCAACAAACACACCTGGTACGCCCACTGGCACAAAAACAACACCGATCAGAGCTACGGCTTGTCAAAGAAACAGAAGCTCGCCAGCCAGCAACGCAGCACCGACTTCTGGATGAACGACCGCTGGGATAAGGCCACCCGGAAGATCGCCTGGCTGATCGACAAGTTCATGCCCATGCCGGGCTGGCCGGAGGACTGGAAGGAGCACGTTCATGGATGACCTCAGCGTGCTGTACTACACCGCCAATCGGATCTCGGAGTTCTTCGCCCGCAACGTACGGGACCACCTGGAGCAATTACTGGCCGGCGCGGTGCCGATCGTGAGCGTCTCGCAGAAGCCGATCAACTTTGGCCGTAACCTCTGCGTGGGCATGATCGGCGCCTCCACCTACAACACCTACCGCCAGATCCTGGACGCCGCGGAAGTGGCCGAGACGAAATACGTGGCCTGTTGCGAGGACGACTGCCTCTACGTGCCGGAGCATTTTCAGTACCGCCCGCCGCTGGACACGTTTGCCTACAACGTCAATCGCTGGACGGCCGGCCCCCAGCGGTTTTTCCACCGCAAGCGGGCGGGGATGTGTATGTGCATCGCCCCACGGAAACTCCTGGTGCGGACGCTCAAACAGCGGTTCGCAAAATACCCCGAACCGTTGGACCGCGAAGGGGCCACCGGCTGGGGTGAGCCGGGCCGGCTGGAACACAAGCTGGGCCTGCCGCCGGTGAAACTGCTCGTGTTTGAAACCGAAACGCCCACGCTCTGCTTCAACCACCGCCCGTCGGTGGGCGGAGTCCGCAGGCAGATGCCCCGCGACGACGTGCAGGAAACCCTGGAACCCTGGGGAAACGCCACCGAACTCTGGACGGCAATCCATGGATGACAAGATGGACACGATCGAGCTGACGAAGCTGATTCACGCCACCCTGCGTATCAAGCACGGCGATAGCCTGCCGATGACCGGCTTCAACCACCGGGTCACCCGCCAAGACCTCGCCAAGCTGATGGCCCGGGCGGGGTTTACCCACGGGGCCGAAATCGGTGTGCAGCGGGGCTACCACGCCCAGACGCTGCTGGCGAACAATCCCGACCTGAGGCTGCTGTGCGTCGATCCGTGGCACGCCTACAACCGCATCACGCAAGACATGGCCGACACCCGGTACGCCAAGTGCGTGAACCGCTTGTCACAGTTCGGCCCGCGGGCAAGGATCATCCGCAGGACCAGCATGGAGGCCGTGGCCGACGTCCCGGACGCCTTGCTGGACTTCGTCTACATCGACGGCCTGCACGAGTTCGACCCGGTGATGATGGACCTGATCTGCTGGGAAAAAAAGGTTCGCGTCGGCGGGATCGTGGCGGGCCACGACTACTTGGAATTTTACCAGGGAGGCGTGGTCGACGCCGTGCGGGCCTACACGGCCGCCCACCGGATCACCGACTGGTACGTGATCCGAGAGAAGAACCCCTCTTGGTTTTGGGTGAAGCAGCAGTGAAACCACAACTATCCATCGTGATCGCCGTGCTGGACAGCCATCGGGTCGTCAAGCGGCAGATCAAATACTTCAAGCTCCTGGAGCTGCCGGACTCCATTGAAATCATCTTCATCGACGACGGCAGCGATCCGCCGCTGCACTTCCCGGGCCACGGACTGCGGAATTTTGAGATCTACCCCAGCGGCGACAAGCGGCCCTGGTCCCAGGCCTGCGCCCGCAACCGGGGCGCCAAGATCGCCGAGGGCGAGTACCTGTTGATGACCGACATCGACCACATTTTGACCCGCGAAGCGATCGCCGCGGTGCATTGCTTCGGCGGCGACAAGATGCGGTTCGGCCGCGAGTACGGCGTGCTGAGTCACTCCGGCCGGATCGACCGCCGGCCGGAGACCCTGTTTCGCTACGGCCTGGACCGCAAGCAGTACGCCCGCCGCGGCCTGAAGCGGGTAGGCCACACCAATTCGTTCGCGATCCGCAGTGACGTCTACCAGGCGTTGGGCGGATACGACCCCCGGTACTGCAACCGGCCCACCACAGGCAACAAGGGGGACCGGTATTTTCATAACCTCTACCAGCGTCTCGCCCAGGCCGGCGCCTTGCAGCCGACCGTGATGGGGCCGGTGATTTACACCTATCCCGGCTTGCCGGAAGACCCTTTGGAGCTGTTTCATCAACTGCCCAGATACCACAAAGATGGTAGGCGATATGCCTGACCTTTCCGTAATCATCCCTGCTCGCAACGAAGAGTTCTTGCAGCACACGATCGACAATCTGCTGGGGAACATCCGCGGCCGGACGGAGCTGATCGTGGTCCTCGATGGCTACTGGCCGGACGAGGGGATCCCGGTGGATCCGCGGGTGACCGTGATCCACCACCAGGAGTCGATCGGGCAGCGGGCGGCGGTCAACGAAGCGGCCCGGCTCAGCCAAGCCAAGTACCTGATGAAGCTCGACGCCCACTGCACGGTGGACGAGGGGTTTGACATCAAGCTGGCGGCCGACTGCGAGTACGACTGGACGGTCATCCCGGCGATGTACAATCTGCACGCGTACGATTGGCAGTGCGGCGGCTGCGGCCACCGGACCTATCACGGGCCGAAGCCGACCCGCTGCGAGAGCGAGAAGTGTCCCAACACCACCGACTTCCACAAGGCGATCGTGTTTGAGCCGAGGCTGAAGCGGCGGACGGAGTTCGCCTGCTTCGACAAAGAACTGCACTTTCAGTATTGGCGAGAATACAAAAAACGGCCCGAGGCCCAAGGGGACATCGTCGACGTGATGAGCAGCGTGGGGGCCTGCTTTTTCATGCACAGAGAGCGGTTTTGGGAATTGGGGGGCATGGACGAGGCCCACGGCTCCTGGGGCCAGTTCGGCGTGGAGGTGGCCTGCAAGGCGTGGCTGTCCGGCGGGCGCCACGTCGTCAACAAAAAGACCTGGTTTTCGCACCTCTTCCGCACCCAGAAGGGTTTTGGTTTTCCTTACGCGATCTCCGGCAACCAGGTGGAGCGGGCACGGAAACACTCCCGCCACCTGTGGCAGGGCGACAAGTGGGACAAGGCCACACGGAAGTTCCAGTGGATCCTGGACAAGTTCGCGCCGATACCCGACTGGCATGAAGAAGCCCTCACCCCGCAACAACGGACAACAACAGACAAACCCGTGTCGAACCGGGCCGTCAACTCACAAAACCTCACCAAGGGCCTGGTCTACTACACCGACAATCAGTGCGAGGAGCGAATCACCAACGTGGTCCGGCAGAACCTGGCGTCGATCGCCAACGGGTTTCCGATCGTCTCGGTCTCGCAGTACCCGATCGACTTCGGCCGGCAAAACATCGTGCTGCCCGAGCCCCGCGGCGACCTGACGATGTTCAAGCAGATCCTGGCCGGCCTGGAGGCCATCGACACCGACGTGGTGTTCCTGGTCGAGCACGACGTGATCTACCATCCGAGTCATTTCGAGTTCACGCCCGCCCGCGCGGATGTCTTCTACTACAACCAAAACACCTGGAAGGTGGACGCCAAGACCGGGCGGGCGCTGTTCTATCACACCAAGCAGGTCTCCGGTCTGTGCGCCTATCGCGAGCTGCTGCTGGAGCATTATCGTAAGCGGGTCAAGCGGGTCGAAGAGGAGGGCTTTAGCCGGCGGATGGGGTTCGAGCCGGGCTCGCACCGCCGCAAGGAGCGGATCGACGATTACGCGGCCGAAGCGTGGATGTCCGAACATCCCAACCTGGACCTGCGGCACGCCAGCAACCGCACCGCCAACCGCTGGAGCAAGAGCCAGTTCCGCAACCAGCCGGTGGGCTGGCAGATGGCCGATCGCGTGCCGTTTTGGGGCATAACCAAAGGGCGGTTCGACGAGGTGCTGAGGGAGATTTTGGAGACGACCGATCATGCCGTACAAGCGAGTCGAACCCGTGCCGGAGAACCAGATGACCCGGCGGCGGTACAAGGGACACCACACGATCTGCCAAACATTGAGGGAGGCCTACTCCCTGACGAGCGACCCGGAGATCCGGCTGAAGTTGCGGTTGGCCACGGCCATGGCCAAGTCGATGCACGAGAAGCTCAAACAATATAAAAGGGAATCGCAAGATGGGCTGCCCGACTGAAGTCATCATCGGCGACAACCTGGGGTTTTCGATCGCCACGCACGATCCCGATACGGGCGTGGTGACCGACGCCACCGGCGACGTCCCCTACAGGGTCTACGAGGACGAGGGCACCACGAAGCTGCTGAGCGGCACGATGAACGAAATGATCGACTTTGACAGCTCCGCCAACACCACCGGTTTCTACACCGCCAGCATCGCCTGCACGGCGGTCAACGGTTTCGAGCACGGCAAGACCTACCATATCTACATCGAGGCCACCGTGGACGGCGACAAGGGGGCCATCTGCTACAGCTTCAAGGCCGTCAACCAGACGACCCTGTTGCAGGCGATCGCCGACGAGATCCTCAAGCGAGGGGCCAGCAACGCAGAAGACGACGCCGACGAGTTTTCCTTGTTGGCCGTGATTTTGGACCATTTCAAGGGCTCCAACGCGGCGCTGACCAGGACCATCAAAAAGACCGGCGGGACCACGTTCGCCACCCGCACGCTGGTCACCAACGAAGACGCCGACCCGATCACAGGAATTTCTTGATAGACCAATGACGCTGCTCGTAGACCAACAGATCGACAAGCGGATCGAGCGGGCCTACCAGGCCAGCTACAAGGACATCTTCACGACGTTCTCGCCCACGGACAACAACTCGGTCTACAACCCGGACTGTTGGGCCGCCGATTTCGATATGACAGGGATCTCCAACTACAACGACGCCAACCCCGCCAAGTCGGGCACACTGATCACGCCCGGGCACTTCCTGCACGCGGCCCATTACCCGCTGGCCGCCGGCGACGTGGTGACCTGGATCGCCCGGGACGGCACGGCCGTGGCCCGCACCATCGGCGCCGTGGCCGACGGGGTGGCCGCCGAGTACGGCAATGCCGGGGACGAGTTGGCCGTGGCCGTGCTGACCGCCGACGTGCCCGACTCGATCAAATGGTACCGCATCCTCCCCAGTGACTTCGCCGACTATTTCGGCTCCTCGGATACCGTCTTGCGTCCCCTGGGCATCGACCGGCCGGTGGCCTACTTCGACCAAGAAGAGAAAGTGTTAATCCAGGACGCGGACGATTTCGGCGCGTCGCAATACACGATCTACTTCGACCTGCCCACCGACGCCGCGCGGCAGAATTACTACGAGGGCTTAATCGGCGGCGATAGCGGCCATCCCAGCATGATCGTCATCGACGGAGAGCTGGTCTTGCTGGGTTGCCATTGGGCTGCCCTCTACAGCCCGTTCACCACGGCGTTGAAGGCTCCACTGAATACACTGATCGCCGCGGCCGATACGGCGGCCGGCCGCTCGACCGGCTACACGGTCACCGAGTACGACCTGTCTACCGCCGCCTGCATGGACATCAGAGATTCCGTCCACGGAGTCACCGGCGGCTTCACCGGGCCGATGGGGCTGGCCAGCTCGTGGCAGGCCGGCCCGGACGCCTGGCCCGGCGCGCCCGGCGACGAGGCCGTGCTGGCCCGCCCGGCCGCCGCGGCGGAGGTCTATCCGCAAATCGCCGGGACCGACGGCAGTTTCCGCCGCCCGGCCGAAACCACCAGCGTCTTACCGAGGGTCGATTGATGCCTACACCTACCCTGCTGACCTACGGCGACATGATCGACGAGCTGGTCCACTTCCTCGACGGCCTGCCCGAAGAGGCCTCGCAGGACCGGGCCCGCCAGGCCATCCAGGCGGCCTACCGGGAACTGCCGCTGAGTCACAAGTGGCGCTACTTCACAGCCCACGGCCGGATCAACGTCACCGCCGAGTACACCACCGGCACAGTGACCTACACCAGCAGTACCCGCACGTTGACCCTGGCCAGCGGGACCTGGCCCGACTGGGCCCGCTCTGGGCGGCTGCTGATCGGGTCCGATACCGTGATCTACAAGGTGGCCGAGCGCAGCAGCGACTCGGAGATCACCCTGGAGGCCGACTTTTGCCCGGCCGCTGACGTGGCCGCGGGGACCAGTTACACGCTCTACCGGGCCGTCTACCCCCTGCCGGCCGACATGCGGGGACTGGAGGAGATCCACGACGAAGCGACCCTCTGGTCCACCACCTACATCAACCCGGGCGAGTGGGTGGCACAGGAAAGACACTTCCGCCGCAGCGGCCGGCCCTTTTGTTGGACCGTGATGGGCGCCGCCGACCTCTACGGACAGATGGCGCTGCACCTGAACGGGCGGCCGGCCACCGCGCAGACCTTCGATTTCATCTACCAACGCAACGCCCGGGCGATGAACTACGACGGCTACGGGTTGTTCTCGTCGCAAGAAAGCAACTCGGTTACCTCGGCCGCTGCCGCCCAGGACGTGTTTGAACTCTCTGAGATTGTCCTGCCCACGGACGTCGTGGGCTCGGTGGTGCGGATGGGACGCACCGACACGTCGATCGAGGACCCGCCGAAAAACCTCGGCTCAGTGAACCCCTACAGCGAACAGAAGATCATTATTGCCCGCCCGGACGGCCGCCGGGGCCAGGTCGACAGCAATTTTTCATTTGGCGAGGGGACTGACGGCCACTTTACGATCAGCGACCCGGTGGACCTGCCGAACTACCTGCTGGAAGCCTTTCAGAGGGGCTGCGAGTACCAACTGGCCCTGCGGCAGGCGCCCGACCGGGTGGCGTTGCAACAGAACCTCTATCAGGCGGCGCTGCAGGAAGCGCGGGCACGTAACGCCTACGTGCAGCCGCCCCGCTCGCCGGTCGGCTGGAACGGCTGGAAACATCCGGCCTGGACGATGCTGTACGGGACCATGGCCACCGTGTGAGAGGGAGAAGAAGATGCCTAAGATGACCCAATGGCCGGGACTGATCTCCAACGCCGACACGCACGATCTGCCGCCGGGCGGGGCCGTGATCCAGGAGAATTTTGGTTGTGTGACGCCCGGCAAACTGACGGGACGGAAGGGCTTGCGGGCGGCCATGTTTTCCAATGCCCACACCGACGAGGCCGCGCCCACTACCGGGGTGATCGCCCTGCACGTGATGAGCACGCCGCTGGGTGAAGTGGTGGTGATGCTGGCCGAGGACGGGAAAGTGCGGATTGGACGCAGACCCGTGTGAAAGGGTGACGGCAATGACCGCTTTAAGCTCAAACAAACTGCCCGTGCTGGAGACCGGCGTCAGCGTCTCCGCACCGTCCTGCTGGTGCGAGACGGCCGATGGGAAGCTGATCCGGGTCAACGGCCTGCAACGGGGCACGATCTGGAACGGCCTGGATAAGCTCACCGCCCTGGGGATCACCGCGCCGACGGTCGCCCCCACGGTCGCGGCCGTGGGTTCGGGCGCCTCGCTGGACGCCAGCTACTGGCTGGGATACCGCTACATCGACGACGAGGGGATCCCCAGCAGTCTCAGCCCGCTTACAGAAGTCGACGCCGCCGAGAACGACGCCTTCAACTGGACCGCCATTCCCCGCTCGACCGAGGCCCGGGTGGACGACATTCAACTGTTTCGCTCCACTGGCGACCAGGCCGACGTGCTCTACCGCATCGCCACGGTAAGCAACCCGGTGGGCGCGCCGGCCACCTATACGTCGGCCCAGGACAACGACGACGATGACACCCTGCGGTCCTCGGCCCTGGCGGACGTGCTGCCGATCTTAAACGACGACGCCACGCTGCACGCCCGGCGGTTCGAGCCGCCCCCGGACCACAAGACCGTGGTGGTCCCTTTCCAAGACCGCTATTTCTACTTTGGGGAAACGCTCTACGACGAGTCGTACGTGACCAGCGGCGACGGGCAGACCTTCATGGCGCCGGTCAACAGCACCGAGTTCACCTCCGACATGGTGGGCCGTTACCTGTGGGTCGACGGGGGCGACGAGCCGAAGATCATCGGCAGCGTACCGAACGACTACACGATCGCGTTGACCGGCTCGTTCACCGGGCTGGGCAGCGCACCGCTGCGGTACGCGATCCGCTCCGACGCCGGGGAAGGCAACCGCATCTACTACAGCGAGACGGACGAGCCGGAGAGCGTGCCGCCGTCGCAAAACGCCCTGGACCTGCAAGAGGACCCCAACGACCACGGCTGGATCACCACCGGCTTCCCCCACGGCTCCGTGCTGTGGATCTTCCGACCGCGGCAGGCCTTCCGGTTGAGGTTCATCGTGGACCCGGCGATCGACGGCTCGATCAAGCTGGCCGCCAGCCGCGGGTGCCTCAATCAGCGCTGCTGGGCCAAGTTGGGCGATACAGTGTACCTGTTTGACGAGCAGGGGCCCTGGTGGATCGGTCCCAGCGGGGCGCAGCAGTTGGGCAACGCCGTGCAGGATTACTTCCGCAACATGGACGTGGATTACGGGTTTGCGAAGTGGTTCTACGTAAGCGTCAACCGACAGGAATCCGTAGTGCGGTTTCACTTCGTGCTGTCGACCGATACCGGCACGCGGCCGAAGGCGGCGTTGTGCTACCAGGTCGAGCGGCAGGTGTGGTGGCTGGAAACCTATCCCGTGGAAACCTGCGGCGGCGGACAGATCGACTCCGGTGTGAAGTTGCACACCGTGATCGGCGGGCCGGACGGCAAGGCGCTGGTGTTGGGCGACGGCACCAGCGATCTTTGCGTGGCCACCGGCCAGGGCGAGATCCACTCGGGTTTGCAGGCGTTGGTCGATAACACCGCCAGGTTCCAGAGCGGCTCGGTGGGCTCGACGATGGTGATCGACTCGCCGATGCGGCCCACCTCGGCGGTGGTCACCGCGATCAAAAACGCCGGACTGGCCCTGGCCACGCCGTTGTCGGTGGCCCCCGCGTCCGGCGATACCTTCACGCTCGACGGCGGCTCCTACGTCGTGGCCTACGCCACTACAAACACGATTGTGGCCCACCCCAACCTGGATGTGACCGAAGAGTTCACCAGCTCCGTGGTGGGCGAGACGGTGACCATGACCAGCGGGGCGGCCGATACCGAGACCGCAAACGTCAGTAGCCTGTTCGCCCCGGTCGCGCTGTTGACGCCCCCGCTTAGAGCCGGCGACTACATCTCCGGCTGGACGGCCCATTACTGGATCCAACAGAGCATGACCGGTACGGTGACTGCCGCCGGGGCGACCACGCTGACCGACAACAGCACCTACTTCCCGGATCACGTGGCCGGCTCTCCGATCGCGATTATCGCCGGCACGGGCAAAGGGCAGATGCGGATCGTCTCCTCGGGGGCCGGCGGCAGTACGCTGTCGGTTACGGAAGCCTGGACCACTACGCCGGATACCACCAGTCAGTACATGCTCGGGGCGATCGAACTGAGCTTCCGCAGCGGCCGCTACGAGATCCCAATCACCGACGACGACGGCCAGCAAGGCCCCAAAAAACCAAGCCCGGACCGGGCGTTGCTGTTGACGTACGAGCCCACCGCCGCGCAACAACTACTGGACCTGCGGATGTACTACGATCACGACAGCTCGCCGGTGGTCTTTCCCCAGGGTATCCCGCGGCAGGGGCCGCTGCGGGCCAAGGCGGGCCAGAGCGACGCGGTGTTGGACCTGCACGCCCAGCGGAGTCCGTTGGGCGACGCCCCGGGCGTGGCCCGGCTGCCGTTTCACGGTCGAGCCAACGAGCGGGTGATAAGCAACCGCTTCCTGGCCGCCGAGCTGCACGGCTTCCAGGGCCCGGAAGAGGTCACCATCTGCGCCCTCGAAATCGAGGGGGCCGACTAGATGTTCTCTCGACAACTAAAGCTCCTGGAGGAACTCCGCGAGTCGCTGCCCAACGCGGCGGTCGACGTGCTGGAGCAACTGCTCTGCCACCCGGACCAAGCGTTGCACCACCGCGGGGCGGTGCATTTCGACGCGCCCACCAAGACCGGCGCCGACCACCGGGCGGGGAACCTGCCTGAGAATCGGGAGTTCATGTTCCACGGCGACGCCCTAGGGGTTATCAAGTGGGCGGTGGCCCAAGACGATTACGAGGTCCGCGCCAATCTGCGTACCGGCAAGGACGAGTATTGGGTACCCACGAAGCTCTGCGAACGCTACACCGGCGAGCTGGTCGGCGGAGAACTGGTGGACATGCTGCTCTCGCCCAGCGGCAGTAGCCCGCCGAAGGCGATCGCGCCGGACGATGTGCTGTGTTACGCCATCGACGAACAAGGGGTCCCCGTGGTGCAGACCAGCGCGCCCGGCGGCTGTGCAGGCTACACCGGCGGCCGGCAGATAGTCTCGATCCTCGAACGCAGAGGAGAGGACCTGAATGTCGTCTATTACACCGAGACGTGGCAGGACGGCCGGCTGTGTTCGTCTGAGCGATGGGAGGAAGACATCTTTATCTGCTGCGACTCCTCTCCCAGCCTGTCACCCTCGGCATCCCCCAGCGAAAGCCCGTCTCAGTCACCGTCGGTTTCCCCTTCGGCCAGCCCCAGCGCGTCGCCCTCATCGAGCCCCAGTTTATCGCCCTCATCGAGCCCCAGTGCATCGCCCAGTGCGTCGCCCTCGGATCCGCCTGCACCGAGTCCCAGTCAGTCACCTTCATCGTCACCCTCGGTTTCCCCCTCGGCTAGTCCTAGTACCTCCCCTTCGCAGTCTCCCAGCCTTTCTCCCTCGGCGTCGCTGAGCCCTTCGGCATCCCAGAGTCCGTCCGGTTCGCCGAGTCTCTCGCCATCGGCTTCGCAGAGCCCGAGTCTCTCGCCATCGCTTTCACCATCACTAAGCCCGTCGGCGAGCCCGTCGCAGAGCCCGTCGCAGAGCCCATCGGCCAGCCCTAGCCTTTCTCCGTCGGCGTCACTGAGCCCCTCGGCGTCGCAGAGCCCTTCGGCGTCGCCTAGTCTCTC
>SDBT01014669.1_pt1 | contig 12481 bp, 7 predicted proteins | sample 2277101 | NCBI WGS metagenome assembly SDBT01 (sample SAMN10404973, study PRJNA504765) | marine sediment metagenome | isolation source: marine sediment core GS10_PC15, 103 cmbsf | place: Arctic Ocean: Southern Knipovich Ridge | collected 2010
GGATACTCTCGGATCGGCCAAGGCTCGGGAGGTATTGCAGGGCATCTTGGCCGGCCGGATTCCAACCGACGACGATAAGGCGGCGGTCAAGGTTACGCTGGAGGCATTGTCCGCCAATCCTTGTTTGAAAAACGAGGGCATCCTGTTCCGCACGATAACTACCGCCGACGAGATGCGCGGCGGCGACGCGGCAGACGGCGGCGTAACGGCGGCCGATTTGCGTCAACAGGCGTTCAAGGCCGTCGAGCCGGTTGCCTCGGACGTGTTTCGGCTGGCACTGGCTAAGTATCTCGCCAAGCCGACTACCCCGCTGGCACAACGCGAGAGCTTCAGCCCCCTGATTCAACAGCAACATCCCGACAACGTCAAGGCGCAGCTCTATCTCTACGGGCGCGACGACACGTCCGCGGAAACCAAGGCGACGTTAGAGGAAAACTTCACCGTCTACAGTTCGCAGGCGTTGGCCGCGGTCTTGGGGGTGAAAGCCGAGGCGGTCGGCGCGTCGCGGCGGTCGAGATACTCCCGCCCACCGCCGAGGCGAACCACCGCCAAATCACCGGAGACACCAGACCCCGATCTGCCCTATCGGATCGCCCGCCAATTGTGGGCTGCCCCCTCGGTAGCTGCGGTCCAGAAACGGCTCGGCGAAGTCGATTCGCTGGAGAAAGACGACGCCCGAGTTCTGGCTCTGGCGGCTACGATGCCGATCGAATCGATCAGGCCGATGATCCTCGACGTCTTTCGCAAGCAGTTCGACGACGGCCCGAAAGAGTTGATCTCCGCCGGCATGTCGAAGTCGTTGGTTAGCGACCCGGCGCTGCTGGCGCCGTTAAAGATGCTCGTCCGCAAACAGACCGTCGGCCGCACCGGTCCCAAAAAAACGCGGGACAACTTCGTGAAGATCAAGGAGGAGTGGAAGAAGTTCACCAGGCAGTCGATCCGCACCTGGTGCGACCGGTTCCATGCCTCGGCGTTAGCCGCCGCCGAGGCCGCCCGGGTTGCCGGGCAGACACCCGGCCAGGCCGCGCCGCAGACGCCCCTGCCGATCGAACTGCCCAGCGGCACCAAGCCGATCGCCGAATTCTATACGAGTTTTCCAGGCAAGGCGGTGGAGAAACTCTCCGGTGTTACACCGGGACCGTTCGAGATTCATTACGTCCGCATCGAAGAAAAGGCCCCGTTGAAGACCCGTCTCGGCTATTACCGACGGGCGATCAGGGCCCGCGAACCGGAGCAAATCGACAAAACCATCTGGCTCAATTCTCATCGCGTCGTCGGGCAGAGCGACAGCAAACTCTCGATCGACCTGCTGATCACTCAGGTCAATCCACCCAAGGGCAAAGACGCCGCCAAGAACAAAGCCGCCAAGGAGCCGGAAGAACTGATCATCGAGATCCTCGCAATCCGGTTATGAAACTCGACCCTCCCTACGAGCGATTAGCGTCCTTGTTCAACGGGCATAATCCACCTTACGAATCGTGGCACTGATCGCAGAGCTTCTTGGCAGGGGCCTTCAGCAGGAACTTCTCCTTGGAACTGTGTGGGCTGTGGCACATCTGGCAGTGTTCGATCGGCTCCAGCGGATGGGCGTGGATGGCCTCGAACTCGACCAACTCGTGACACTCTAAACAGGCCTTGTACGACTTCAACTCACCGACCTCGGTCAGGTCGCCCTCCCTCTTCGTTTCGTGACAGGCCGTGCATCGCTTCTTCCGGTTGATCCGGTGGTTGTAGACCAGCGGCCAGCCGTCGGGGCCGCCGGGTTCGTCCGGGTCGTCGGCGACGAAAACCTCCACCTGCTTATCGCCAATCTTCAGCGTGTTGCGGCCCGAGTAGAGCGAGACGCGGGCGACGCGCAACGGCGCCTTGAAATCCTGCCATTCGATCGACTCGCCGTCGACCTCCAGCGTGCCGCCGTTGGCCTTGCAGATTACGCTGAAACTGCCGGCCTCCAACACCGAATGGTCGGGCGGAAAGATCATCTCAAACACATCGGGCGACGGCTTCTCTTTTTCGCCTTCCACCTCGGCAGCGTAAATCGACAACAGGCCGACCGACAACAAACCTAGCGGCAAGATTATCCGAACCCAATTCCCTCGACTCATGCATCGGCTCCATACTTGAGAGTATATTTGGCGTTGTCGGCGGTTTCGTCGTAGTATTTCGGGAAGATACCCACGATCACGCCGTCGGCCGGTTTGATGTTGGCAAACGCGAACTTGAAGGCCTTCTCGACCGAATACTTGCTCCACCCCAATCGGCCCGCTGCAAGGATCTTGAAACCCAGGCACGGCTTGGCGACCTCGCGGATCACGGCAGTCATCTCCTCGGGGTCGCTCCGCAGGTACGGCTCGCCCAGGACGACCTTACCCATCGTCTTTTCCTGCTCCGCGCGAGGCCGATTGATGTAGTAGAAGCAGGTCATGAAGAAGTCGTTTTCCCAGCCGTCGTCGGCGATCTTCTTGATGTTGTCCGGGCAATGCGACGAGACGCCCGCCAGCAGGCCCTGGTCCTTGACCGCCTTGACGAAATCGCGAACCGCCTGCGACTGGCCGGCGCGGAACATCGCGTCGGTCACGCCGCCGTGATGTACGATCGCGATCGGCTTGGTCTCGTCGATCACCTGCTTCAGCGGCGCATCGTAAGACCGTTCGGCGTGCAGACAGATCGGCTGTATCTTCGAGCCCTTTTCCCGGGCCAGCCGCAAGGCCGCGACGCCCTTCTCGATGTGGTCGTACTGCCAGGTGTTGATGCCCTGCTTCTCGCAGTCCAAAAGGAACTGAGCGGTCTGCTCGACGGTGAAGTATTCCCGCATCACCCGTGCCATGTTCAGCGTCGTGTGCGAATGTCCGGCGATCGGGTTCCAGCCGGCGATCAGTCGGGTGACGTCGTGTTTGCCGAGCTTGATCGTCGGCAGTTTCGCCTGCTCGGCCGGCGGATCGGCGGCCCGAGCCACCGTGGCGACGGCCAATCCTGAGGCCGCGGCGGAGGACATCGTTCGCAAGAAATCTCTTCGCCCGGGGTGCCGAACGTTTTCGTTGCTATCGGTCATCGTAATAATCCTCACAATTGTGCCCAGCCGACCGGATGTACGCGCAAACCTTCAGCATAGTTGGCAACGCAGGAAAGATCAAGGCCCTACTCCAACGCCGCCCGAACGACCTCCGGGTCGACGTCGCCGACCAGTTCGACGTGTCCCATGCGGCTGGGGAGGATGAAGCGGAGCTTGCCGTGCTCGACCTTCTTGTCGTGGGCCATCGCGTGGAGGATCTCGTCGCGGTCCAACTCCGGTACGTCGACCGGCAGTTCGAGGGCCGACAGCAGCTTGTGCTGCCGCTCGGTCAGCGCGGCGTCGATTCTACCAAGCCGCTCGGCCAGGCGCGAGGCACAGAGCATACCGACGGCCACCGCCTCGCCGTGCAGGATCTCGCCGTATCCGCTGAGTGTCTCGAAGGCATGGGCGAACGTGTGGCCGTAGTTGAGCACGGCCCGAACGCCCGTCTCTTCCCGCTCGTCCTGTTCGACCACGTCGGCCTTCAGGCGGCAACACCGGGCGATTACCTCGGCCAGGACGGCGTCGTCCCGCTCGAGCAGGCCGGTCACGTTGGCCTCGAAATAATCGAACAGTCCGGCGTCGAGGATCACGCCGTACTTGACCACCTCACCCAGTCCGGCGCGATATTGCCGAGCATCGAGCGTCCGCAGCGTGGCCGTGTCGATCAGCACGCCGACCGGTTGCAGGAAGGCGCCGACCATGTTTTTAGCCGCCGGGAGATTCACACCCACCTTGCCGCCGACGGAGCTATCGACCTGGGCCAGCAAGGAGGTGGGCACCTGGAAGAAGCGAATTCCGCGGGCGAAGGTAGCCGCGACGAAGCCGGCCAGATCGCCGACAACGCCGCCGCCGACCGCCACGACCACCGACTTGCGATCGGCCCCCAGTTCGAGCAGTCCCTCCCAGAGCGCGGCAGCCATGTCGCACGACTTGCTCGGCTCGCCCGGCTCGACGGCAACGACGTCGACCTCGACCGACGCGGCCACCAGGCTCTCGGCCACGCGGACGGCATGCGGCTGCTGCACGTTTTCGTCGGTAATCAGCACGACGTGCGAGACCCGGCCGGTGCCGGTCAGCAGCGGGCCGGCCCGGTCGATATTCTCCGAGCCGATCTCGATATCGTAGCTGCGCTCGGCCAGATTGACGTGGACGGTTTGAGATGGGGCGGTCACGGGAATCTCCAAAATTACTCGAACTGTATACGCGGGAGCCCGAAAACGGGGATCAATAATTATAGTTTACCACGGGATGGTGTTGTGCGACAAGCAGTTGCATCGTGGTGAGGGAAAAGATAGCATACGGGATCGACTAGTAGTCTGTCACACGATAAATGATGAGTTGGGTGGCTGGGGTCGAGATGCGAGGAACGAGCAGCGAGCCCCCAGATGAATCACTGGGGGTTCACCACTCGTTCCTCGTGGTTCAACCCCAGCCACCCATCGGCTAATACAAACGCGTTTGGCGGAATCTTCACCCTGGGAAAGACATGCTATGCGGATCAATTGGCAAGCCACGGTTGTTGCGATAGTCGCTAGTCTGGTCACCGGCGCGTGGTCGGAGCCGGCCGCAAAGGGAGCCGATCCGAACGTTCCTTTGGTGCGGGTGGGTGTGAAGAGCAATCAAACGCCGGTCACAATCTGCGGCAATGTCGGGCAAGATGACAACGGTACGTTGAGTGTGCCCGCCGGAAGGAAAAAGGGGACATCACTGATATTGGCGAGATAAGAATAATAGTATGCCATGTCTCTGCGACCCTTTGTGGTTCCGGGCGGCCGGAATAGACGGACAACAATCAGTGATGTCCCCTTTTTCCGTCGAGAAGAGGCCTCCGTGGCAGCCTCTTGCCACCGCCGCCGTGAGCCCGTAAGATGAACCGACACAATTCCCCTTTGACAAGTATCTCACGAGGTTTACACACCATGAAAATTGGACGTTTCCCGGCGAGTCTTATCGTGTTGTCGACACTGTGTGCGCTCACCTTGGTGCTGAGCGATGCGCTGGCCGACGAGCCGAATTGGCCCCGTTGGCGTGGGCCGACGAACGACGGCAAGTCGACGGACACGGGGTTACTCAAGAGTTGGCCTGAGGGTGGTCCTAAACTGCTCTGGCACTGCGACGACGTTGGCCAAGGGTTCTCGAGCCCCACGTTCGCCGATGGGTGCATCTACATCACCGGTCGCAAGCCGGCCGCTGACGGCGAAGAACTGTTTACTCCGGCGGGGGAAAGCAGTATGCGGGACGGGCGCAAGCATGCCGCCGACGCCAAGAACTCTGCCGCCAAAAACTCTGACGCCGAGAAGCCTCGAGCACGAGTAGGCACCGGATACTACAAGTATCCGGGTACGCATCTCTATCTGTCGTGTTTGGACATGGAGGGCAATATTCTCTGGAGCAAAGACATCGGCGGAGCTTACGAGCATAAATTCGTCGGCAGCCGCTCGTCGGTTACCACGGATGATGATCTGCTCTATGTCTTTAGCGGCAAAGGCGTGCTGGGTTGCTACGACGGCAAGACGGGTGAGACAAAATGGACGCGCTCGGTCGAGGATTTTGAAGGAACGCAAGGCCCTAGAAACTGGGGATGGTCCGAATCTCCCTTGATCGTTGACGACAAAATCATCTTTACACCCGGCGGCGAGAAGACCTTCATGGTCGCACTGGACAAAAAGACCGGCAAGACAGTCTGGCAGTCCCCGCCGGTGACCGAAGTCCACTACGTCCCGGCGCGTTACATCGAGTATAAAGACATTCCCACGATCATCACCGGATCGAAGGACCTCTTGATCGGCATCCACGCCAAGACGGGCAAGGTTCTCTGGACGCACCCGCACGGCGAGGGCAGTCAGGCCAACGTCCCGACTCCCGTGTTCCACGACGGCCATGTCTTCTGGGCTTGCGGATATGGTCGCGGCGCCATCTGCATCAAACTGGAATTTGATCCCGCGACCAAGAAGATCACCACCAAGGAACTGTGGGAAGAAGAGACACGAGGCAAAAACGTGCTGATGGACTGCCAGACGGGCGGCTACGTGCTGCACGACGGTTACGTCTATGGCACGAACGGTTATAAAGGCTGGACTTGCCTGGAAATGAAGACGGGCAAGCCCATGTGGCAAGTCCGCGGCGTGAGCAAAGGCTCGATCTGTTGGGCCGACGACATGCTCTATATGCATAGTCTCAAAGACGGTCGGATCGCTTTGGTCGAATGTACCGCCGAGGAGTACAAACAGGTCGGTGAGTTGTTGGCCCCGTTGGCCGAAGGCGAAAACATTGTCGCCCACTGCAAGAAGCTGGGCATCCCCGCCCCCGAAGGCCCCGTCGCCGAGATCAAGGCAGAGCGACGCGGCCCCAGTTGGTCGCACCCGGTGGTCACCGGCGGCCGCTTGTACCAACGTTTCCACCGTCACCTATATTGCTACGACGTCAAAGCGAAGTAGTGAAGTACAGTCATTGAATACGGCAATAATAACTAAAGCTTCACGGCAGGGCATTCCGATAAACCGACCACATGCTGCCGCAAGATCGGCGACAATATCGCAGGGGGACGCGATGCACAAAAGTCGAACAGATGGCACAGAAACAGGGTTCTCTTGCCCGCGACAAATGGCGGCTGACCATCCGATATGCACTGGGCCTCAGTTGGTCCGCGGCCTCTTTTCTAATCCTTTGGCCGGCAATATCAATATCTGGAGCGGCTGAAGCACAGGACGCGGCAAGCAACGGGTGGAGGCCCATTATCCAAACCCGGCAGACCACCCAGGCCCCCGGGCTGTCGCAGGGTTCCCATGATCCGCTTAGTCTTTCTTCATTAGAAGAACAAGGCCCCGACACAACAGGTGATCTCGAATACCTGTCCGACATGCTCTCCAATCCCAGTCAGGGCACTCCGGCCGAGGACACTCCAGCCGAGGACTCTCCGGCGGAGGACTCTCCGGCCGAGAGCACTCCGACCGAGGACGCGTATTGCCTGGACACTACGGAGCAAGCCTGTGGTGAGGAACGCTGCTTTTCCGTCCCGTCTTGTCAAGATGGGTGCGGTTACGACCCGTGCTGGCGTCAATGTAGCGACGCGATCACGGCTCGTGGAGACTACTTGCTGTGGTGGACACGCGGCATGCGCGTGCCGCCGCTGGTCACAACCGGCCCCCCTGCCGGCATTCTTGGACAGCCAAACACGACGATCCTGTACGGCAACAGCACCCTGACCGACAGGGCGCGCTCGGGTGGACGATTCGTACTCGACTTCTGGACGCAGCCGAACATGGCCTCGGGCTTTGAGCTATCCTATTTCGATCTCGGTAAGCAGACCAGCACCTTCCGCGCCTCCAGCACGGGCGATCCGATCCTGGCCCGTCCGATCTTCGATATCGTCGCCGGCGTCGAAGCCTCGCGCCTGATTGCTTCCCCGAATCTGGTCGACGGCTCTATCGCCGTCGACGCCACAACCGAAATGTACGGCGTGGAAGCGTTGCTGCGGCGTGTACTTACCCGATACGACTCGACGCGGATCGACTGGACGCTCGGCTGGCGGTTCAACCGCCTGGACGACGATCTATCCATTCGCGAGAACACGATCGTTCGGGGTGGAGGGGTCTTTCCTAACGGAACCACGTTCGACCTGTTCGACCGATTCGACACCCGCAACGAATTCCATGGCGCCCAGCTCGGCCTGATCATGGAAGAGCGGTGTGCGAGATGGTCGTGGGAAACGGTCATCAAACTCGCGATGGGTAACACGCACTCGCGCGTCGTAATCGACGGTGCCACGACGACTACCGTGCCTTCTGTGGCGCCGGTCGACACCGTCGGCGGTCTGCTCGCGCTGCCGACGAACATGGGGGTCTATCGAGAGAACCATTTCTCGGTAATGCCGGAGTTCGGAGTCACCTTGAAATGCGACCTCACCAATCGCTTGCAAGCGACCTTCGGCTACAGCTTCATCTATTGGAGCAAGGTCCTTCGCCCGGGCGATCAGATCGACAGGGACATCAACCAGACGCAGCTTGGTGGCGGCGTACTCGCCGGCGCGGCGCGGCCGGAGTTCTCGCCCGTGACAACCGATTTCTGGGCCCAAGGTATGAACTTCGGACTGGAATACCGCTACTAGACGCCCGTGCAGAATGTAAGGTGGGTCGAGGTACGAGACCCACGCGGCAGTGATAGAGACCGCTATTCTCCGCGTGGGTCTCGTACCTCGACCCACCCTACGATCGCCACTACACACCGTCCAACCAGTCCTCTTCCACGGCCAAGGCGGCGTCGACCGCGATCGTAATCGACCCGTCCAGAATACGCTCTCCCACGAAGGGGATCGCCGTGGAACCGGCCAGTGTGTTACTCAAGCTTAGCGTCCAAGAGCCGCTGTCAAATCCGGTCGTGTCGATGGTTACGGTCGCGAACAGGCCGTCGGCGGGCACGGTGCCGGCGGCTGTCACAATGAACGCACCGTACAACTGCGGAAACGTCTCGTTGGTATCGTGGTTTACCTGCCCGGTATTATTTGGCGCGAAGATCCCGCTTTCGAGGTCGACGCTCGTGATGTGTGGCCCGTCGATGCCCGGCGGATCGATGAATCCCCCGGCGGCCGCCTCGGGGCCTCCGTCGGCGATCTGGACCCAGAAGTTGATGCCCTCAACGGGTTGATCGCCGAAGATCAACACGTAGATTTGCTGGTCCGCCGTGTCGGGCAGCAGCGTGTGGTCACCAACGATAATCAGCGGCAGGTCTGGCGCGGGCGTGACGGTCACGTCGACCGTCGCGGTGCCCGTCGAGCCCTGGCCGCCGACGAGAGTGTACGTGAAACTATCGTTGCCGTTGAAACCCGGCTCCGGCGTATACGTCAACGTGCCGTCGACGTTGATGGCAACCGTACCATGGGCGGCCTGAGTTACCGATTCCACAACGGGCACATCGCCCACGTCGGCGTCCGAATCGTTGTCCAACACGTCGATGATTACGGGAATGCCCTCCTCGGTGGTCGCGTCGTCGTCCACGGCCACCGGCGGATCGTCCACGGCCGTCACGCCAATGGCTACGGTGGCCTCGGCCGAGTCGGCCTCGCCGTCGTTGACCGTAAACGTAAAGCTGTCCGCTCCGTGGTAGTTGGCCGACGGCGTGTAGGTCACACTGCCCGTCTGCGGATTGAAACCACTGAGCGTGCCGTGAATCGGCAAAGTCCCTAAGGCGAACGTCAGCGTTTGTGCCGTTTCCGGGTCGCCGTCATCGCCGGTGAGCGTGATTGCCGCGGCGGTGTCTTCAGGGGTCGACACGGTCTGGAAGTTGGCCGTCGGCAAATCGTTCACCGCCGTCACGTCGACGGCTACGGTGGCCTCGGCCGAGTCGGCCCCGCCGTCGTTGACAATAAACGTGAAGCTGTCCGCACCGTGATAGTTCGCCGAAGGCGTATATGTGACAGTGCCGGTCTGCGGATTGAAACCGCTGAGTGTGCCGTGAATTGGTAAGCTTCCCAGGGCGAACGTCAGTGTTTGTGTCGTCTCCGGATCGCCGTCATCGCCGGTGAGCGTGATTTGTACGGGAGTGTCTTCCGCGGTCGAGACGTCCTGTGGATCGGCCACCGGCAGGTCATTTACCGCCGTTACGTCGATGGACACCGTTGCCTCGGCCGAATCGGCTCCGCCGTCGTTGACGGCAAACGTGAAGCTGTCCGCACCATGGTAGTTCGCCGACGGGGTGTAGGTGACGGCGCCGGTCTGCGGATTGAAACCCGTGAGCGTGCCGTGAACCGGCAAGGTTCCTAGAGCGAACGTCAGTGTTTGTGTCTTATCCGGATCGCCGTCATCGCCGGCGAGCGTGATTTCTGCGCCCGTATCTTCAGGAGTCGACACGGTCTGGGGATCGGCCACCGGCAAATTGTTCACTTCCGTCACGTCGATGGCTACGGTAACCTCGGCCGAGTCGGCCTCGCCGTCGTTGACGGTGAAAGTGAAACTGTCCGCACCAAAGTAGTCCGCCGACGGCGTGTAGGTGACGGCGCCGGTCTGAGGATCGAAACCGCTGAGCGTGCCGTGAGCCGGCGGCGTTCCCAGAGCGAACGTCAGGGTTTGCACCGTCTCCGGATCGCCGTCATCGCCGGTGAGTGTGATTTCTACGGCCGTATCTTCAGGGGTCGAAACGTCCTGGGGATCGGCCACCGGCAAATCGTCAACCGAGGTCACGGTAATCGCTACCGTCGCCACGTTCGAGTCGTGAATACCGTCGCTGGCCGTATAGGTGAAACTGTCGGTGCCGTGGAAATCGGCGTCGGGCGTGTAGGAAAAGGAGCCGTTGCCGTTGAGAAGCAGCGTCCCGTGAGACACGTCGGCGACCAGATCCGCCGTCAAGGTGTCTCCGTCCACGTCGGAGTCGTTATCGAGCACTCCGTCGCCGGCGTTCTTCACTAGCGTGCCGTCTTCGGCGACGCTGTAATTGTCGTTGTCGGCCACCGGAGGATCGCCCCAGGGGTCCCATGGCCACTTGGTAATGCTAGCGCGAATCGCCGCAGCCAAATTGAAGTTGCCGGCCATTTCCTCCGCGTAGCACATCTTTTCCAGCAGGTACTCCTCGGGAGGCGGGGCCGTGGAGAAGAAGTATCCGATCGAGATATACTGTGGCAGCAGTCCCCGTTCGCCGAAGTTGTTGTCGATGCTGTGGCTGTCGCCGGTGAGGACGATTCCCGAAAGCCGGTCGTCTCCGACGATGCCGCCGAGCGAGCCGATGCTGTCTCGACCGTCCAGCATTGCAGTCGGTTGGGTCTCCGCAATCTCGTAGGTGCCCGGTCTCAGATCTCCAAAGGAATACAAGCCGTCGGCGTCCGTCAACATGGCAGCCTCGACTGCCGTGCCCTGGTCGTCTACACCGGAAAGCGTGAGGATCACTCCGGGAACGCCCAACTCCTCGGGATCTCGCTGGCCGCTATCGTTCACGTCGGCGTAGACGGCCCCCGAGATGCTGCTGTCGGCCGGCAGCACCGGGTTGACCGAGAGCATCTGGCGCCGTTCGAGCAACTCCAGGTTCAGCGGCGCGCGCGAGCGACGGCGCCGGTTGGAACCGTGGTTGCTTCGGCATCTTCCCGGCTTGGTTCGATGTGGTATCAGTGATCGAAGTCTCATTTGCAGTTCCCTTCAACCAGTTGGTCGCCCTGTGCCCAGCATCGAGAGCTACTGCGGCCGCGCCAAATCTCAACTCCTCGCGTTCTGCGCCACCGGCACTCCATCGAAGGGTGAATCGCTCCAATGGCTTGCTCGGTAGTTTTGCGTTAGCGCTAACGCGTAACACTGGCGGATTGTCCGCCACGAATCGCTATAATGGCCTTGAAGATGAGAATGTCGAAATGCGTCGGGCGTATGGCCACACCAAGGCGAGGCTGCTGTTCCGGCCCAACTAGCTCTCATTATGGCCAGAATTGTCTATTCTGTCACGCGATTTGCCCTATAAATCGCCCAGTTTGCCCAATACACATCGGAGAGTTACAACTAGAACAGGGCTTACGGAGGGGCGGTGGCCCACGCGAACGGGGGGGGCGGAAACATTGTCAGAGCCAAATCAGATGGCCCCGATGACAGTCGCCGTCTCACATGGAAAGTCGAACGGAGAAGGAGAAAGAGAAGGAGAAAGGACAGGCATAATAACCGGGTAGCACCGATGATTTTCCGCAGTCAGCTTTGCCCTCGGAGTAGACTCAATCGGAAAATCGTCGGTGTTGCGCAGCAACTGGAGGATTGTGTCGCCCGGTGCCCGACGGCATAATGGCCCCATGGCCGAGCGACGAATCTACTTGTGACGAGCTTCATGCAGGCGTTGGGTGTTTTGAGGAGGTCCGATCATCTTGTTGCAAGCAACACCGACGATTTTGCGAAAGAATCGAATCGTATGGCAAAGTCTTCTGCGCAAAAATCGTCGGTGCCACCCAGAACGGCCGTGCCACCCGCGACGTGTTTCTAGGAAACAACCCACGAATTCTGGCGAGTAGGCTGTTTTCCAAACAACCCGATTCTTTTTGTCCTCCCTTTCCTTAGAAAACCTGACCTCCAATCCCGCAAAATGCCCTCAATTCACCCACAGATTCTCCGGAAGAGCCTTTTGTGTTTACACTACGATGATGTTTAACGCCGCCGCCACAGTGCTAGACTCAAAAGACCTGTGACCAGCAGCAGTACACTGGAAGGCTCGGGGACGGCTTGGGCCTCGGCGGTGAAGATGTGGTAGGAGGTGGAACTGAAATTCGGCCGGAATATCAACCAGTCCTCGAGCCAGACCTTGCCGTCACCGTTGAAGTCGCCGTCGGTCCAATCTAATCCCTCCGCGCCGGTCGAGTTGAAATTCGGTCGGAAGTTGAGCCAGTCCTCGAGCCAGACCTTGCCGTCGCCATCGGTGTCGCCACCCTTGGCGATGAACAGTTCGACGTCCACGGCGATGATGTTTTCAAAT
>SDBT01014671.1_pt1 | contig 12477 bp, 23 predicted proteins | sample 2277101 | NCBI WGS metagenome assembly SDBT01 (sample SAMN10404973, study PRJNA504765) | marine sediment metagenome | isolation source: marine sediment core GS10_PC15, 103 cmbsf | place: Arctic Ocean: Southern Knipovich Ridge | collected 2010
TGCACAAGCAGCAGGAATAGACCTATTTAAGGTTTTGGGAACAGACATACTAGATTACTTTATTAATAGGTCCGTGCAAGAACAGAAGGGCAAATAATGCTACCAACCCTATACCAACAATTTATACACTCATCGCGTTATGCCCGGTGGCTTGAGAATGAGAGTCGCCGGGAGACCTGGCCCGAGACAGTTAAGCGCTATGTTGACTTCATGTTTGATGAGCAAGTGGGCGGAGCCCTAGATGCAGACAGGGAAGAAGTTACTAAGGCTATACTAGACCTTAGAGTAATGCCTTCCATGCGCGCTATGATGACAGCAGGGCCAGCTCTAGCTCGTGATAATCTTGCTGGGTTCTCGTGTGCCTATATGCCGGTGGCAAAGCCCTCAGCCTTTGATGAGACGATGTACATATTAACATGTGGAACTGGAGTAGGCTTTAGTGTTGAACAAAAAGAAGTCGAAAAACTGCCGACCATAGCGGAAGAGTTCCATAATGACGACACAACTATTGTTGTTGCAGACTCAAAGATCGGTTGGTCTAAAGCTTTTAAGCAATTGATTTCTCTTCTTTATGGTGGAACGGTTCCAAAAGTTAATTACTCTAAGGTCCGTGCCGTAGGGGAACGCCTGAAGACGATGGGCGGAAGAGCTTGCTTGACTTCAGATACGATTGTCTATAAGGACAGAAAAAAGACTCGTGGGTTTAATGAAATAACCCTTAAAACCCTGTGGGAGATGAAGACCTCTGGAAAATGGTTGGGGACAGCCGGTAGCCAGCCTGGTCCCGCCCACTTTAGTAAGATTAAACTTCGGTCACTAGATGAGTCTGAAGGCATATTCTTTCGCAATCAGTTACTTGACATAGTTGATAATGGAGAAGAACCCGTATACACCTTAGTTACTGAGAATGGTTACCGGATCAAGGCTACGGACAACCACCGTTTCATGAATGCTCTCGGAAAGTATCAGTCCCTTTCTGACTTTTCTGTTGGCGAGGATATTGCTGTAAACGGGTCAGAGAAAAGGGAATCCGGGACGTGCGTTTCTTGTGGTAGGAAGGTAGATAATAAATCTGTAAAGTGCCCTTCCTGCTACAACAACAGTACTCCAGATGGGCTAGAAAAAGAAAACAGGCGCGTTGGTAGAGACGCATACCGAAAACTTGTAGGAGACTCATGTGAGTCCTGCGGAGTTCGTAAACTCCGTTTGATTGTACATCACAAGGATGAAGACCTCTCGAATAATCGCTGTGCCAACCTAGTGACGCTCTGTGAAGGTTGCCACAGAAAGCACCACGCCAGTGTTAATACTTTCGGAGATCCCTACTCCCACAAGTACCTCTCCTACGACAAGATTATTTCCATTGAATACGCCGGAGTTGAACGAGTTTACGACCTAGTAATGGAAGGACCGAACCACAACTTCGTAGCAAACGGATTTGTTTCTCATAACAGTGGCCCCGAACCCCTACGAGATCTGTTCTTGTTTACCGAAGCCATGTTTAAGAACGCGGCAGGGCGCAAGCTTAGCCCTATAGAGTGCCATGACCTAATGTGTAAGGTCGGAGAAGTCGTTGTCGTAGGTGGCGTGCGCCGTAGTGCCCTAATATCATTATCTGATTTGAGTGATATGGGCCTGCGTGATGCAAAGACAGGAAAGTGGTGGGAGATCAATGGCCAGCGCGCGTTAGCGAATAATAGCGCTGTCTATGAATTAAAGCCTACACCGGGAACATTCATGAAAGAGTGGCTTTCCTTATACCGTTCTAAGAGTGGTGAGCGCGGGATATTTAATCGTAATGCCGCAATAAGGAAGGTTGCTGAAAACGGAAGACGGAATACAGAATGGGCATTCGGAACAAATCCATGTAGTGAAATTATACTACGACCATATCAGTTTTGTAATCTGTCTGAAGTTGTTGTTCGCGCTGATGACACACCAGATACACTGAAGGTGAAGATTCGAATCGCTGTCATCATGGGCGTTATGCAATCGACCATGACAAATTTCAGATATCTTAGTAGCATATGGAAGAGGAACACGGAAGAGGAATGTCTACTGGGCGTCAGCCTAACAGGTGTACTGGATAATAAATTCTTCTCAGACCACACTAATCCTCAGCTAGCTGAGACCCTGAAAGATCTTAGGGCTTATGCTGTTAAGGTATCAAAGGAATATGCCGATAAACTAGGTATCAATGCCAGTGTCGCTGTTACTTGTGGGAAACCCTCAGGAACAGTTAGCCAGTTGGTTGATTGCGCAAGTGGCATAGTTCATCCCCGGCACAGCAAGTATTATATCCGTACCGTCCGGGGGGATAAAAAAGACCCTCTATCACAAATGTTAAAGGATACTGGAATACCATGTGAGGATGATATTACAAAACGGGACTCAACGTATGTATTCTCATTCCCGATTAAGTCCCCCATCGGAGCTGTCACACGTAATGACCTAATGGCATTAGACCAACTAGACCTATGGCTATTATACTCTAAGCATTGGTGCGAGCATAAAGTTAGCGCAACGATTAACGTTGGTGAAAACGAATGGTTTGATGTTGCCGCCTGGGTTTGGAGAAACTTCGACGATATATCCGGCGTCAGCTTTCTTCCCAGAGAAGACCATATCTATCAGCAAGCACCATATCAAGAAATTACAGAGGAGGAGTATAAGGCAGCAATGGAAAAAATGCCCAAGGATATTGATTTTACAAAATTGAGTGAGTATGAGAAAGAAGACACAACAACAAGTTCGCGTGAGTTTGCTTGTGTAAGCGGAGCCTGTGACATTGTGGATATAGGCAAATGATAAAAAAACACCCCTGGTCTTGTATGACAGCTGCGGCAGCTATGGTTCTAGACATAGATGAGGTAGACCTATTCTTTGCTATAGGGCATGACGGCAGTTGTGTTCAATGGCCTGAAAATGCCCCGTTAGTTACTATGTATAGAGGGTTTTGCCAGCAAGAAATTATTACTGCTGTCTTAGATACTTTCCATATTCCTGTTGTTTCTTTACTTGTCAACCCCGGTCACGCATCTAATTTAACATCTACCCCCTGTGTGCTATATGAAAATCCACAGACAGAGATAGAAAAAAGGATCAAGAAGTCCTCTGGAATCCTATTGGGTGAATATAACGTCGGCGCACACCATGCTATAGCAAACCTGGGCGGGGTTCAGCACAATCCGAACACTGGGAAAGAAGCTGAGGCAGGATTTACCGTTGACCAATACCTAATGTTTTATGGAGTGTAGTATATGAATAGAGAAGAGAAAATAAAATTGGGGATTGTACTTGCACAATCTTTTGCATCTAAGAATTCCCGTGGTAGCCCAGAGATAGAATCTGAATTACTATCTCGGCTATATGAAGCCCTTATGAGAAGAATAGACACTAGGATTGAAGAGCCGGAGAGATATTTCAAGGTAACCTTTGCTAGCCAATGTAAAGAGTATTTTAGAACATTGAATAATGAACAAATAAAAGACAACGCTTTCAGAGCAGACGCAGTAACTAAAATGGGATACAATGGGGGAATTGAAAAGGTTCTCTTGTCGGAATTTTATTCTAGTGGAGAGTTTACTTCGGATGAGAAAATGTTTGTCTCTATGAGGTTAGAGGGATTCTCTGATACTCAGATAAAGGAGCACTTTGATATTAGTAGGAATCGGTTTAAGGCTGTAGAGTTTAGACTGGAGAGAAAACTTAGGGACTTTATTATATGAGTATAATGTTGACGTACACAGGTTTATCGGTGGACCTTAGGAATCCTACGCCGGATATGATTTGCATAGAAGATATCGCTCATTCTCTTTCCTAGCAATGTAGGTTTACCGGTCACACTAAAAAATTCTACAGCGTGGCTGAGCATTGTGTTTCTCTTACACATTATTCTATGGCTGAGGAGACACAAAAATGGTGTCTGATGCATGATGCTGCTGAGGCTTACATAAGTGACATAGCAACACCAGTAAAACACTTGCCTGAAATACACAAGGTTATTAGGCCATTAGAGCAGAATATTCTTAGGGTTATATCAGATAAATTCGGCCTGTGCTGGCCAATACCCGAGGAAGTTCATAGATTAGATAAAGAACAAGGCCGGTGGGAGCTTGATGCTGTCCTTAAGGGGAGAGACATTATATACAGGTTTCTTTGTCTAAGACCTGAAGAAGCAAAAGAAGCATTCCTAAAAACTTACGAGAGGTTATTCATTGAGAAAACTTAAACACATATCCCCGAGTTCATTGTCGATGTTCTATCGAATTAGAGAAGATATTTATAAGGCATATCATTCAGATACTTATGTCCCAAGAGACCCAGGTACAAAACCGATGTTGTTGGGAAGTAGTTTTGATGCCTTTGTAAAAAATGAATTGGTGCGTTGCTTGCGTGGTGGAAAGCATGTAAAATTTGGAGAACCCTTCCATCTAGAGACATTGTTTAACGCGCAGGTCGAGAAAGGTGAGTACAAAACATGGGCTTGGGAGACAGGAGGAGGTCTGTTTCTTAAATACAAGGACTCGGGGGCCTTCGACCAATTACTTATTGACATGGAGGGTGCTAATGATGTACAATTCGAGCATAAGGTATTCGGAGACCTGACCCTGCCCTCTGGAACAAAAGTAACCATAAAAGGATTCGTTGATTTATGCTATAAAAAGCCGGACGGGACATTGGTCGTCGTAGACTGGAAATGCAACAACCATTGTGCTAAAAATAAGCAATCTCCAAAACCCCATTATGTTATTCGGAGGCCAAAGAATACTGCCCATCCCAAGGGTAGTGATGTTTGCTTTTCAAAGATAGATAAAAAATGGGCTGAACAACTTTGTATCTACACTTGGATGCTAGGAACACCCATAGGAGAATCTTCGCCAATACAAATTGAACAGTTGCTTGGAGTTCCGGTACTTGGAATTCCTGGTGGTGATTGCGAGATAGTCACTTATCGATCAAACGTTGGGGAAGCTTTTCAGTATGAAATTGTAAACAAGATACAGAAAATGCATGACATAATAGACTCTGGACATATTTTTGATAAGCTAGACAAGGAAGGGTCAGACAAAAGGTGTGCGCACATGGAACGATTATGCCAGTCTCTAGTTTCTAATGAAGAAATGTGGAAAGTGGTAAAGGGGAGAGAATGAAAGCAGTCCGCTATGATCTGTCTGAACATTCCGAAAACATATATGTGATGTTAACTAATACGGAACGACAAAGAATAATTTCTCTTCTGAGTAATGAAAATAACTTGGCTGTAGTTCTTAGGGGAAGCTTTGAAGTACTTGACAATAAGACGTCAAGTGTGGTAGAGTCTGGAAAATGTCACATGACACTTGCAGTAATGGAGTAACAGGATGGATTATATGGATGACCACACGAGAGAAATTTTATTTGGCGCAGCCCAAGGGAAAAAAGTAACCCCTGAGGAGCTAATAGGGAGTGCATTAGAATCTGCGGCTACTTTTCATGCGCCCTCCGTTTACTTTAGCAAGATTATTATAATGTGCATTTCATTCATCGCCTCAATTGACAAATTCAAAACTTCCTTTCCCGAAGCTGCAAGGTCATTTGACAATTCAGAATACCAGAATGTGATATTGGGATTAGTCAATCCCTTACTTGTTGCATTCCCCGATCTAGTAACTCCTGATATAAAAAAGCTGCTTGATGACTTTGATGACAGCAAAGATTTGGAAAAGATTATGGACTATTCTGAGGATATAATTGAGTCCATTAAGAGAGGACTACGAAGGGAACAGGATAATGAAGATTGATTGGATTGTAGTACTCAAGATTGTGGAAATTATCTGCTGGTGTATCTTCGGTTGTGTCTGTGTAAGAAGCTGTGCATAAAAAATAATGGGGCATAGCTTAACTGGAAAAGCACCTGACTTTGAATCAGGCGACTGATGGTTCAAATCCATCTGCCCCAGCCAATGGGATGTAACCAAATGGTAAGGTGGCTGACTGTTAATCAGCTTATTGCAGGTTCGACCCCTGCCATCCCAGCCAATATTAGGGATCGTAACTCAACTGGTAGAGTAGGTGGCTTTTAACCATCAAGAGGAGGTTCGAGTCCTCCCGGTCCTACCAACCTAGGTGTAGTGGAGTCCGGTTACCACGCCTGCCTTGGACGCAGGAGTTCGCAGGTTCAAATCCTGCCACCTAGACCATTTATAAACAGGTTGACGCCTAGACCATTATGCGGCTATAACTTAACTGGTAGAGTGCCTGGCTTCCAACCAGGTGACGAGGGTTCGAGTCCTTCTAGCCGTACCATTTTTTACTTGACAAACGCGAGGCGGTGTGGTATAATTTGACCATGGGTGTCTAGCTTAATTGGTAAAGCACTGGTCTCCAAAACCAGAAGATATTGGTTCAACTCCAGTGGCACCCGCCAAACAAGGGATAAAAAATGCATATATTTCAAGGCAGAGCAGACAACCCAATGAGCATGGATTTCTCTGGGTCTAGAGTTAAGGGAGAGACCGTTAATGGTGTTGGCTTCGGGTCTTGCTGTTTTGATGATAGTTATTTTGAGGGCGTTGAATTTAATAACTGTAATTTCTTTAACTGCGACTTTATTGGAAGTCAGTTTGCCGGGGCCTACTTTCGTAATTGTGCGATGCACTCGACTAATTTTGATGAGAGCACCTTTGAGGATTGTGAGATACTCGGGTGTTCGGGTTTCAGAACTAGCTTTAAAGACAGTGTCTTCCGAGATGGGGGCATGTTTTACTGTAATTTTGATTCCCTTAGGTTTGCTAGAGCAGCAACAAAGGGGGGGTTTAGGATTTGGGACTGTTATTTAATAGAAGCAGATTTTTCCGATAGCAAGATGTCAAGGGTACCAGTGAGAACACTCTTTGTTGGTCCTATTAGGCTAAAAAGAAAAGGGACGTCAAACACTTTTAGAAACATGAGTGAGAAAGATTGTACACTAGATTACAGGGACAAACCTCGTTTTTGGCCTAGGACAGAACAGTGAAAATCCCTAAAACTAAGAGTACTCCTATCCTGGTCCAAGTCCAGGGGTGCCCGCCAAACAAAGGAGAACAGAAATGGAAATGGAAGTAAATTTGCCCAGCATTCTGTGGTTCAGAGATTACCATGAGATAGATGACTACATTGATTTCTTAAAGGGGCTCCTCGGGTCATCTATCCGTGGAGTAGAATTGGATTTTGAAGAAGAATTATCTCACTTGGGTATAGAAAGGGGTTGTTATTATCCTGGTCTGTTCTGGGTAAAAGGACATAAACCCAAGAAGAAAGATTACGACAAGCTATTAGGAGAACAGAAATGAAAATGGAAGTACGCCTCCCCATAGTTCTTGGGTTTATTAAGTTCCGTGATATAGAAAGCCTTCTCTATGATTTCAGAACTATACTCGGTTACGGTGTTCAAGTGCAAGCGTTAGATTATGAAAAGGATTTAGAACCCCTGGGAGTACGCAGAAATAATTCTATGCCTTATACCGGACTTTTTTGGATCAAGGGACAAAAACCAAAGAAGAAAGATTACCGAAAACTTATGGGAGAAACAGAATGAATTTAACTGATGTAGCAGTGTATGTTGAGCCTCAGATTATTGCGTCACCATTTCCGATGCGTGCAATTGATAACTATGGAGTAGTAAAATGAGTAATACAGAAAAGAATTTTTTATCAAATTTTGAGGACTTTCTCGTGGAAATTGAAAAAAGGGCTAGTGACCTTAGAACACAATTACATCTGAAAGTTGGGGAGTTGGTTGGCCCAGATGGCGCGGATCATGTAACTGTCGATGCGGTAGGGACGCCTGTTGCCCCAGACGATGCTCTAACTCGAATAAATACCGTTGCCTGTTCTATAGACGAGTTATTGGAGAAGGCTCTATTGGACTCCAACAGGCTATGAAAGTAAACTTGCCGGGTATACTAAGTTTTGATAGGCATGAAGATGCAGAGTATGCAGAGAAGGTATTAGAGGCTCTTCTAGGCCCCGAGTTGCGAACTAAGTTGCTTGGGGATAAACAAAGACAGGAGTTTTTGGTGCGCTGGTATGCTGAGCCCCTTGAGTTTTGCCTCCTTGTGTGGGAAAGGGGCAAGAAGCCTAAGCCAGACCAGTATAAGGACATAATGGTATAATGAATAAAGCCCTCTTAGCTGCTAGTAGCCTAATAGCATTGTGTTCTGTCTCCCCTAGGTGGATTGGAGAAGCGGAGGGCGGCATAGCCATATGCTTTGGCGAGGACACCCAAATCTACGTCCACAACGATGGTAGTTTTGACTATTATTTATCATACCCTGACCACGACGATGTCACGCGCGTATTCAGAAAATTTGGCGTTAGCAAAAACAGTATTATTCAGCTTATAGAGGGTTTGGAATGACAAGGACAGATATTGTTGTTGTAGTGGCTCTAGTTCTTGTTTCTCTGGCGTTCTGGGTTTCCTTTCTTACTGGGTCACTGGGAGAAAATGATAACCTCCTGAGAATAGAGAGTATGAAAATGAAGTATGCCAGGGAAGAAAACCCCGAAGTGAAGGAAATACTCCGTGGGAAGATTTTTGACCTTTCAAATGGGCATGAACTACCACCACGCCTGAGAAAGTTCGTTGATGGCTTGACAACGCCGTAGGCTTGTGGTATACTATATCTAGTTGGCGTATTACGAAGGAGTCGTAGCTCAATTGGTTGAACATCAGATTGTCGATCCAGATTCAATCCCCGTCGGCTCCGACATTATTTGCCGAGATAACTCAGTTGGTAGAGTGCTGGACTGAAAATCCGGAGGTCACTGGTTCAATTCCAGTTCTTGGCACCAATTTGCAGGCGTGACCGAGTGGTCTAAGGTACTGGATTGCAAATCCATTTTTCACTGGTTCGAATCCAGTCGCCTGCTCCAATTACACGAGGACATATTGTGATTATAAACTACTTTGAGTATTCAAATACAGGCTACTATCAAGGGGAGTGCGAGACATTGCATGCTTCTCATCTAGAGAAGCTGAGTCCTAAAACCCTTGAGGTCTGGTACTGGTATCGAAATTCTGGTTATGAAGGGAGTGGTTGGCTAGTTGCACGGCAAAAGAATTCCTGGGAGGTATATTCCTTGGGCCATTGTTCTTGTAATGGACCCTTGGAGTATCCGGCGAACACATATGAGTCTTTGTCCGTTCTTATGGCCTCATGCTATTATGATAAAGACGAAGAATGGGGAGTAGAGATGCACAAGGCGCTAAAAGGATCCAATGGATGCAAATGAAAGCATGCTATTATGAGTTTGACTTTACGGGTTGCGAGGTTATTGATAACATTCTAGCCAAGGTCGCAAAGGCTGGTGAGCTGCATCACCACACATCAGATTGGAACGAGTATATTATTATTGCTGAAATCCAAAAGGCCGCTGAAGAAGCAGCTGATCATATGGAGGCAGTAGCTAACGTGACTGTAGTAAATAACGTAGTTGGTAGAGAGTAAAATTTTAATGAAAGCATCCCACTATGAGTTTGAACCAACAGGTTGTCCGTGGATTGATGAAATTCTAGACGAAGTTACAAGCGTAACTCAAATGTACCCCGCTGTGTTAGACTGGAATGAAGAAATTGTCTCCGGCATCCTAAAAAGTGCTCGGGAGGCAGGGGATGAAATAGACCGATTGAATAGTGAATTGGCTGAACGGGCGAGTGAAACTGGGCAGGAGTGGTAATGGTTACTCTAGAGTCAGAGGTTTTCCTTGCATCTCTTCTTTGATTTCCGGGTCTACTATCTAGGAAGCGTAGCATAATGGTAATGCAACGGTCTTGAAAACCGCGCCTTCGGGTCTGAGAGTTCGAATCTCTCCGCTTCCGCCATTTTAGGAAGGATCGCATAATGGTATTGCAACGGACTGCTAATCCGTGACTTCGGTCTTCTGGGTTCGACTCCCAGTCCTTCCGCCATGTAGGAGTGGCCGAGTGGTTGAAGGCACCGGACTGTAAATTCGGCAGCGTGAAAGCGCTCTCGCAGGTTCAAATCCTGCCTCCTACACCAATTTTAAGGACACGATATGAACATATGTGGTTTAGAGTTTAAAGAGAGACCGGGGCGCATGACATTCTCGCACTCTTCTGTGAGCATCTATGTTTTTGATACTCCTTATGTCACTTGTAAGTATACCGGGTTTTGCAATCTAAACGGTAAGGCATTCCTCGGAAGGTATCACTCTGATACCCCGAAGGGCATTGTAGAAGAATGCCTTGGGGAAATTGGAGAGACTGTGGAAGACATAAAAAATGCTGCATCGTCTCTTAAGGCAGCTTTTCATAAGATCAAGTCGTCTTCAAAAAAGGTCAGAGAATATGGGGTTGACCTTGGTTTGTATGACGACTTGGATGGAGAAAGGACAGAGGGGATATACCTACACGTCACGACGAATGAGTCGAATATATTCATAGCGGACCTAGAGCTTATGGGATACCACCATTTTGATAGAATTCTTGGGGACAGTAGAGAAGACCTTATACGATTAGCTTGTGTCCAGCTTGATAAGGTAATCGTGCCCTTGGAAGAGATACAGGAGATGGCAGTAATTTAGCTTGACAAACGCAGGGTGTTTGTGTTATAGTTTAATTACTTGGTCGAAGGACTACCATATCCCTAGCGCGAGGCCCGTTTGACATGAAAAACGAAAGTGTGGTTTGCGGTTATCCACACTCTTGTAGTCAAATGAAAAACCGCATTTAAAATTGAATCGTTTTTGCTCAAGCGTTGTGGTGTGAACACAAGGCAAGATGTGTGCCCGTATTCCTGTATGGTCAAGACACATATCCCAAGAGTGGGTGGACCAAGAAAGCACTGCAAAGTGTCTAGAAATAGCATCTGGTAACAGAAATAGCATCTGGTAACAGAAATAGCATCTGGTAACAGAAATAGCATCTGGTAACAGAAATAGCATCTGGTAACAGAAATAGCATCTGGTAACAGAAACTTGGAAGACGCATATACGGTCTCAAACCCCAGAAATCGGTGGAAGTCCGAGTTGGTTAAAATCCAACCTTGAGTATTTTTAACTTGACAAACACAGGGTGTTTGTGGTATAGTCCCTATGGTGGCTGACGGCATAACAGCCACTTCCGTTCGCGTTGTGGGTTTTGTGGCTTTCCCGAAAAAAGCCACACTAAAATTTAAATCGTTTTTAACCCCTGTATCGCTAAAGGAGCAGCCTCGACGGAGGTTAGGAGTTCGATTCTACATAGGTATGGTACTTCTCGGTTCGATTCCGAGGGCAGGGGTTATTTAACTTGACAAACACACAGTGTTTGTGGTATAGTTTAGATGTTGCCGTGCGGCTAGACGCCGTGAGCAAAAAGGGCCGGGCTGAGTTCTAGGTCTAGATGAAAAGGATCTGGGCGAAGGCAACCCGGTCACGGACAACCCTTTTTCGGGCTATGGTGTCAAAAACGGTGGAACCATGGACCTAAGCACACTACCGTATGAGGTAGAGGTGGCGCAGAGCATCGGGATAGACGTGGCCGCGACGGTGGCAACATGGAACGACGTGAAATCCCCGAGACCGAATGCGCCTAGTCCGTACAGTTTTTGAACGAAGTCAACACTATGAGGAACAAGACGATGAAAACAGCAGTAACTCAGACTGGGATAGGTATTGGAAATGCAGTAGCAATTACACTGTCGTATGTAAAGTATGGCTCCATCCTTTGGGCAATTCTTCACGGGTTTTTTGGATGGTTTTACGTAATATACTATGCATTGTTTCTAAACAACGGGTAGAAAATTTGAATAGTTTCTGAGAGTACGGGAGAAGAGATACTTCATACCAAATACGCTCTTCTCATTGTAGCTCTCTATAGTTATTGCACGCGTAGAGTGACGGGCTACGAAAAAACGCAGATAGGATGTCTATAAATGCAGCGCCTGCGGCAAAGGAAAGTTGATAACTAAACCGAGCGGGGCACCGGCTATTCAGGTGTCATCTAGCGGGGTGGAGCAGTTGGCTAGCTCGACGGTCTCATAAGCCGTAGGTCGAGGGTTCGAATCCCTCCCCCGCGACCATTTTTTGCGTAGTTTATGGCAGCGAGAAAGTTACTGCCTCGTGTGGGTCATGGAGCCATAATCCACCATACGAGTTGTACAACGCACTCGTCAGGTACGGAGTAGTAGACGTTGCACCCCCCCCTGAAATATGCGGGAGGAAACCTGACTACGCTTTGTTTTTGAGGGTACGGAAAGAACGGTTACTTCATTGGCGAAAACACACCGTTCTTATTATAGCCCTCTAATTCATTTGACACATTGATAAGGCCGCCAGCACTAATCACAAAATCTGGCACATAAACTATGTTTTTATCAGATAAATTTTTGCAATCAGAATCTTCACGCTCAAGAACGTTATTAGCGCAACCCGCAATAATTTTTGCCCTAATGCGCGGAATCGTCTTGCTATTTACGGTTCCACCCAATGCACATGGTGCAAAAACATCGCAGTC
>SDBT01014672.1_pt1 | contig 12477 bp, 8 predicted proteins | sample 2277101 | NCBI WGS metagenome assembly SDBT01 (sample SAMN10404973, study PRJNA504765) | marine sediment metagenome | isolation source: marine sediment core GS10_PC15, 103 cmbsf | place: Arctic Ocean: Southern Knipovich Ridge | collected 2010
CCCGGGTGCAGCCCGAAAAGATGCGAGACATGTCGGTGATGGTCATTCGGGTCATCCCAGTCCTGAAACCACTCCTGCAGTTGGCCATACTGTCCTACCTGCGGTGGGCACAGCCTGCTCCTGGCATCAGCCAATTTTTCGCTGAACCTCGCATCGACGCCCAGAACCTCCGCCGCGTCAATACAGTTGGTAAACAGGTCCCAGATAATGGCCATATCCATCGTCGAGGCCATGCTTACCCCGCACTTTTGTCCGGTCAGTAGCGTAAAATCATTCTCAGGTGATACCGACGGCGCGGTGACCAGATGCCCCTTTCCGTCCTCGACAAGAAAGTCCCGGCAGAACTCGGCTGCACCTTTCATTAGCGGATATGCCCTTTTTCGCAGAAAGTCTTTGTCGCCACCAAAGGCATAATGCTCCCACAGATGTTGGCATAGCCACGCTCCCCCCATAGGCCAGTTTGCCCACTTGGGAAATCCGCGGTAATAGATGCCGACCGGTTTTGACGAGTCCCACGGTTCATCTTTGTGGTGTTGGTTCCAGTTTCTGGTGGCATCACCGACCGGAGCTGAAAGCCGCCAGATGTCGGTATTGTGATGTGCCGTCCATCCGCTACAGCCGTAGTTGACCTGAGCAGTCACGCGACCATTAACAGCCAATTCCTCAATAAGGTCAAACAGCGGTCCATGACACTCCGCCAAATTGCAGACTTCGGCGAGCCAGTAGTTCATCTCGGCGTTGATGTTCAATGTCCAGTTGCTGCTCCAGGGCGGCCGGACCTGGTCGTTCCATATTCCCTGCAAGTTCGCCGGCTGAGTACCAGGCCGAGAACTGGCAATCAGCAAATATCGTCCAACCTGAAAATAAAGCATCTCCAGATGCGAGTCAGTACCAAGCCGGTAGCTTTCGACCCTCTCATCAGTCGGCAATCTTGCCGCATCGGTCATCCCCAGCTCAAGTTCAACGCGCCGGAACAATCGCCGGTGGTCTTTCATGTGCGCCTCAAGCAAGCATCCAAAACCTTTGCCAACGGCAGAATTTAGATATTTGAGCGATTGGACAGATGGGTCTTTGCCCTGGCGGCTAGGCGATTTGTCAAAACCGTTAAAGCTCGTCGCCGCTGAGAGAAAAAGCACCGCGCTGTCAGCATCCTCAACACAAAGGCTATTGTCATCCGCTACAACCTTACCTCCTTCGGCGACCGCTTTAAGATGGATTTCGAATGTCATCCCCTCACCACTTTCAGCCGGGTCATACAAGACTGCATCTCTCATAACTCCTCGATAGCTTGGCTCGACGTGTTTGGGACACTTGCCTTTTAGAATGAGCTGGTCCGCCCCGGCGCTATCGATGCGGTGGCGAAGCTGACTATCCATACGAGCGGTAAAGCTAACACGCCCCGGCTTGTCGCACGTGAGTCTCACAACTATAACTTGGTCGGGATAACTGGAAAAAATCTCGCGAGTAAACAGCGCACCTCCAACCTTATAGCGAACCGTTACAACAGCGCGGTCAAGGTCAAGCTCACGGTAATAATCTTCCGGCTCACCGGCAACCGCAAAATCCAGGTAAAGATTTCCCATCGGCTGATACGACTGGGTATAAGGACCCTGCATATCCCTGCACATCTCGTTGGCCTCTGTATACCGGCCCTGAAATAGCAAACGACGCACCTCCGGCAGAAGCTCTTTGGACCATGGGTTGTTCCAGTCGCTCGGTTCGCCCGACCACAACGTGTCCTCATTGAGTTGCAGCCGCTCGGTTTCTACCCCACCGAAAACCATAGCACCCAACCTACCGTTGCCGACCGGCAGTGCCTCGGTCCATTCTTGCGCAGGTTTGAGATACCACAGCTTCAAATCCTGGGATGCCTGGATCGGCACACACATCCCAGCCAGAACCACCGTGACAAAAAGGAACGATACAAGAATCTCTGTCCGTGTCAATCTAACCCGCATCTCAGGCCTCCAAGAATGTACTGCGATTTGTTTGCGCCTACCAGCCGCCCGGCTGGAGGACGTCGCTGACGGCTTCGTTCCACCAGTTCGGGTCCCTGAAATACTGCTTCAACATCATTGCCGCAATGACACCGTCACCAATAGCCGTTGCAAGCTGCATGGCTGCCCCTATCCTGCAATCACCCGCCACGAATACACCAGGCACATTCGTGCGAAGATACGCACAGTCGCACTTGATAAATCCGTTCTCTGTCAGCTCCACAAAGCCCTTCAAAAAGTCGGTATTTGGCACCATGCCTATAAATATAAATACACCGTCACAGGGATAGTCCTCTTCTTCGCCGGTCTTTGTGTTTTTGAGTTTGACCGACTGGACCTTGTCCCGGCCTTCTATGGCAACGGCTACAGTGCTATACTTTATAACTAAGTTTGAGTCCGGTTCCTTCGCTTTGCCAACAACCTCCTCCTGCAGCACCTTGGTTGCTCTGAATTCGTCCCTGCGGTGTATGAGCGTGACCTTTTCAGCGTACTTGGTCAGGTGCAGTGTCTCTTCCAGAGCCGTGTTGCCTCCGCCAACAGAGACAACATGCTTTCCTTTAAAAAACGGCGCATCACATGTCCCGCAATAACTTACCCCTGAGCCGGCGAACTTATCCTCGCCCGGAACACCAAGCTTGCGATAACCGCTGCCCGGTGCCAGTATTACCACCCGTCCGATGTATTTGTCCTTATCACAGACAACTTCGATACCTCCATCTCCCAGCTTTCTCAGGGCAGTAACCTCGCTGCTGGTCTTTATTTGGGCACCAAACCCAACAGCCTGTTTTTGCATCCGCTCAATCAGGCCCGGCCCATCTATTCGCTCAATACCCGGGTAATTCTCTATTCTATCGGTGGTGCTGATTTGTCCGCCGGGCATGAATTTCTCGAGCACCAACGTTTTTAATCTGTCGCGCGCAGTATAAAGCGCAGCCCCCAGGCCGGTCGGCCCGGCGCCTACTATGATACAGTCATAATTCTCAGACATAACGATCGCCCCTTACTATCTAATCTGTTAGCTTCTCCTACTACGGATGCAATTCACGAACACCGAATTGTTATTCACTCTTTCGTTATAGTGGGCCGCGCCCGGAAATTCGACGGCCCTGCAGCGCCCCCAAAATAAAGTCAGTCCACTGCGGAAATAGTTTCAATACATCTTCCAAATCAGTGCGTTCAAGCGTATATAAATCTTCCTGCTGAAGTATCCTTTTTGAAACGCGTTTACGTTCATCGAGATATATCCGTTCAGAAAACCCTCTGCCGTTCAAAAGCTTAACTTCAAATACATAAGCATATTCCTCGCCGTCGGCAATGTCTTCGACTTCGATTCGGGAGAAGAGCGCAGGGATGATACGGCCTTCGGCCTCAACTATATCGGCGAAGATTTCTCTGTAACCCGTATCTACCATCTGCTCAAATATAAGTTCGCCCAAAAAATCCGGTATCGCCGCAGAGCTGATTCTATATCCCCTTTCCCCGGACAGGACGCCTAACTTTTTAACGGTCATAACACCATCCCTGTCCAAAACTATCTCGGCGGCCCTTCTGCCCTTTATACCACTGGTCTCACTTTTCCAGACAAATTCATCAAAGCTATTATCGCTTTCAAAAAACGTTACCTGCTGGCGGTCATACCGGCCTCGAACATAATAAAAACTTGTCCCCTGTATACTCAATGAGGTTTGACTATGCTCTGCCTGGTCCCCCGAGCTACCGAGCAAACCCATTGTAAATCCGATGTCACGTCCTCTTGCATCCCTGATCAGAAAAAACTCGCCTTCGCCTCGCTCATCCAAAGAAAGCCCGTTCTGAGATTGCCCTGCAGAACGGCTGGGCAAAAAGCTATCCAGGCCCCTGCTTTTGATTTCCGCAACAACTCTGCTGCCCGCCTCAAACAGCCGATTGTCCTCAAACTGCAGGCTTTCAGTGATATGATTGAAAACGCGTTTGGTCAGCTCAATATCACCTATGGTCTGGTACACTTCAATATCAAGCTGATGATTGTTCGGCAAGCGAGCAACGCCCAGAACGGTATCGTATAGGGTCTTCGGCTTTATTATATACGCCCAGTTAATAGTGAGCGGACCGGCCTGGCTGAGACCTGTATTCTCAATCGCTCCACCGATTTCAGAGGCCTTTTTGTCAAACACCGTCTCCGCATCGACAGCACTGGCCGCCAACGAGTACCTGCAACGAGCCATGGCGGTTATATTGCCCGAGCCGGTCTCAAAGAAACTGCTCAAAATAAACTCGCTGTTCTGATACCGCCATTGTCTTTCACTTCGCCAGCCATTGCCAACCGGCATCGAGGCCGATAAACCGCCGTATTCTAACCTTATCGGCTCCGAGAGCAAAATAGCAGACCTCCAGACAACCACAAGCTCAGCTATCAGCAGTGCAACGATAAAAAAGCCCAAAAGTGCTATTTTATCCGCCCCGTATCTTTTTATTCCGTACATCACGTTCATGTCCACCGTAATCATAATTGCCAGACACAACTTTTGCAACCACCTCCTTAAACCCAGTCTTTTGCGCCCAAAAATCAGTGGTTGCCCCAAATTTAACCTAATACCCGTTTTGCTTATTGCCGATTTATATGTATATTTTAAGAAGGAGCCGAACATCAAAATGGTTCTCGGAATCCTAAAAAAGGCCCTCTTGAGGGTCCCTGTTTTGCGATTTTTAGTAACTCTGCCCAGCCCGCCAAGAGGGCGCAAAACGCAAGGGGCGGTAAAGTGGCAACCCAAACGCAAAGCAGGAACTTTAACGCATATCAAAGTGGGGACTGATATGAGCAAAGTAGCGATGCTGCACCGTGCCGAGCCCAGAAGCGTTCTGCAAACCATAATCGACAAAAAAGTGCCGGGCATTATGTCCTATCTGTCCAAGGGTAAATGGCATGTGGCAAAGGTGCTGCTGACCAATCTCGGCGCCAGCAGGCTAAACGCACAGCTCTTACCACGGAAGAAACCACATCCGATTAACATACGCATCAATCAGCCTGTCGGCATTGCGGTAAAGTACGAATACGGCAAGTTTATCTTCGAAACCAGCGTAATGGATTTTGAACCCTCGGTGGGCCCGGACGAGAAAGTCTCCGATGCCCCGCAAAATGGCAACTCCACAACAAGCGGTGGAACAATCGTGCTTCTGGTACCCGACCGAATTGAGATAGTCCAGCGCAGAAGCTACTTCCGCGTTGAGGTGCCAAATTCTCTGAAAGTAAACGTGATGCTCTGGCACCGCGGTTATGCCAGCGCCGAGCACCGCGTACCGCCGGAACACTATTGGCAGGGCAAACTCGTTGACATTTCCGCCGGCGGCGCACAGATAGTACTCGATGTAGACCAGCAGCCGGATTTCAAAAAGTCACAGTTTGTCGGGCTTCGATTTACACCGATGCCCTACGAAACGCCGCTGATGTTTGACGCCCAGATTAGAAACATCCTGCCGACAGCGAGCAACAAAGGTATCTGCCTCGGCCTGCAGATCGTCGGCCTGGAAGCCAGTTCCGAAGGCAGACACATCCTGCAGCGACTCTGCAACGTTGTCGAGCGCTATTACCAGATAAACCAGTCCAGCGCCAAGCAGAGAGACTTTCAAACAACAAGTGCGCAGTTAAACCCAACCATCTAAATCAGGCCCCGCTCTTCCTCAGGTCCCTGTGGCCAGCAGCGCAATGACCGCTGTGTTCAACTGACAGGAGCAGACGATTCTTCCTGGGGATTGGCAAAAGCGGGCTTTGCATGTCGCAAAACCGGGACCCTGTAATAAAACCATTTAAAGAAGCCGCTTGCCGCGAATCCACAGAAAATCAGTACCAAAGCCACCTGCCTGCTCCAGATAATTAGCCCGAGGAACAGCAGCACTCGGATAAGATACGCGAAGGGTTTCCTGCCCCTTATGTACTGATTAAGGATATGCGGGTATCGAATTCTGCTGACCATCAGGACCGCCATACCCAGAAGGAAAAACGGCAGGCTGTAAATAATGGCGTTTTCGCAGATAAGATATGCGTAGGTGCTCTTGGCCAACAACTCCGGCAGCGCCTCCTGATGGAATATCACCAGGCTAACTATCACACCAGCAGCAGCGGGGGTAGGCAGCCCTATGAAACTCATATGCGCGGATTCGTCTTCCTCGTTTTCCACGTTGAACCTGGCTAACCGGATAGCAGCACAGCTTATATATGCCGCCGCCGCCAGCCAGATGAAACGCTGAAGAAAACTGACCACCGCCGAACCGGGCTCGGCGAGCCCAGCTAATTTGTACTCAAGAACCTTAAGCATCAAAAATGCCGGTGCCACGCCGAAACTAATTATATCGCAGAGGCTGTCAAGCTGGCCGCCGAAACTGGATGTGCTCTTGCTCATCCGCGCAAGCCGGCCGTCCAGCATATCGGCAATCATTGCCAAAAGGACCATGTAGCCGGCCAGCACAAAATACGGCAGCGTAACCCTGTGATAGGAAAAATGATTAATCTCAACGGTTGCGCCTTTGCTGGCAAAAACTATAGCCGCAAAACCACACGCACCGTTGAGAATAGTCACCAGCGACGGTAGCACGGTGATGTAATTTAGCCTCTGCCTCCGCACACGCCGAAGCAGGCTTTCCTTTGCAGCTTGCGTTTTCAATCTGGGCATTTGATATACCTTACAAGCGACGACAGGCCCGCCTTGACCTTATCGCCTGTTTTAACCAGACACTGTGCGTTTTCACTTACAGGCACATAAAGTTCCGTTCTGGAACCGAATTTTATCATCCCAAACTTCTCACCGCCAGCCAGTTCTTGCCCTTCCCTGGCTGCACAGACAATCCGCCGGGCAATCGCCCCGCTTATCTGACGGACAAGCAGCCTGTCGCTGGGGCTGTCGGTCCTTACCAGCCACAAATCATTAGACTCATTTACCCGTCCGGACTTCGGGTTCATTGCGTTTTTGTATCTGCCTTTTTTATACGCGATTTTCTCAATTTTTACATTACATGGTGCGCGATTGATATGCACATCAAAAATATTCAAAAATATTCCAATCCGCAGCGCCGGCCCGCCAATAAAACCATCCTCTTCTACAACCTCAACGTCGGTCACCCTGCCATCAGCCGGCGCAAGAAGAAGGTTCTTCTCCAGCGGACAACGCCGTTCGGGGTCGCGGAAAAACGCCAGAATCCATACCAGGATAACCGCCAAGACCGCTTCTATCGTAATAGTAGCCCAGAGCGGCACAAACAAGACTGCTACTACCAGATAAGCAACCATAGCCGCCACCACTATCACCGGAAAAATAACCACCTGCGGCCAACCATACCTGGTCAACGGAACTCGCATACTTACTAATATGATAACGCGCACACAACTTAGAATAAAGAAATAAGCTCCCCGCGAAAACCACGAAAAACAGCTTTGACCCAATCACACCGTTGTCACTCACTTAGAGCCGCTACGACCTCGAATTTGCCCTCCAGCCCCTCTGCAGAACTCGGGCCGACCCATACGGCAAACTGGCCCGGCTCGACAGTATAATTCATATTAATGTCATAGAAGGCCAGGTGGTCCGAAGTAAGGGTAAAAGAAACTGTCTTCTTCTCCCCCGGCCCAAGCAGTATTTTTTTGAACCCCTTTAGCTCTTTAACGGGCCTGGTGACAGAGCCGACTAAATCGCGAATGTAAAGCTGCACCACCTCCCTTCCGCTTCGCCTCCCCGTATTCTTAACTTCAGCGCTCACCGTAATCGACTGGCCAATAGCAATTCTTGAAGGACTCACTCTCAAATTGTCGTACTCGAAAGTCGTGTAACTTAAACCATAGCCAAACGCAAACAATGGCGTCCACGAAATATCAACATACTTAGAAGTCCACTTATTATCTTCCTTAGGCGGCCTGCCGGTATTTTTGTGATTGTAATAAACCGGAACCTGTCCCACCGTTCGCGGAAAGCTGACGGTTAATTTTCCGGATGGATTGTAGTCGCCAAAAAGACAGTCAGCCACAGCATTGCCGCCTTGAACGCCTGGATGCCAGGCCACTAGAATCGCAGGTACGTTCTCCGCTATCCAGCCTATAGACATGGGCCTTCCGCTAAGCAGAACAACAACGACAGGTTTGCCGGTCGCGCACACCACCTCGACCAGTTGCTGCTGGACTCCAGGCAAATCCAGGCTGGAACGGCTGTGCGCCTCGCCGCTCATATCCTTCGACTCACCGACAGCCAATATCACCACATCGGCCCGCTGCGCAACTTCCACAGCCTCGACAAATCCGCTCGTTGAAGAACCTGCGATATCACAACCTTTGGCATAAAACAGCTTAGATTCCGGAGACAGCTTATTTCGGATTCCTTTAAGGACAGAGACCACGTCTTCAGCCTTCCCCAACGCCGCCCATGCACCAAGCAGGTCGCTCTGATTATCCGCCAACGGACCAATCAAAGCCACCGAACCCACGTCTTTCTTCAGCGGAAGCAGGGAATTCTCATTCTTGAGCAACACTATCGACTGTCTGGCAGCTTCGCGGGCTGCACTCAAGTTCCCTTCAGTCAACAGGGCGGATTTGCTCAGGTTAGGGTCGACATATGAACGCTCAAACAAACCCGCACGCAATTTCACCCTCAAAATGCGCCGAACCGCTTCGTCTATGAGCTTCTCCGATACCTTGCCCTGCCTGACCAGCTCAGGCAAGCACTTTAAATATGCCTGGCTGACCATATCCATGTCCACACCTGCGGTCACCGCCCGACCTGCCGCCTCACTTTGGTCTTTGGCAAATCCATGGTTGATAAGCTCATTAATCGAATTCCAGTCACTGACAACAAAACCACTGAATTTCCATTCGCCTCGCAAAATGTCGGTAAGCGTGCGGCGGTTGGCCGAGGCCGGTATCCCGCTTATCTCGTTAAAAGCGCTCATAACAGTTCCTGCCCCGGCATCTACACCAGCTTTGAACGGAGGCAGATAAATCTCTCTAAGCGTCCGCTCAGAAAGCTCGCAGGTATTGTAATCCCTGCCGCCTTCCGCAGCCCCATAGCCAACGTAATGCTTCAAACAGGCCATCAGCCGCGATGGACTGGCAGGGTCGATGCCTTGAAAACCTCTCACAGCCGCTGCCGAAAATACCGAAGCCAAATACGGGTCCTCACCAAAGCCCTCAGCGACCCTGCCCCACCGACCGTCACGAGCGATATCTACCATCGGCGCAAAAGTCCAGTCGACGCCCACCGAACTCGCCTCGGAAGCACCGACGGCGGCGGCCTTCTCAACCAAGGCTGGCTCCCAGGTAGCCGCCAAACCCAGTGGAATAGGAAAAATTGTCCGGTAGCCGTGAATAACATCAAAGCCAAACATCAGAGGAATTCCCAAACGCGACCCCTCAACCGCTATTTTCTGCAGCTCGTTGCGCTCTCTAACAGACATCGGCAGATTAGAAATAGCGAGGAAAGACCCTATCTGACCCCTTTCTACCTGCTGAGCGAATAACTCCACTTGGGCCTTGGAACGCTCCCAGGGCCAATTAACCTGATTCATCTGGCCCACCTTCTCCTCAAGTGTCATTTTCTTCAGCAACTCTTCGACCTTGCCGCCACAGCTGACTTCTGCCTCTTTCTGCGCGCCGAGCGCAACAGCACAGACAAAGACAACAAGAAACGTCATTCTAATAAGCATACTTATTCTCCTTGGTGGGTCCATAACTCAAGAAACGCCCACACCTCTTTTGACAAACCGATGACAGCCGCCTTCCATAAAAAAGAAATCTTGCTTCTAAAGGTTGGAGCTTCTACGACAAACTGCAAAGCAGCACCACTTAGCCTTCGGTTTTTGACTGCCGCGCCATCGCGATTGTGCCGGTTCTGGCCACGCTTTTGATGCCGTAAGGCCTGCAAACATTAATGAACGCCTCAATCTTGGATTCAGGCCCGCTGACTTCAATCATAAGAAGCTTCGGGCCCATGTCCACAACCTTGCCCTTGAACATCTCTATCATAGACATAATCTCAGGCCGCTTCTCCGGCGGCGCCGAAATACTTACCAGCATCAAGTCACGAGCAACTGCCGGCTGGCCGGCAAAATCCTGAACCTTGACAACAGGAACAATCTTGGCCAACTGCTTGCGAACCTGCTCAACAACCCTGTCGTCACCGACAACGACAATTGTCATCCGGCTCAGCGCCGGGTCCTCGGTCCGCCCCACGACAAGCGAATCAATATTAAACGCCCTGGCGGCAAACATCCCCGCCACATGAGCCAACACACCGGGCTTGTTCTCAACCAACGCACTTATTATATGCTTCATAATTTAGTCCTCAGTTCATAGCTCATGGCTCGTAGTCTACGAACTACCAACTCTATGCCATACTCTCCAACAAATCAAGCCCGTCCATTTCATTCAGGCTCTTACCCGCAGGTACCATAGGCCAGACATTCTCTTCACGCTCGACTCTGAAGTCAACAACGCAAGGCTTCTTTTCGTCCAGCATCGCCTTGATTGCCTTGCTAACCTCAGCTTTCTTATCCACAGTAACCCCGACCGCTCCGAGAGCCTCGGCCACCTTTGCATACTCCGGGTTGGCCAAATAACTCTTCGAATAACGTTTGCCGTAGAAAAGCTCCTGCCACTGACGAACCATTCCCATAAACCCGTTGTTCAAAATGCAGACCTTTATCGGCAGCTCGAACTCAACCGCTGTGGCAAGCTCGGTCATCGTCATATTAAAACTGTGGTCACCATCAATGTCGATAACCAACGCATCGGGTCTGGCTACCTGAACACCTATCGCCGCCGGCAAACCGTAACCCATCGTGCCAAGCCCGCCCGAGCTTATTAACTGCCGCGGCCTGTGAAACTTGTAAAACTGGGCCGCCCACATCTGATTCTGACCAACACCGGTCGCTATTATCGCCTCGCCGTCGGTCTGCCGGCAAATCTCCTCAACCACATACTGCGGCTTAATCGCAGACGAACCGCGGTCATAGCTGAACGGAAATTTCTTCTTCCACCCAGCGATTCTTTTAAACCATTCCTTCCTCTCACAGTGCTTTACTTCTTTGACCAGCTCACTCAAAATGTGCTTGGCGTCACCGACAACCGGAATATCAACGTGGACGTTCTTCGATATGCTCGCAGGATCAATATCAATGTGAACAACCTTTGCACCGGGAGCGAAATCCTTCAGCTTGCCCGTAACCCTGTCGTCAAACCGGGCCCCGACAGCTATCAACAAATCACACTCCTGAACCGCATAATTCGCATAGGCCGAGCCGTGCATCCCGAGCATATCAAGTGACTCCGCCCTGCCTTGGTCATAGCTGCCTAATCCCAAAAGTGTCGTCGTTACCGGCAAATGTGCCTTATCCGCGAACGCGCGTAGCTGTTCCGCTGCGTTGGCGCTAATAACCCCGCCACCGACATAAAGGACCGGCCGCTCCGATTTATTTATCGCAGCTGCCGCCGTCGATATCTGCTTGGCATGACCCTTAGCGCGAACCTTGTAACCAGCAAGTTCCATCTCCGCTTTCTCCTCAGGCTTGCACCTGGCCACCTGAACGTCAACCGGTATATCAATCAACACCGGTCCAGGCCGGCCCGTCGAGGCAATATAAAACGCCTCTCGAATCGTCCTTCTAAGGTCCTGCACATCCTTGACAATGCTGTTATATTTCGTAACCGGACGGGTAATACCTGTAGTATCCGCCTCCTGAAACGCATCATTGCCAATCAGCTCTGTGCGAACCTGACCGGTCAACGCCACCACAGGAATCGAATCCATCATCGCCGTTGCCAGGCCCGTCGTCAAATTACAGGCACCCGGCCCACTGGTTGCAACAACAACGCCCACTTTGCCGCTGGCACGAGCATATCCATCTGCCATATGGCAGCCGCCTTGCTCATGGCGCGGACTGATAAACCTGATCGGTGCATCATACAGCCGGTCAAAAAGTGGAAGCACCACGCCGCCCGGATAGCCGAACATCACATCGACACCTTCTTCGATAAGTGTATCGACAATTATCTGGGCGCCTGCCTTGAGTGGAGATTCCTCGACCGAATCAGCCGATGAGCGAGACTTGCGACTCATTTTCTAAACCTTCCCTGATAAACGTTATTCAGTTATTCCGGTCAACTACAGCTCCGCCGGGCCGCCCCGAGAATTCAATCGCTTTCAGCTAAAAGCGGCCAAACCACACGGAGATTCAAGGCCCCGCCGCAATCCCGTAATCACAGCCAAACCTGTGTCTCAGGTCCGCATATGGATGTTTTCACCCAAATACGAGTTCAATTTACAAAACCACTAAGCCGCTGTCAACTACTTTCGGCAATTTATAGGCCCAAAGACAACCTTTTTGCCTTTTTTAGCCGAATAATGACACTTTTAGACGACACAAAAAACTGGCCTAAAGCCAAATTACTGCTATAATAAGTCAGTTCATAAACTACGAACCATGAACTAATAACTACAAACTAAAAATAGGAGAATCCTTATGTGCG
>SDBT01014673.1_pt1 | contig 12477 bp, 15 predicted proteins | sample 2277101 | NCBI WGS metagenome assembly SDBT01 (sample SAMN10404973, study PRJNA504765) | marine sediment metagenome | isolation source: marine sediment core GS10_PC15, 103 cmbsf | place: Arctic Ocean: Southern Knipovich Ridge | collected 2010
TGCGAAGTTCAAAAATCTTCGAGCGGAGATCCACTGGGGACTGCATGAATTACTTCCCGACTTAGATCTTCCCGTCGATCGTGAACTCACAACGCAGCTCATGGCCATAAAGTACAAGGTGAATTCAGCCGGACAGATTGTGATCTTACCGAAGGAGGACATCAAGAAAAAGCTCGGCAGATCTCCGGACCAGGCGGAGGCGGTCATTTATTCACTGGCAGCTATAAAGGCTCAGGGCGAGGCAAGGATATGGTGAGGTGCTAATGTGGCCAGTTAAACAGATAAAAACACTTATCGGAAAATTAAGGTTAAAACAAAACCCTATTTTTCGCTCGATGATGATGGGGTTGGGCGGGAGTCCTATCTGGACTGATCAGGATCTCGCAAGGCTGGCAAAGGAAGGATATATAAATTGCTACGCGGTCTATGCTTGCGTAAAGCAGATCGTTGATGCAGCCGGCGGGATTCCCTGGAACGTATTCAGGCGGCCGATCTCCCGGGACTCGAAAAAAGAGAAGCTGGAAGAGCACGCTCTTCTAAATTTAATGCAGCGCCCGAATCCCCAGGATGGAGGGGCGGCCTTTAGAAAGAACACCCTGGCTTTTTACTTGATAGCCGGCAATTCCTATAATCTGCAGGTGGGCCCGGAAACAGGTCCTCCGCTGGAGCTCTATTGTCCGCGGCCGGATAGGATGAGGATCCTCCCGGGAACCAAGGCCGAGCCGATCCGGGGCTATAAATACAGTGTAGGATCTCAATCAGATACCTACGAAACCAAGAAAATCCTACACCTGAAAGCCTTCAATCCCCTCGATGATTGGTATGGACTTTCCCCAATTCGAGTGGCAGCCCGGCAGGTTGATATCCAGGGAATGGCCTCGGAGTGGAACGCGAATCTCCTAAAGAACGACTGCCGGCCCCCTGGTGCAATCGTGACCGAAGGCAACCTGGATGAAGAACAGCACGAGCAGCTGGAGAAACACCTGGAAGAGAAGATGATGGGCTATAAGAAGGCAGGGAGGCCTCCAGTATTCGAAGCCGGGATAAAATGGCAGTCTTTCGCCATCACGCCCAGGGATATGGACTGGATTAAGTCAGATCAATTGAACACGCGCAAGATCTGCGCGGTCTTTAACGTCGCTCCTGAGCTCATAGGCGACGCGGAGAACAAGACGTACAGTAATTACCAGGAGGCCCGGAAGGCACTCTATTTGGAGAACATTTTACCGCTAATGGATTATCTCCGGGACGAATACAACAACTGGCTGTCCCCCCAATGGGAGAATGAGCGGTTATTATTGGAATATGACAAGAACTCAATCGAGGCAATTCGGGAGGAGCGAAGTGCCATTTATGAGAGAGAAGCAACGGCCCACTGGCGAACCCTAAATGAAAAAAGGAAGGCGACCGGGGATGATGATATTGGTAAGGCGGGCGACATAATTCTCGTCCCGGCCAACTTCGTGCCGCTGACCGATATCAGCGGGAATATAAGCGAGGAATAACATAGCAATAATATGGTGATGACATGGCGTTAGAAGTAAAGGCTCAAGATATGATAATCACCGACGCCCGGGATTATTTCGTGCTGCGCCGGCATATACGAAAAGAGATCCCCTCTATCTCAAGACCGGTAAAAGCCCTCTGGAAGCAGCAAGCGGAGCTCGTAACCGTGGAGATAACAAGGCTCGCGATCGCAACCGGAAATATACCGCCTGAGTGGAAGGGCCCCTGGGAACGTATGATCAGAGAATTTGTGCGTGATGATATAACCATACAATGGATCAAAAACATATCGGTCGCCGGCGACGGGATTGCCAAGAAGGTCAACCGGCTCCAGCGCAAGCAGTTCGATTTCGATTCGACCATGACCAGCGTGAAGGCCTGGGTAGACAATGAAGGCGGCAGGCTGATAGTAGATCTAACGGGCGCACAGATGGAGTCTATCCACGCGCTCCTGCAGCACCAGATCGCCCTGGAAGTGACAAGCCCTTATGTTTTATCCCAGCGAATCCGCCCCATGGTGGGCTTGACGAATCGGGAGACTATGGCCGTGGCTAAATTTATGGCCACTCTTCAAGAACAGGGAGTCTCCCCGGCTATGATAAATAAGCAGGTCGCGAATTATGCGAAATTCCTGCATAAGAACCGGGCCTCGAGGATTGCCCGGACAGAGATCTCGAACGCCTTTAATTTTGGACAGCTGAATTCACTGAATCAGGCCGTACAAGAAGGCTGGCTGCCGGGAGTCCCGGAGAAGTCCTGGATGGCCGGCGGAGCGGATCCGTGCGAGATCTGTCTGGAGAACGAATCGGTGGGGCCTATTGCCCTGCCCGACGTATTCCCGAGCGGTGACGCTCGCCCAACAGCGCATCCACAATGTGAGTGTGCCGTTGGATATCGAGTCAGGAGGTAATTATGGACTACGAAGAAAAAACATTTCCTTTTGAAATTAAAGCTATAACCACGGAGGGGACCTTTCAAGGTTATGCAGCCGTCTTCGACAAAAAAGATGCCATGGGCGAAATTATAGAGAAAGGGGCCTTTGACAAAACGGTGAAGGAAGGGAAGCTTTATCCCATTCTTTGGTATCACGACCCGCGGCAGCCGCTCGGTGTGGCCACACTGGAGATAGACGAGAAAGGTTTGAAGGTACATGGAGAACTCAATCTTGAAGTCCAGACAGCCCGGGAGAAGCACGCTCTGATGAAACAGAAGGCGATCCGGGGACTCTCGTTCGGATTCAAGACGGTAAGAGACCTTTGGGATGGCGCGACCAGGCTCTTGAAAGAAGTAAAGCTCTATGAAATATCTCCCTGTACGTTCGGGGCCTCGGCCACGGCAATTATTTCAAGCGTCAAGCAGTGGACTGAGGAGAAGCCATTCCCGAATGAGCACAGCGCGAGGATAAAGAGCCCGACTTTATTCGATGAGAAGACTTTCCGGCGCACGAAGGATGGAACGATCTATGGAGGCAAAAAAGTCCCGGCCACGGTATCCGTAATCGGGGGGAAACTGAAAGGATCCGCCGGGCCATCAGATAAGCCGATCCCGCAGTCCATACGCTTTCCGACAGAAAACTGGACGGCAGCACAAGCCAAGGCCTGGTTGAAGGATAACAACGTCACGTATGAAAGATTCGAGGCAGCCTCCAAATCACTGGAAGGCGCCATCGAATTTCTTGATGAAATAAAGAGCGGCCAGGGTCTAACGGTCGCCAGTTTGAAATTGATAAATAGCGCTGAGGAGGCGTTGACAACTCTTCTCGCATCTGCGCCGCCGGAAGGCACCCAGAGCAAGGGGAAGGGTCTTTTCTTTCCAATCCTCGAGGTATTGGAGAAGCCGCAAGGCACAAACAAGCCGCATGTGCACCTGTTTGGAGACACCATTAAAACCCTCGAAAATCTAAATAAGGAGAGTTAAATTGGAATTAACAGAAGACGAAAAAAAAGCATTAATGGACGAGTTCATCAAAAAAGCCAAAGCGGATTTCGTGCTCGAAGCGAAAGCAGATATCGAAAAGATCAACACGCTTATCGCAGACCAGCGAAAAGAGTATGACAAATTCCTAGAGGGAAAGACCACCGAAGCAGACTTCAAAGCCTATGAGGTGAAGAGTCTCGAAGCTGAAAAAGTGCTGAAGAAGCGCGTTGATGAGATCGAAACCAAGATGGCCCGTCCACCGATCGAAGTGCCAGGAGGCGAAACGAAAGAGGTGAAGCCTGGCCAGATGGAATACAAGGCCGCTTTCTTCAAATTCTTCCGTAGTGGCCGAGGCGGGGAGATAATCCTCGACGACGCCGCGGGGAAGTACGACCTGGAGAGAAAGGCTCTTGTTTCCGATACAACCGGTCAAATCCTCATCCCGGCGGACATGGAAGCGGAGATTTATCGGGAGCTCCCTAATCTTAACGTGATCCGACAGGAAGCTACTATTCGCACCATCACAGGTAACCGAATTCGGCGCAGAAGTATGACCGAAGTTACGATGGGTTACGGAAAGCTCGAACTCGGCGCAGAGCCAAAGGAAACGGATATCGTTCCTGCTGAAGCCTGGCAGTATGTAGAGGATCTTGAAGGTCTGGCAAGGATTGGAAAAGACGAGCTCTCAGACTCGGATGTGAACATCGAGGCGATGATTATCGACAGTTTTAGTAGGGCACAAGCACGAGTGGAAGAGACTAATTTTGTGATCGGGACTGGCCATAGCAACGAGTCGCCAGAGGGAATCCTGAATGGCACTACAATAACCAGGGTAACAGGAACCGCGAACGCAATCACAGTCGACAATGTTCTGGATCTGATCTATGCCGTACCCGCTCAATATCGGAGGCAGGGGAAACTGTATCTCGCGTCCAGCACAGAGCTGGCCATGCGGAAATTGAAGAGCTCCGTTGAACATCTTTACCTCTGGCAGCCAAGTGTCCAGGCAGGAAAGCCCGCGACTTTTGCTGGCTATCCTGTCGTACCGCAAGAGGACGTTCCCAAGATCGATTCTTCTGATCAATGCGATATCGCCTTTTTCGGCGATGTTAAAGCTGGCTACAGGATTATCGATCGGAAGGGAATGACAATCCAGAGACTATTTGAGCTCTGGGCTGTGGCTGGACTTATTGGAATTCTGGTAAGCGCTCGAAACACCGGAGGAGTTATCCGTGCGGATGCCCTTCGAGTGCTTCAGGAAGCTTAAGGAGAAGTGAGGAAAAATGAGACCAATATTTCAAGCAACAAGGAATAAGGACGGTGTGGCCGCCGACCAAATGATAACTGGCGGTCGTCAAAAAGCAGATGGGAAGCGGCAGGACGTTCACGAGGTAAGCACAGTCCAGAATTATGACATCGGCACGCGGCTTGTCATGGATGACCGGACCTTCCGGTATTGCAAGGCCAAGGTTGCGCTGGTGCCCCTCAAAGGCGGATGCGGCGACGTTATGCCCCGTGAGGGCGAAACTGATGCCGTCGCCTATGAGGCGGGCAGCTTCACGATCACGATTCCCGAGAACCCAAATGGTAAGGATGAGGCAGCAGAAGCAGTTGCGGGTTACTGGAACGAAGGATTCATCTGGATTCAAGTTTCACCCGCACCTGGGCAGATGCACAGAATCAAGTCCAGCGCAGCCGCGTCGGGCGGATTCATTACCCTCACTCTCTATGAAGCGCTGAAAGTTCGAGTTCCCGCAAGCACCTGGATCACAGCCTGGGCCAATCCTTATGGCCTTCTGATTCCGCCTTCTGGTGGTAAGTTGTCGATCGTTGCCGAGCCTCTTGTGGCCGTTCCGCAGAATAGTTTTTTCTGGGGTCAAACTTACGGTCCAATATTCGGGCAGTTGAACGGTGGAGCGATGGGGAGAACAGCGAACGACAGAACTCTATATTTCCAATCGGATGGTTCTGTAAGATGTGGCGCAAGCACGAATTTCACCAATGGTCAACCGCACCCGCAGCGCGCAGGGTTCCTAATCACCAACACAGAAGCTTGGGAAAATGCAGGAGGTGACCCAGAAGCAGGTGGAGATCAGTTCTACATGTTGCAGCTCTCACCGTAGACGCAGAAAAAACAGAGAAGCCGTTAGGAAGGAATTTAACAAGGGGGGCCTCCGGGCCCCTCTTATTCTCAAGATTTAAAGGAGAAGACTATGCGAAGAAGCTCTAAAAAATCTAAGAACAAAGTAGGCATAAAGGAACCACAGGTCATAGCGCCCAAAGAAGTAGAGCACACACCACCGGGAAAGCCGCCAAAGGAGATCCGGATGCTCGTTAGCTGCGCGAATCCAAAGGGATCCTATCCGGAAGGAAGCGTCTATCGAGTGCCGCAGGATGTGTCTATAGCGTACGCCCGGGGCTGGATTGATTGCGGCGCAGCCGAAGAAATAGAGTAAAAAATGCGGCTGAAATTAAAGACCGCGCCAACCGTGGAGCCGATCACGCTCGATGAGGCCAAGCTTCATTTAAAGGTGGATGGGGCCGATGATAATGCGCTGATCTCCGCGCTGATCACAACGGTCCGGCAGCTGGCCGAGCGGGAGACTAAGCGGGCGTTCATAACGCAGACCTGGGAGATGTTCCTGGACTATGCGCCGCCTGAGATCGATATCCCGAAGCCGCCGCTCCAGGCGACCGGTTTGTCCATAAAGGTCATCGATGAAGCAGGCACAGAAACGATCGTGAGCGCCACACTGTACGACATCGACGCATCCGAGAACTCGCCAGGCCGCGTGAGACTCAAGAGCGGGTATGTCTGGCCGTCACATCGCTATTTCGCATCATTCGTTATTGAGTTTGTTTGTGGCTACGGACTCCTTGCGACGGATGTCCCGGAGGCGCTGAAGCAGGGACTGTTTGTTTTAATCGGCCATATGTATGAAAACAGAGGAGGCGAAGGGGCTGTAAAAGCTCGGGTACATGCGCTTGAGGAAGCAAGGATCCTTTTTGCTCCTTTTAAAATCTGGAATATCTGACCATGAAGATTGGAGATCTCAGGCACAGGATAACCTTTCAACGAGAGGTTAAGACGCCCGACGGCCACAAGGGCCACACGGTAGCCTGGCAGGATCTAATAACGTGCTGGGCGAGCGTGGAGCCGTTATCCGGAAGGGAATATTTCTCTTCTCACCAGATCAGTGCAGCGGTCACGCATAGAGTGAAGATAAGATATAGAGAAGGCTTGATAGAGACGATGAGGATTAAACACAGAGAAAGGGTGCTGGCAATCGAGTCGATCCTCGACCTAAAAGAAAGGCGTGAGATCCTCGAGATCTTATGCAAGGAAGAGAAATGAAAGTCACAGTAGACGTCATCGGCGAGAAGGAGATCCTCCGAGCCTTGAAAAATCTAAGCACAGAGAAGGAGAGGAGGGTCAAAGGAGAAGTTTACGCTTCCGGAGTCGACGTCCAGAGAGAGGCAAAAGAAAAGCTCCGGGAGATGGGAACCTGGGATCTCGGCAACCTTGCGAACTCCATATTCGTAGATCTCAAAGATGGCGGGATGGCTGCTGAAGTAGGTCCCGAAGCGCCTTATGGGCCCTATATTGAATATGGGACGAAGCCTCATTTTCCTCCGCCGGATGCGCTCGAGGGATGGGCTAAGCGGCACGGATTCGACTCCGCCTGGCCGATCTGCATAGCCATATCGAAAAGAGGCCTGCCGGCGAGGCCGTTTATGTTTCCGGCATGGCTGGCGATAAAGGATTTATTCTGGAAGAAAATAAAGGAGATCCTGGAAAGATGAAATCCCCTTTTCTTGTTCTTCACGATGCAGAAGTCGCAAGGATCGAGGCTGAGACTACCTATACGGTTTATGATGATGTACCGGAGGGCGCAGCATATCCTTATGTTGTTATGGGCGAGATGACAGGCCGAGACTGGTCAGACAAATTCGAGCCCGGCCAGGAGGTTTATTCAACAAAGCACATTTGGTCACAGTACAAAGGAAGGAAAGAGGCGGTCGATATGGGCGACGGGTTACTCCAGGCCCTGTCGAGGGCACCGCTCGACTTATCTCCGAATTTCCGGGCCGTCCTGCAGGAGCTCGACATGAACGAAATTATAATCGATATCGACGGGATAACGAGGCACGGGATCCTTCGGCATCGCTATCTCATCGAGGAGGTATAAAATGGATATTTTCAAGACAGGAGTGGATATTGGAAAGACGATTGCAGGCAGGGTCAAAGGTTTTTCCGCTGGAGAAAAAAGCCCAAAGAAAAAGCCGCGAGGAAAGAGATCCACTTGCTGGATTATATGCCCCAGCTTCCACGTAAAGGCGCCGAAGGTGGTTAGCGCCGCAGCGAGAGAGAAGGATTATGCCTACTCTGTCGAGATTTTCAGCACGACCCGGAAAGAGTGGATGAAAGCACTTGACCACATGATCAGCTGCGGGAAGGAAGAAATAAAGGAAAAGAATAAACGGTTTTGGCTCCACGCGGTCACCTATGGGATCCAGCATAAGGCGCTTTTCCAAGGCGAATTAAAATACATCTTCCGAGTGCGACAATTGCCGGAAGAAATCTCAAAGGAGGTAAAATGAGATGGCTAAAATAAGAGGAATAGACATCTACTTGAAGGTGAACACAGGCACCGAAGGCTCTCCTGTATGGACAAAAGTCGGCGGCCAGAAGGATGCCACTTTCGACCGCGGTGGTGCAACGATCGACATCACAGACAAGGACTCAGCAGGCAACGAGGAGCATCTATCTGGGAATAGAAACTGGGGCGTTAGCTTCGACGCTTTCCTGATCGAAGACAACGCAGGATTCTTGGAGATCGAGGATGCCTACAATGCAGACCCGCCCACGCAGCTACAATACCAGATCGTGACTCCCGCTTTCACCTACATGGGCAAAGCCACAGTTGAGTCGCTCTCTATCTCGGCCTCTTTGGCCGATGCGGGCGTAGCCGCTTTCACGCTCAAAGGGACAGCTGGACTCGCAAAAGCTGCGGTTTAATTAAAGGCAAAAATAAATAACAGGAGGTAAAAAATGGCTACCTTATCACCACAAGTCATCGTAGAGGCTGGCATAACTCCGACCCTGGCTGCGGCAACGGCGGGCGGAGACGAATGGGTAAACAGTGGGCGTGAATTCATTCACGTCAAAAACAGTGGAGCCGAAACGACTGTAATCATCAACTCTCAGACACCCTGCAATCAGGGTGTTGACCATGATGTTACGGTCACAATTCCATTAACCACTGGTGAAAAAATGATTGGTCCTTTCCCAAAAGACAGGTTCAATGATGCCGCCGGAAAAGTCCAAATGACCTACGGCGACGAAACAAATCTGACGATCGGCATAATCAGGCTCCCATAATGGAAGCACACTCTCTCGATCTCGATAAAGTACGAAGACTTCATTATGGTTTCAAAGCGATCAGGATCATCCGGGAGAAGTTTAAAGGCGAAAAAGAACTAACCGATGTGCTGGAAATAAACGTCGACGAGATCCCGTTTTTTGCTTATGCCGGTCTGATCAGGGAAGACGAATCTCTTACGCCTGAAAAGGTCGAAGAGCTCATCGACGATGCTATTCCCAGAAAATACACAGTGTTGGATATCGTCGGCATTATTGCCAAAGCTATCACTGATCAGATGGGGGTGAAGCCCGGTAAAAAAAAAGCAACGACCCCCTCGAAACGTACCGTAAAGTCGCGTTCGAAATAGGCGTAAAAGATCACGCAGAGTTTGAGGACCTCACCCTCGCGGAGCTGCAGGAACGGGTCGAAGCCTATGAGGAAAGAGATAAAAAGGAATGGTTCCGGACCGCCTGGCTTGCCTCGCAGATAGTGAGCAACATAGTCGGGAAGAGTGTTAGCGTATCCGATTTATTGCCCGAGATGTTCCCGCCAGTGGAATGGACAAAAGAGGAGATCAAGAAAGAACTCAATGACCTTAAAAAGAGGCTGAAAATAAAATGATAGTTAAAAGTATGCTTGTCCGGATCGGGGCCGATGCCTCTGCGATGAAGGCCAGTTTAGGCAAAGCAAGCAAAACCCTCAAGAGCCACTCCGCCCAGTTTAAGAAAGCAGGCATGGCCATGACGGTCGCCGGCGCCGCTATAACCGGCGCAGTGGGCCTTATGGTCAAGAGTTATATGTCGGCCGGTGATGAAGTCCACAAGATGGCCCTGAGAACAGGCTTCGGGACTGAATCACTCTCGGAGCTCAAATACGCGGCGGAGATTAGCGGGGCCAGCCTCGATGATGTTGAGAAGGGCGTCAAGAAGATGTCGAAAACCATCATGGATGCCAACGACGGCCTGGCCACGTATGTGAGAGCCTTCGATCGGGTCGGACTCAAAGCAGAGGAGCTGATAGATCTGAGTCCGGAAGATCAATTTGATAAGATCGCCAAAGCCATAGCGAGCGTCGAGAATCCTACGATACGGGCAGCTACGGCCCAGGAGATCTTCGGCCGCGCTGGAACGAAGCTCCTTCCCTTGTTTGCCGCAGGTGAAGAGGGCCTGGATGCACTCAGACAAAAAGCTCGAGACATGGGTATTGTCTTTGATCAGGAGGCTGCCGATAAAGCGGCCATGCTTACCGACTCCCTGACCACGTTAAAAGGGTCGTTCTCGGGTGTGTCGATGAGCATAGCGAACACCCTGGCTCCAGTCATCACACAGATAGTAGAGAAGATCTCCAGTGTCGCCCAGAAAATTAAAGACTGGATGAAAGAGCATCCCAAACTATCCGGGACGATAATGAAAGTCGTTGTGGTATTAGGAGGATTGATGGCCGTCCTGGGCCCTCTGGTCATGATCTTGCCGGCGATCGTTGCCGGTGTCACCATGCTTGGCGGCGCCTTCTCGGTGCTGCTTGGGCCCATCGGTCTTGTTATAGCTGCCGTGGCCACAGCAACGATTGTCTTTATGAAATTGAAGAAGGCTAAAGATGAAGTCCGGAAAGCAGATGAGCGGCTGGTTGAGGCTCAGAAATCACTCCGACAGAAGCTCATTGATATGAAGAACGCAGCCGGAATGACCGGAGAAGAGTTCGGGAAGCTTAATAATAAATACAAAGGCAACATCGTCGCTATGACGATGGCGATCCACAAAGGAAAGGAAGGTGAGAAGCTCCAGAAGGCCCTGGCTGATGTGTCGAAAAAACACAAGGAAGAGATAGATAAACAGAGAGAAGGTTACGAGAAGATAGTCCCCAAGATTGACGGCTATCAGAAGAAGCTGCAGGAGATTCCGGCCATTGTCAAAACGATGACTGATGAGATAAAGAAGGCCACACTCAGTGAATACGAATACGCTAAAATGACACTCAAGCAGAAATACGAGGATCGGGTCGCAGCGATCGCGACGGAAATAGAAGATGAAACGGCCCGGGAGGAGGCGATAGCTCTTCTCAAGGAGACTCACCGGCTCCAGGAGGAAGAGCTGGATAAGGAGCACAAGAAAAAAGAGGCTGAAAGGCAGGAAGAACTAACCGAGACCATGAAGACGAGGTGGCAGGACTACTGGGCCGCCGTGAAAGCGCAGCTCATGGCCTATGAAGAGAAGAAACACGAGATCCTGGATTCCATCAAGAAGATGACCATGGACGAGCTTACTTACAAGACCTGGGCCTTTGATGAGGAGAAGAAAAAAGAAGAGCAGAAAATCAGGGACACCATCGCGAGCAAAGAGAAAAGGGATGAATTACTGGCGCTCCTGGATGAAAAATACCTGCTGAAAAAAGAGAAAGCGAACCAAGTTCATAAAGACAAAATGACGGATCTTGAGGCGGCCACTTTTCAAACCATGACCGCTTTATACGGCGATTTTATATATGATACCCTGAGCGCTTTCGAAGGCTGGGCCGAAGGATCTATGGGACTCCTCAAAGGCATCGGCATGGCATTTAAGAACCTGGCTAAGGCTGCCATTCAAGCTCTCAAAGACATAGTAGTGCAGGAGGCGATATCGGCCGTAAAGACCCTTATCAAAGAAAAGGCGAAGGCGATCGCCAAGGTCATAACGTCAGTCATGGCCCTACCTTTTCCGTTCAATGTTCTGGCAGTCGGAGGAGCTATCGCAGCAGTTACGTTGCTCTTCTCAAAAATCAAACTCTTTAAAGAAGGCGGCTTTGTGCCAAAACAAACACTCGCCATGCTGCATCCCGGCGAGTACGTTTTACCGGCTCCCCAAGTAAGCGCGATATCGAAAGGCGGCGGTATGGGCGGAGGCCTTGTCATCACCCAAAAGAATTATTTTTATGGCAACATATCGAACGTCGGGGACCTGGACGAGATCTCCAAGCGGCTTGCACAGAGGACCCGGAGGGCCATTGAGCGAGGAAGACGATGACAATAGAGAAGATCAAATTAATTGATTCTATCGGCCAGGAATATACACTTCCAAAAACATTTGAATTAAGATCAGAGCCTTCAGCCAGAAGGAGCGAGCTTCTGGATATGGCTTTCCTTCATGGAGCTAAGGACGTTTCCGATGGGATGTTCACTCCACGGCATGTAGAGATCTCCGGTAAGATTTGGGCTGAAAGCGATGCCGAATATAATCAGAAATGGGACGCGCTCGCCGAACATCTCATAAAGGAGAACATCCGGATCCAGCACAGGAATCGGCAGCTCCGTCTTCTGAAGCTGGTTGAGATCTCCCATGAATACCCGTCGCCGGTCAGCTTTCATTATGGCGAAGTCTCTATCATTTTCGTCGCCGCAGATCCATTCTGGTACTCAAAGGCCGCGGTGCAGCAAGAAATACCCGTTACCTCCTCGCCTAAAAATTTCCAGTTCGACGTCGGCGGCAAGGTGGAGACATGGCCCATTATCATAATTGAAAACAACGCTGATAATTTCGATTTTACGCTGAAGAATATAACCGATGGTGACCGGCTCTTCCGGATCCAGGATACGGGAGCCACGAACGGCTCGACCATCACCATCGACTGCAAAGCAGGGACCGTGCTGCGGGGCGCCACGAACCTCATAGCGGTCTTCACCGGTCTCTTTCTTAGATTGCCGGGCGGCCGGACA
>SDBT01014674.1_pt1 | contig 12476 bp, 7 predicted proteins | sample 2277101 | NCBI WGS metagenome assembly SDBT01 (sample SAMN10404973, study PRJNA504765) | marine sediment metagenome | isolation source: marine sediment core GS10_PC15, 103 cmbsf | place: Arctic Ocean: Southern Knipovich Ridge | collected 2010
CTGTGATAACTTCCTGATCACACTCTTCTACTTTGTCATATGTATTTTCTCCAGTTAAGCCATCAGAATTGCCGGGGCCTAAACTATTTCCACCAAAGAGACCAGGTGGTCCGGTTGGAGATGAAGCACCCCGTTTAGTGAATATTTGACCTTTACTATTTTCACATTCACCAATGAGAACCAAAACTTCTATATGAGATATAGCTGGGGGTTGTCCATTTCCGAAAGTAATAGATCTGCCATCATCCGAAATCACACCATCAATGTTATTTTGTCCATTTTTGGAGCAACCAAATATAATATAGCCACATATTTCGTCTTTTAGAGTAATAGTCACTAACAGAGGCTGACCTTGAGGTGGTACAATATTAGTTATGTTAAAAAATTGACTACCATTAGCACCTCCATTCCAAAAATGAGGAGGGTTTGTGAGACAATCGTTGGTGCCCGGAATATTTGGATTGTCATCCCAAACGAATTGATCAGTTTCCCAATCAGCCTTCATTCTAAACACTTCATTCCGACTAGCGCATTCGAAATTGAAACAAGTTAATGGTTTGCGGTCTTTACCAGGTTGGCCGGTAGGACCGGTACAGCAAGGCCCAGTAGGTCCAGTGGAGCCAGGTCCAGTAGGGCCAGTAGAACCGGGGGGTCCGGTAGAACCAGGCCCAGTAGGTCCAGTAGAACCGGATTCGCCGGGAGGTCCAGTTGGACTAGGACCGGTAGGACCAGAACCTGGAGGTCCAGTGGGACCAGTGGGACCAGGTTCGGTATTGGGTTCGCTGGGAGGACCGGGTTCACCGGGAGCGCCATCTTCACCGGGTTCACCCGGAGGACCCGTGGGGCCAGTACAACAAGGTCCGGTAGGGCCAGTAGAACCAGAGCCAGTAGGTCCAGTAGAACCCGAAGAGCCGGTAGATCCAGTAGAACCCGTAGAACCCGAAGAGCCGGTAGATCCAGTAGGGCCGGTAGATCCAGTAGAACCCGAAGAGCCGGTAGATCCAGTAGGGCCGGTAGATCCAGTAGAACCTGAAGAGCCGGTAGGTCCGGTGGGACCAGGTTCGGTATTAGGTTCGCTGGGAGGACCTGGTTCGCCAGGAGCGCCATCTTCACCAGGTTCACCTGGAGGACCAGTAGGTCCAGTACAACAAGGACCTGTGGGTCCAGTGGAACCAGAGCCGGTAGGTCCGGTAGAATCAGAACCCGAAGAGCCAGTAGATCCCTTCATACCAGTAGGTCCAGTACTTCCATCTTGACCCGAAGAGCCGGTAGATCCAGTGGAACCAGAAGAGCCGGTAGGACCTCGAGCGCCGGGATCACCTGGAGGACCTGTAGGGCAAGAGCCAGTACAAGATCCAGATCCAGGTGGGCCAGTTGGGCCAGGATCGCCCGGACAGCCTCTTGGACCTCGGGGACCCGGTTCGCAAATCTCCTTTTTAACGCACCTCTTCGAACTATAATATCTCCCAGAGTTTAGCTCTCTCTCCGGGAGAGAACATGGTCCTTCATCGGGACCACATTTTTTCCTGTAATTTCTAAGAAAAGAATCTGTCATTTTTATTAGAATATAAAAAAAGAAGAAGAAAAGAAGATGAATGAGTCGCTGATTTTTAAATATGTTAGATCGATTTGGCCGAAAAAAAAACCAGAAAATCTAGACATTAACGAACTTAAAAATTTATTTAGAAATGCAAATTTAAAGATACAATCCGAAAGAATAAAGCCAAAATTCTTCTCAATAGATTTAAATGGAGATGGTTACCTTGATTTTCTAGAAATAGTCAATTTTATCAAAGATGAAACTAACAGAATTGAAATTAAATATTTATACAACATCCTGTGCAAAAAGCAAAAATCCAAAGAATCGGTCCTACTCAATTCGCTTTTTAAGTTTATTAAAGATGTGCAAAAACCTAAAACAGTACCTAGTTTGAGACAGACCGGTAATTTAATGATAAATTATTATAAAAAAACAGTAATGTACGGCCTGGAACAAAAACAAGAGCCAGGTATGTATTTGCAGCAATTTGAACAATACATGAATGGTAGACTAAATAGTATAACCGCCACTTTAACCCAAAAAATGAACTATCCTCTCTCGTTTTACTATATTTCATCATCACACAATACGTACCTAAAAAAGAGCCAGCTATTTGGTGAAAGTTCTGAATTAATGTATGAAATGGTCTTAAAAGGCGGTTGCAAATGTATTGAAATTGATTGTTGGGATAACGGAGATGAACCTGTGATTTATCATGGCCACACCCTAACATCAAAAATTGGCTTTAGAAAAGCGATTGAAAGTATTAATAGATTTGCATTCGCTACATCTGAATATCCTTTAATACTTTCATTAGAAAACCATTGTTCAATAAAAAATCAAGATAAAATGGTTGACTATATGAAAAAAATATTTGCTGAGAAATTGGAACTACCAGAGCAAGTAAAAAAGTTCAGATTAGCCTCGCCTCAACAACTTAAAAATAAAATAATAATCAAGGCCAAGAAAAATAAAAACGTATCTCAGAAACTACAAGATCTAACTTATTTGGTGGGTGTTAAGAAAACAGGATCCAACGATGGCGTTTTTAGTAGGATGGTAATATCCAGAAATGAAAACGACGTCGGGGACGATGATAGGTATATTAATTATACTAAACATAACCTAATGAGGATTTATCCAAAGGCGATACGAATTGGATCCTCTAATTATAACCCAATCAAAGCTTGGGCTAGTGGAAATCAGATAGTAGCTTTAAATTGGCAAACAAAAAAGATTAATCTCCGGATTAACCAAGCCATGTTTGAGGCTGTTGGTTATCAAGGTTATCGGTTAAAACCAATGTATTTACTTGACGAGGACACCAAAAAAAATGAAAAAACGATAAACCTAAAAATCCATATTTACTCCGGGAGATTTTTACCCAAGAAAGGAAAAGATATAATTAGTCCTGTGGTCAAACTTTCAATAATTGGATCTGAAAAGGATGTAAAGAAAGTTTCAACTCATGAAATCAAAAATAATGGATTGAGTCCTCTATGGAATACAAGCTTTGATTTTACTTTATTTGAACCTGATGACGATTTTTTAATGTTCGAAGTTATTGATAACTCATCAGACACTTTAATGTGTTACTACGTAGTCAAAGTCTCCGATATTCAAGGTGGCTATAGATCAGTCCACCTCAAAACTTTAAAATATAAAAATGTAGGAGTTGTGCCTAATTTGTTTTGCAAAATAGACATATTTTAGGGGGTGTAGGTAGGAAAATGAATATTACTAAGGTTCCACGACCAAAAAGTTTGAGACCAAAAATAGACTTTACTTATACTCGGAGGACTATGGCTAACACCAACATCGAACACACCATCAAAGCTTACTTTGATGAAAAGAAACACTTTCCAAACGATAGTGGTGTGGACATTGAACTAAATGCAATGGATTGGTTAATCAATGATCTAACTGTAGTACTGATTAAAAAATATTATCCGTACGCTAAATGCGAGCTCGATTTAAATGATAAAGATTTAAAAGAATTTAAAAACAGAACATTATGGCTATGCTTCAAAGACAATGTTCTTGATTATAAAAAAATGCTAACTGATAATCGTAACCACATTGGTAAAGATGTTTTGACGTCACTACTTAAACTGAATGGTAAAAATTAGTCTCTTTAATCACTTAATATGTATAAACATATTAATTAGGTAGAGTGAAAATGAATATTACTAAGGTTCCACGACCAAAAAGTTTGAGACCAGAAACCGAAAAGTAGACTATGACTCACTCTAACTCTCAAACTATTACCATCGAAAGTGTTATCAAAGTCTACTTTGATGAAAGGAAATACTTTCCGAACGATGACGGTGTTAAGATTGAACTAAATGCGATGTATTGGTTGATCAATGATCTGAGTGGGTTGTTGATTAAAAAATATTATCCGTATGCTGAATGCGAGCTCGATTTGAATGACAAAGATTTAAAAGAGTTTAAAAGCAGAACAAAGTGGCTGCGTATCGAAAGTGATAATGTTCTCGATTATAAAAAAATGCTAATTGATAATCGTAACTATCTAGACAAAGATGTTTTGACGTCACTGAAGACACTACTCGAACAGAATGGCAAAGATTAATCTTTGCAACGACTTAATATGTATAAAAACATATTAATTAACCAGAAATATTTTAAGTAAAATAGGGCGGTGGGAAAATGAATGTTACTAAGATTTTTGAAATAAAATTAAAATCGAAAATCCTACCAAGCTATTATGTCCAAATCAATAACCGTTAAGGTCGAACCTTTTGTTGTTTCCAACAAGGCCATGTATAGTTATGAGGATAAACAACTTGCTAATTTTGATAAGTTGGCCATCTTTGATTTTTTGAAAGAAAAATATCCGCAACTTATCAACCCTATAGTTGAAACTATTGTTAATTCTAAAAAAATAATTAAAGAACCTAAACCGATGGAACAAATCATCGAAGAGTTGTGTAAAGAATACGGTGAGGATCTCTTGGAGGTTTGTAAAAATCTAGAAAAAGATGAAAAGGGTAACTTGTTAGACGAACAGGAGTTTTGTGACGATTTAAACAGTTATGTTAGAGAATACATGGACAAAAATTACATCAAATATAAAGTTGACAACGACGACCAGTTTGATACACCATGTAGAAGAAATAAACATGATTCTGGTAGAAATAGCCCAGAAGAAGATAACTCTTATATAGTTTGGAAATTGAACATTAAAGCTCCAGAAGATAGTTCTACTTATCTTAAAAATTTAGAGACCATCATATGTGATTCTTGTAAAGAGTATGACGACAACGAAGTTTATGACTCATTTCACGAAGAGATATTCCAGAGAGTGACTGAGAGGTTGAACATTAAATTCTGATTAACCAGAAAAAGTTTTCCCAAAAAGAGTGACGGACAACTCCGGACTAACCAGAAAAAAAGTTTTCCCCAAAGAGCAGACAACCCCCAACTAACAGAAAAGAAGTTTTTTCCCCAAAAAGAGTGACGGACAACTCCGGACTAACCAGAAAAAAAGTTTTCCCCAAAGAGCAGACAACCAACAACTAACAGAAAAGAAGTTTTTTCCCAAAAAGAGTGACGGACAACTCCGGACTAACCCGAAAAGAAGTTTTTCCCCAATTTTTAATATGTTTTTATACATATTAATCTAACCCACACAACTACCTCAAAGTGGTAATATGGCTGCGTATTTTAAACCATCATAGTTGAGTATTTTTATATAGGCTTCATTATTCGAGTTTTCATAGTTTTCAATTTCTAGCAAACCTTCAATTTTACCATCTGCAACGTCGAATATTTTATAATTTGGTATCTTTTCACCCTTATACTTTGGCGTGAGGTAACCTGTGTTTATTTTTTTTGGGTCACCTCGACTAGAGATCCAGTTATAGCCGAGTTGAAGACATCTACCGAACTCCGAATTTTTAACGGTTTGGATGATGTAGTATTTTCTCTTTTGGTAATATATAAGAGGGTCTATCGTTTTAAGAGACCTCAAAACTTCTAGGTTGGTATGTATGTTGTACAAATTATCTTGCCTGAGCCAACGTTGTAAATCTAATGTATTTTTAAATAAAAGTTGATCTTTTTCTACACCGTACGATCCGACCTGATCGTAGTTAAGATAGGTAAAATACTTTTTATTACGTTCGAAGTTTTTTAAATAATACATTAAACCATCTTTAATGATCTGAGACTTACAAACTATTTTGTTACCTTTAATAATACTGGGCGCTAAGTTTTTAATCTTATTTGAGTTTGTTTTGAAGATTTGAAGACTAGATTTGTATATTTTCTTCAAAGGACCTTTGAGACTACTGAGATCATAATTGACTTGAGCGTCAACTACTAGATATTTTGAAAATCCAGACCAGCCCAACCCCAAACTTAAATAGAGCCAACTCACTAATGTGTATATTTTGTGCGATTGTCTTTTAAATTTCTCTACACTTTCGAAAAAGGTTCTTTTCTTTTTAATTATATATAGAGGCGCTTTTTCTTGAAAAATATACTTTCTATCAACGTAGGTAAGAACGGTTTGTACATCCGTACTAGCAACCGGACAATAAAAAGCTTCGTAAATGCCAGCTCGATAAAACCACAAACCTGTTACCGCTCCCCGAGAGTCAAAAGTGACTGATGTTGGGGTTGTTTTGACAAAAGATAATATTTCTTGAATTTGTGGATATGGACCGTTGACCAAATATTTTCTTTTAGGAACGACCGACCCGAATATTGGATTTGGTTGTACTGGTAAAGTGCAAAAGAAATACTTATTTAAGACTACTATACATCTCAGTTTTCCATTTTTGTCAATGATTTGGTGTTTATTTTCTAAACCCACTGTTTTTAAAAACTCCATATTATAATTGAGAGTTTTATATGACCCCGGGACAACACTTACACCAAATTTTTTGGAAATACCTATCAAAATCGTTTTAGTTTGAGAGTTGTAGAGTTCAAATAAGTGTTTAACCATTCCACGACCAAAAAACTTGGTCATAGTCTTTTCTTTAATTAGTTTAATCTTCTTTTTACCTTTACCGCCTCCACCACCGTCGTCTTCTTCGTCGTCGTCTTTTTTAAATGAGATCACTAAACTGTAATCAAAACAACCAGAAATATCTGAATCTTTCTTGATTAGTATCATACACCTATCGTATTTAATAGATCTGATGTAATTCTTTGGCATTTCCTCGAACTTGATTTTGTCACCACCAGAAATCTCAAAGACAAATATATTGATTTGAAATATTATTTCCAATAGGTTATAGAAAATGTTGGAAACGATGCACTTTTGCACGGCAGCGAGGATTTCTTTTTTATTTAGTTTTGGATTCTCTTGTAAATGAAAGTTATATTCTTCCAATTTAGAAATTAACTTTTTTTTAACGTAGGCATTACTTTTATCTGATTCCAGTGAATCTAGAATACAATATATAAGTGAATCAGACTCATCGCCGCCGCATCCTAACTGAAAGTAATTTGCTGGCTGGATGGAATTAAGATAAGTTTTGAATATGTTTGGTATTTTTGCTATTTCGCCAGGTGTAAGTTTTTTGTTTACTCCAAATATGTAATCCTTTTTGGCTATTCTCTTTTCTTTTTCTCCGCAAGAATTTTTAGGTATTTTTTTAAAGCAACAAGGCTCACAGTGCTTGTTTAGAAAATATTTAGGATATTCATCACTTTCGCAATAGTAATAAGCGTCTTGTTTTCTAGTTTTACTTTTTACCATAGTTACTCTATTTTTTTGAATATCAGAAGCTATTAATGTTTCGTATTTTTCTTTTTTAATTTTTTTAGGTTGACGTTTAGCAGGGCAGTTTCTAGTGTATGTTCCTTGCTTTAAATTGAAATCTTCATACAAGGATAATAATTTTTGTTTCTTTTTGGTTACTATGACAGGTTCAGCTCTTTCTAACTTTAGTCCGTACGAAAGATACATCTTTTCTATTTTTGATTCTAAAAAGTTTGAATATTTGTAAAACATAACGGAAACGTATTCTCTTAGCAAATATACCATTTTTATCGTTTTAGCTCCATTGAATTTTATTTTGAAATAGTTATATCTAGGTGGTTCAACATCGAGTAACAACTCACCTTTCTCATAAGTGTCGTAAGTTGTTTTTGACGAATTTACTTCTGGTGAAATCGAAAATTTAACCATGGGGTCACTCTTGGTTAAAGAGTTATAATATTCGGCGTCGTAGTATCGGGCAATTGAATTAACATTATATTTTATTCTTTTACCTTCAGCTGACCTCTCATCAACATAAAAGACTCTAGAATATGGATCTTCGTTCATTATAGCATAATTTAACATTAAAGCATTATAAGAAAAATCGTAAATTTGGAATGAACCATCGTATTCTTGTGAATTCGCCAATTCCAGAAAACTAAAATTCGCTATTTTATCCTTTAAACTCTGCAATATTTCCTCTTTTTCTATGACACGTGAGTTCAAGTTCAACAAAATCTGACCAAGATCAAAGTTTATAACTAAATTTGAATACCTCTCGCCCTTTCTCATTCTTACAACCACAAACACGGTACCATCAGCCATAACCTTATTGTGTTTTTTCAAAATCGCTGATACGAATTTTTTACTTAATTTTTGGTCTAATTTGAAAACTGAACCGTTTAAAACTATCATAGGTATATCCTGTGTTATCCTAAGTGAACTAAAAAAAGATTCAATCGTTTCTTGTGTTTCAAAGTTGAATTTGATCTTTTGTTTTTTTATTGTTATCAACGAAGTTTTCAGTTCTTGTGGTTGGGGGTCTTTGAATTTTTTGAGTTCGTCAGAGTCTTTAAAAATCCTAGAAATAGTTCTTTTCGACTCTAGAACTATTTTTTTATTCTTTTTTATATCTTTTACCATTTTTAAGTAAAGGGTGGCTGCTTTTTTTTTATTATATTTAAACGATCCAAAAAACTTCGGATTTGGTTTAAAATTCTCACCTCTACTCAAATCGTAATAAACTATGACTATATTATTTCTAGTGATTTGTTTGTATTTTTTAGTTTTTTCAAAAACCTGATTCAGTGTATTTCCCGATTTAATCCACCTTTTTATCAACCTATAAACGCTCACATATTCAAATTGTGATTCATATTCTAAGATTTTTCGCTTATAATAATCTAAGCCAACACCAACATCCTCTGCTTTTTTTCTTCTAGCCACATAAAGGAATTTATCAGTAACTCCCAATTCCTCTTTCTTAACGTAATTATATGTGAAATCGTCATAATAATAACTCATCGTAAAAATTAAAAGAAAGGTGAAAAATATCACGCTTTTTAAAAAAACTGAAAAAAAATAGAACAAAATAAAAGTCAAAATGTTTGTGACTAAGAGGAAAAGAAAAAATACTGGTGTCTTTTACACGTCCGAATCAAAAAAGCCAAAATCAATCTCTATAACTAAAAAAGGTAATCGTAAGGTCGTAGATCTCGATAAACTAGAAAAAGTGATAATTGATCTTTCAAATAACCCAACCGCCAAGATAAAAACATTAAAGGGTAAACTTGCTCATTCTTATCGTCAAGCTATTACTTATGTTGAGCTTTTCTATGGACATGAACATTATCAAATTCTTTTAGAATTGATAGAAAAACATTTCAAGAAACACAAAAAAGTTATACCTGGTACTATTGGGGCTTACATGTATGGTTGTAGTGTTAATACTAATTTGGACAATGATGCTTGTTCTCCTTTGTGTGCAGGTTCCATAAAATTAGATCCAGATGCTCCTTTTTGCGATCTACCCGTAGTCATTGCGAGTTATAGTAAAAGTTCTTTTGAATTTTATCTCAAAAATGATAACAACCACCAGAGAACAGCTTTTGTCCATGTCACATTTAGTTCAATCAGAACTTTCCCCGGGTTCACTGATAAAGAAAAAGATTGGTTCAGACGTTATAACATCAAGAATATCTATCTTTATGGTTCTGTTAACAATTCTGGCAAATATGTCAATCTCTACTCTGATAAAAATTCAGATGGAACTGTCTCAATTGAAGATGTCAAACCACGTATAGGTGTTGTTAAACCTACCCAGACAAAATTAAACACTAACACTGCTATCATATCTGTTCTCTCTATTGTGGTACTGTTGTTTTTCGTTTACTTTATTTACAAGTATATGACCGCTTCCCGCCGTCATAAAAAATATTAATATATTAAAAAAAGCTTCTAATTATGCTCAGTCTATCTTATGGTAAAAAAATTGTCGTTGGGTCTGGATCCGGCCCAATCGCGATAGAACAAGTAAGAAATCTTCCATTCGAAATAGATATTGAAATTGAAGATGAAGCATTAACATATATATTAGTTATTTATAGCGCACTAAACGGTCATATTTACTATATGGTTGCTAACGTTAACGCTAACAAAACAGCTAATGTTGTCTTTGATCACCAAATACAAAACATTCCATCTGGCAAAAGAGAGTACCTAATGGTCGATTTATATGCTCATAGTGGAGAAATTAGAAAACTTCCAACCAGTAGAAACAATTTCAATTCCGTCGAATTTGCAACCGAAAATAGTCTCTACATAGTTTTCAAAGACGGTTATTACATTGAAAATAATTATAGGGTGAGTTTGTCTAGAAGAGGTGGAGGTTTTGTTGGCAGAAGAAGAGGAGGTTTTGTTGGCAGAAGAAGAGGAGGTCCGGTTAGAAGAAGGCGGAGTCCAGTCAGAAGACGAAGTCCACTGAAAGGGAGAAGAGGTGTAGGTTCGGTTAGAAGTAGGGGTGGTGGTCCACTGAAAGGGAGTAGAGGAGATTCGGTTAGAAGGAGAAGTCCAATTAGGAGAAGAAGTCCACTACAAGAAAGAAGGAGAAGTCCAGTTAAACAAAATCCGGTTAGCAGACGAAGTCCGGTTAGCAGAAGAAGTCCAGTTAAACATAACCCTCAAACAACAAATCCAACTAAAAAACTGAGTTGGCAAGAATTCAGTTCTAAATGGGGTGGTCAAGACTTAACGTCAAAACAACTCAGTCAAAAGTGGAAAGATCACAAAGTCTTACACTCCAACACTAACTCGAACCGCACTAACCATGCAAACACTAACTCGAACCGCACCAACCATGCAAACACTAACTCGAACCGCTCGAACCGCACCAACCACTCCAACACTAACTCTAACCCCACTAACCACTCCAACACTAACTCCAACCGCTCAAACCGCACCAACCACTCCAACACTAACTCCAACCGCTCAAACCGCACCAACCACTCCAACACTAACTCTAACCCCACTAACCACTCCAACGCCTCCAACACTAACTCCAACCCCACTAACCGCTCGGATAATCCAAAAAGAATTATTCGAGATACGATCAAACGTGAGCCTTTGCGTATAGCTAAACCTCAATCTAAAAGATGGGCTCCACGTAGAGTTAAAAAATCAGTCGAAAAACCTCCCCCACTAAGAAGAATTCCTCGTCGAGTTCTCATTAAAAAAGAGAAAAGGCAAATGATTAAAACGAGTGCACCACTAAATGAAGGTCAACGTAAGTGGTGTAGATGTGTTTTAAAGGTAGCTGCTAAGCAAGGAAAGAGATGTTTATCGAATAAAGCCTGGTATAAAAAGATAGATAATAAAAAGTGCTACAATCCATACGCTGTTTGCTCGGGCTCAGTCGGAACATCCTCTCGAGAATGCAAGAATTATTACAATTTAAAAGTACTTACCAAACCCGAGCTTTTAGGCTTTGCCTATTTGAAAAACTTAAATGTTTCGTCTAACATTACAAAAGCAAAGTTAATAGCAATGATCAAATAAGATTAGGACCTTTAACAGATTAATAATATGTTTTACAACATATTAAACACTCCAATCGCCTTAGCGATGGATTACGTATTTGGTATTCTTCTTTTCAAATATGTTTAGTTGAAATCCAAAAACTTTGCAAAAAAGAGTACGCTCTGTTTCACTAACCATTAAATATTGCAGTTGCCTCAAAAACGTACCTGTAGTTCTAACCTTAATCCTCTTTTCATCTTTCTTATCTGGATACTTTTGTCTTACCGATACTCCAAGCTTTTTTAAGTTTCCAATAAGACCAGACTTACACAAGCCGGTATATTGTTCATTGGTGGAGAGAACTTCTATTCGTATTTTATACAACGGACCTGGATATTTCCATTTTAACAATTCATCGGGATTAAGCTGTAATTTGATCTTTTGAACAGATTCTACTTTAAACCTTTCTTCGGTCCACTTTCCAGGGGTACTACCGCCGAAAACAAACAAACTTACTGTTTTTCTTTTTTCTCTACCAAAGGTATGTGTGACTGGTGTTCCAGTGTATATGATGTTGGCGTTTATTCTTTGGTAATCGTGGATATGACCAGATACTACTAACGGCCCATCTAATGGCCATTTGTCACCTATTTCCGACTTTCTCCCGTACTGCGCCCCATAAAATTCTTGATGGGAGAAAATACAGGAACACTTCATAGGTTGGTCGATAGTTTCCAAGGCTTCCACAAATCTTCCGGGATATACATAAGGAACAAAAATAAACCGATGACCCTTTAAATTCATTTCTCTCACTTTGTCAGCTACCACAACACCTTTCCAATTCTTGTAGGAGTTGAAAAAGTTGTATTTACTCAAGTAATCTTGATTGTCAACTCTATCGTGATTTCCGACCACTAAGGCGACGCTGCTGGTTATTTTCCAACATTCGTAGATAAATTCATTACTGTGCGTTGCTGGATATATATTGTTCGTGCCGTGTCGGTCGTGTATATCTCCCAACAAAACAATCAAATCTGGTTTTAATTGTTTGGCTAAGGTGTAAAAATTATCACAGAACTTTTTTAAGTCATCCAAATTGTTTTCTTTGAAATGTGGATCACCCACAGCTAAAACTTTGACCGGTTCCATCGGTTTTACCGGTTCCATCGGTTTTACCGGTTCCAT
>SDBT01014675.1_pt1 | contig 12476 bp, 14 predicted proteins | sample 2277101 | NCBI WGS metagenome assembly SDBT01 (sample SAMN10404973, study PRJNA504765) | marine sediment metagenome | isolation source: marine sediment core GS10_PC15, 103 cmbsf | place: Arctic Ocean: Southern Knipovich Ridge | collected 2010
CGATCAAAGTCCGGGACGGCATTATCGAGGACCGCGAATTTTTGCCGGTCATATTCGAAACGACCATCGAGGACGATTGGACCAAACCGTCCGTATGGAAAAAAGCGAATCCAAACCTGGGCGTTTGCAAACGTCGCGATTACATGAAACGCGAATTTAAACGGGCCAAAGAAACGCCGACATACGAAAACACGTTTAAACGGTTGGATTTGAACATGGTAACCGAACAGGCGGTCCGTTGGATCCAGTTGGACAAATGGAATAAATGCGGCCAAATCGAGATCCCCGAAAAGGAATTGGTCCTGGCGGAATGGTTTGGCGGCCTGGACCTGTCGGCGACGATCGATATTACGGCGTTCATTATGTATTCCCCGGACAATCACGCCGTTATCTGTCGATTCTGGATCCCGGACGAAATGGCATATTTGCGGGAACGTCGGGACCGCGTTCCGTATTTGACCTGGGCGCGCCAGGGATTTATCGAAATGACGCCGGGAAATGTTATCGATTACGATTTTATCAGGGCCGAAATTAAAGACCTGGGCGAACAATACAATATCAAGGAAATCGCCGTCGACCGATGGGGATCCCAACAGACCCAAAACGATTTGACAAAGGACGGATTTACAATGGTCCCGTTCGGCCAGGGTTTCGCGTCAATGTCCGCGCCGACGAAGGAATTGGAAAAATTGATTATTGGCGGGAAATTACGACATGGGAATAATCCCGTTTTGCGTTGGATGGCGTCGAACGTATCAGTCGAAACAGACGCGGCCGGCAATATGAAACCGTCGAAATCGAAGTCGAACGAAAAAATCGACGGAATAACGGGTTTGGTTATGGGTATCGGCCGCGCGATCGCCGGGGATCCGGAGGATACAACGTCGAGATATGAAACGAAAGGGATTCGGGTATTATGAGGAAAAAAATTATAATGGTCGCATCGGCAACGTTCGCCCTGGGCCTGATTGGATATGGTTGTTTTTTGGCATATCAGCCGGCGGGATTTATTGTGCCTGGGCTTTTGATATGGATTGATATTACGCGAATAACAAAGGAGGTTTAATATGTCAATTCTGGACGTCATTCTGGATGATAAACGATCGGGCGTAATTGGCGGCGGAAATCCACGAACGCCGGCGTATTGGCTACAACAATTATTCGGCGGCGGTGATACCGATAGCGGCGTCGTTATCAATGAGGCGAACGCGTTAACAATTTCGGCGTTCTGGAACGGTGTCAATATCATTTCCGGCGCGATTGGATTCCTTCCGTTGGTTCTATACCGACGGATCGGCCAGGGTCGCGAACGCGCGTACACCCATCCCGTTTATACATTATTGCACGACCGACCGAATCCATATATGGACGCCCTGATATTTCGCGAAACATTACAAGGCCATTTATTAACCTGGGGGAACGCATACGCCGAAATCGAACGCAACGGATCCGGCGGTCCGAAATATCTTTGGCCGATGGCCCCGAACAAAGTCCGGCCCGAGGTTTACGATGATGGATCCAAAATAAAATATATTTACACCACGCCACAGGGAACGACGCGATCGATCCCGTTCGAAAACGTATTACATATCAAGGGCCTGGGGTTTGACGGGGTCAAAGGATATTCCGTTGTTGGTCATGCCCGGAATTCCCTGGGCGCGGCCAAAGCGGTCGAACAATACGGGGCGCGGTTTTTCAAGAACAACGCCACGCCGCCGGCGGTCCTGGAACATCCGAAGGCATTAACCGACGACGCCGAAAAACATTTACGGGAATCCTGGGAGAAAATGCACAAAGGAACGGAAAACGCCGGCCGGATCGCGATATTAGAGGAAGGAATGAAATTAAACGTTATTGGTGTTCCGCCCGAGGACGCGCAATATTTGTCAACCAGGAAATTTTCAGTTACCGAAATCGCGCGTTGGTTGAATATCCCGGCGCACATGATAAAGGACCTGGAAAAAGCGACATTTTCGAATATCGAACATTTGGGAATCGAATTTATCGTTTGGACATTAACGCCCTGGATGAAACGTTGGGAATTAGAAACGACGTATAAATTAATCAGCAAGGACCAACGTAAAACATTTTTCGCAGAATTCGTCCCGGCCGCCCTGTTACGCGGCGACGTAAAATCCAGATTCGACGCGTATCGAGTCGCCATTTATTCGGGATGGATGAATCGAAATCAGGTTCGGAATTTCGAAAACATGAATTCGGCCGAAGGGTTGGATGATTATTGGCAACCATTAAATTACAAGGTTGTCGGCGAACCGGACCCGCGTTCGGCGGGATCAAGTTCCGCAAATCGCGCCGGCGCAAGGATCCCCGCGATTCCGGATCTTCCGGCCCTGGTCAAAGGTCCTGGGGATAACCAGGCCGATCCCGGGGATAACCGGGGGATAACGGCCGCAATCGAGGACAAAGGCCCGGAACAGGTGGACGTCCCGGGGACCACGCAGGACCTTGAACGGACCGCCGGCGTCGATAGCCCCGCGGATCCGCCGCCGGATTCGCCTGGACGTCCCGGTCCGGCCGAAGAATTCCAGGCATTGTTCGAATCGACCTGGCGGCGCATTGTAACCAAAGAGGTTAACGCGTTAAAACGCGTTATCAAAAAGCCGGATCGGGTCGCGGAACGGGTCCAGGAATTTTACGACAAACATTTCGACCACGTTGTCGAAGTATTGGGACCCGTTTTAAAGGTATTCGGGGCCGACGATCAGGCGATCCAGAACGAAGCCCGTAAATATATCGACGATTCCAGATCCGATTTATTGGCCGGATTACGTTATTGGGATCCCGAGGAAATATTGGATGGTTGGAAGGCCGACAAGGCGTTAACAATGACAGAGGAATTTTTGGCAAGGGGGGAAAATGAATAAGCGGGAAGGAATGGGAAATCGTGAGGTCCGGACGTTTTCAACGTCCGAAATGCGGGTCGTTCGCGCGGACGGCGAATCGCCAAAGATCGTCGGCCACGCCGCCGTTTTTGATTCACCGACACAAATCGGATCCGATGATTGGGGTTGGATGGAATCCGTCGCGCGGGGCGCGTTTTCGGAATCAATCAAGGTCGACGATATCAGGGGTTTATTTAATCACGACCCGAATCTGGTCCTGGGTCGGAATAAATCCGGAACGTTGACGTTATCGGAGGACGACAAAGGATTATATTACGAAATCGATCCGCCGGATACCCAGACCGGCCGGGACGTCCTGGAAAGTATCGACCGTGGCGACATAACGGGTTCCAGTTTTGCGTTCGAAGTCCAGGAACAGCGTTGGACAATGAAGGACGACGAATTGGACGAACGCGAATTGGTAAAATTGAAATTATGGGACGTTTCGCCCGTTACGTTCCCGGCGTATGACGATACCGACGCCGGCAAACGCCAACATCAGGAATTCCGCGACGCCCACGCCGCGGCGGCCGAAACGGCGGATCCGGATCCGAAAGTAAAAAAAGATTCGGGCGATAAGTCCGAACAGGATAACGAATTCCGTTCAAACGCGGAACAAATGTCCCGTCGGTTACGATTGGAGGATTGACAAGCATAACACGAATTTGATATAACAGCGCAAATGGCGCATAGCCGCGCCGCCGGGACATATCCCGGGGGACGATATGCGTAACGCGGTTTTTGGTTTCCGTTGAAACCGAATCATCGTTGGCGGATCGAAAGATCCATTTTTAAATTTATTTGGAAGGAATATATTATGTTAAAAACAGCAATCGAGATTTTACAGGAACGGGCCAAATTGATTCATCAGGCCCGGGCCATCCTGGACAAAGCCCAGGACGAAGGCCGCGACGCCGACGCGTCGGAACGCGAATCGTTCGATAAGATAATCGCGCGGTCGGCCGAAATGAAAGCCGACGCGGATCGTATAGGCGCGTTGGAAATCGCGGAGGCCGGATTGGACGAATCCCAGGGTCGCGTTTCACAGATCCAGGATCCCGCAAGTCCCACCGGCGAAAAACGCGTTATCGAATTGCGGAAAAGCGTTACCGGTATGCCGCGGACGATCGAATTGCCGGCAGATTCCGAACAGAGAATGGCCGCGTTCCGGAAGGCCCTGGCATATCCCGAAAGCCGCGCATTGACAAAGGGTGTAGACGCCGAGGGCGGATATCTGTCGCCGCCGATCGAATTTATGGCGCAGTTAATCCAGGCCCGGGATAATATCGTTTTCATGCGCCAGATTTGTAACGTATTGCCGCCACTCATGGACGCGGCAACGTTAGGCGCGCCAACGATCGATACCGATATGTCCGACGCCGATTGGACGACGGAAATATTGATCGGATCCGAGGATACGGACCTGGCGTTCGGCCGTCGCGATTTGACACCGAATCCATTGGCGAAATGGATCAAGATTACGAAAACATTGTTAAGGCGATCAACAATGTCCGCCGATACGATTGTTCGCGATCGCCTGGCGAAGAAATTCGGAATGGCCGAGGAAAACGGGTATTTGAACGGCGACGGATCCGGAAAACCGTTGGGCGTTTTCACAGCGTCCGCGTCGGGCATTTCGACCGGTCGGGACGTCGACGAAGATAACACAACGACCGCGTTTACGGCCGACGGATTGATTAACGCGCAAATGGCCGTAAAGAAACAGTATCGAACGAACGCGGCCTGGATATTCCACAGGACCGCAATCGCATTGATCCGTAAACTGAAAGATAACGACGGCCGTTATCTTTGGATTCCGTCCGTTATGCCGGGCGTTCCGGATACCCTGTTGGGCGATATTCTCCACGAATCAGAATACGCGCCGAACACGTTTACGGCGGGATTGTACGTTGGCATTTACGGCGATTTTTCCGAATACTGGATCGTTGACGCGTTAACAATGACGATCCAAATTCTGGTCGAATTATACGCCGCGACCAACAACGACGCATATTTAGGCCGCCTGGAAACAGACGGCGCGCCTGTCGACGAGCAAGCGTTCGCGCGGGTTACCCTGGGGACGTAATAGGCGATTTCCGGTAAAGGCGGGGACGGTTAAAGTCCCCGCCAACCGGTTTATTATGAAACAAAAAAACCGCCGCCGGCCCAGGAAATCCCGCCGATCGTCCCGGAAGGAAACCGCCGCATATTCCGGAGGGGACGAAACCGCAATCCTGGATCGGCCACGTTTGAAAGGAAAACGAAATGGCCGAATTGTCGATATACCTTAAAACGCCGCCAGAAATCCAACCGATTTCCCTGGCCGACGCGAAATTACATTGTCGCGTCGACGACGATATAACAAAAGATGATTCGTTAATCCGGTCATATATCAAAGCCGCGACCGATAACGCCCAGGCGATTACACGCCGGCAATTCATAAACGGAGTATATGAATTACGCCTTAATGCGTTTCCGCCGGTTATTAAACTACCGCGGCCGCCGTTATGGTATGTAAACAGTATCAAATATTTTGACAGCGACGACGTCGAACAAACATTGGATCCGGCCGAATACACCGTTGACGAATATTCGACAATCGGACAAATCGTTCCGTCGCCGACCGGGTCCTGGCCTGGAATTGGGCAACAGATCCCGACGATTACGATCGAATATATAGCCGGATATGGGGACGATCGCGATTCCGTTCCGGAGGACATAAAAAGCGCGATCAAATTGATTGTCGGCCATTTATACGAACACCGCGAAACCGTATTGGTCGGCGTTTCCGGATCTATTATTCCCAGGGGCGCGGACGATCTATTGGCCCCGCACAGAATAATCGGGGAATTTTAACCATGCAAGCCGGGGTTTTGAATCGACGGGTCGAATTGCAACAGGCCGTCGAAACCCGGGATCCAACAGGGGGGACGACGCGAACCTGGACGACCATCGTTACACGTTGGGCGCAAATCCTACCGTTACGGGGCCAGGAAAAATTCGACGCGGCCAAAATGGACGTCGAAACAAACGTTAAAATTCGGATCCGATATCATTCCGCGATCGACGCAACCTGGCGAATCAAAAAAGGGGATATGATTTACAATATCAAGTCGATTATTAATATCGGCGATCGCAATTACGCCCAGGAAATCGAAGTTATGGAGGTTATCTGATGGGCGATAACGCGACAATGGTATTAAAGGGCCATAAAAAATTACAACGGGAATTCCGTAAATTGTCCGGCGCGACGCAACGCCGGATCGTTCGCCGGCCGTTGTCCGCCGCATTAACCCCAATATCGAAGGCGGCCAAACGCGAAATCCCGAAAACGAGCGAATCGTTAAAACAATTATCAAAAGCAATCGGGAAGGTTGTCCGAATGTACAAAGGCGCAGTTTGGGGCGCGGTTGGTATCATAACCGGCCGTATGTATGTCGACGATCGGGGAAGGCGTCATATTCCGACCACGTTGGGGATCCATAGAGAATTCGGGACCGAAAATACAGCGGCCGAACCGTTTTTACGACCCGCCTACGATAAGACGCGCGCGATCGCATTAAAGATCCTGGCGTCTGGTATTACGTCCAATTTACGAAAAGAAATCGCAAAGGCGAAAAAATGATCCAAAAAAGTTTATTCGAATATTTGATAACGGTTACGGATCTGACCGACGAAGTCCAACAAAAAATATATCCGTTCGGATCCGTTCCAACAGGTACAGAATATCCGTATATCACCTGGCAAATAATAGATAATATCCATGTTCATAATCAGGGCGGCGCGTCTGGTCTGGCAAATCCACGTTTACAAACCGACATTTGGACCTTGACCGAATACGAAGCCGCCCGGATTATGGACATTTTACGGAAGGCCCTGGATATGTTCCGGGGACCGATGGGCGATTTACCCGATCAAACGGAAGTTCGATTGATTGCGATCGATTCCGATAACGAGCAGTTCACACCGCCTGGAGATATGACGCAACAGGGCGCATATCGGGCCACGGCGGATTTTCTGATTTGGTTTGTGGAAGGGGTATAATTATGCCGCCAAGCCCAGGAGTTGACATTGGAACCGGGATCACGATCGTATTCGCAGATTCCGGATTTGACGCAGAAATTTTGGACGTTAGCGGTCCCGAAAGTTCCAGGGAATCCGTCGACGTTAGCCATCAGGGAACGGTCGGACCGCGTCGTTTTATCCCCGCGGATCTGCACGATAACGGGGAGGCGACCTGGGACGTTCATTTTAACCCGGATACGGAATTTCCGATCGACCAGGCAATCGAATCGATAACGATTACCTGGCCGTCCGGCGCGACCTGGGTTTTTGATGGGTTTATGACCGGACACGGACCGGCGACGCCATTAGAGGATAAAATGACCGCGTCGATTACGATCAAGGTCGACGGCGCGATCGTAATAACGCCGGCGGCGTAACCGACAGACGTAACGAAGCAATCGGGCCGGTCAATCGGCCGGCCCGGTTTTACCTGTTTTTTTGGATTTAACGATGGGGGAAGATATGGACGACCTGACCAGGGACGGGATTATATCCATCGAGGATTTACCATTGGAAAGCGTCGAAGTTCCCGAATGGAACGGCGTTGTTTATATGCGCGTCCTGACAGGAAAACAACGGGACGATTTCGAACAATTAGCAACGGATCGACGCGCGGCCAAACGATTCGATTGTTCGGAAATAATGGTCCGAATGGTCCAAATGAGTTTATGCGACAAGTCCGGCAAATTGTTATTTGGCGGACATGAGGACGCGAAAAAATTAAACGAAAAATCCGCGGCGGTTATTATTCGATTATTTAAAGTCGTCCAAAGAATATCGAAAATAAGCGACGAAGATATGGCGGAGATCAGCGCGGATTTCGTCGAAGGCCCGAACGCGAATTCTGGTTCCGGTTAGCCGGACACCTAGGGAAATCGGTCCGGGCCTTACAGCGGGAAATTAATTCCCGCGAATTTACGGAATGGCGCGCGTTCGATATGGTTAATCCGTTGTCGGATCGCCGAATGGATTATAACGCGGCCATGATCGCCGCGACGTTTGTTAATGTAATGACGGACAAACGAACGACGGTCAAGGTATCGGATTTCGTATTGGATTTTGGAGGGAAACAAAGGCCGACGCCGGAAGAAATAGAACGTAAAGCGTTAGTAATAGCCAATAAAATAAACGCGGCCCAGGCGGAAAAGGAATAATATCATGGCGGCAACAGTTGGAAAATTGGTTGTAACAATGACGGCCCGGACCGGTAAATTCCAAAAGGGATTACGCAAGGCCGGATCGATGGTTGGTAAATTTGCGTCTGGTCTGGCCGGGATTACGAAAAAGGTTTTAAAATTCGGGGCCATTATGGCCGGCGCGGCCGCCGTCGCGATCGCATATTTTACCAAACAGGCGTTCGCGTCGATCGACGCGACGGCCAAATTAGCGCGCCAGGTCGGAATTTCCATTGACGGATTACGCGGATTACACCGCGCGGCCGTAATTACAGGGGCAAGCCAGGAGGACGTCACGAAGGCCGTCGGAGTATTTACCAAAACGATCGGCGAAGCCGCTGTTACCGGAATCGGATTAGGCAAAGACGCCCTGGACGCCCTGGGATTATCCGCCGAGGATTTAATAAAATTACCGGTCGACGAATCGGTCGCGCTAATCGCGGACGAAATGAATAAACTGGGGACACAATCCGAAAAGGCATACGTCGCCGCCAAATTATTCGGCCGCGGCGGCCTTGCTATGATTAACACGTTGGCCCTGGGATCGAAGGGCCTGGCGGAAATGACCGCCGGCGCGATTATGTTACAAGGAAGTTTATCGGCGTTCGACGCCGCCAAAGTTGAGGAAGCAAACGACGCGATCGCGGATATGCGATTGATCCTAACCGGAATGTTTGAACGGATCGCGGTCGCGACCGCCCCAATGGTTAAAAAGATCGCCGACAATTTCGCCAAGTTATTTATTTGGATCCGCAAAAATGCGGCGGCGATGATCCCGCGAATAATCGATTGGTTTAAAAACATCGTTTCCGCCGCGGCGACAATGGCGACCGGGATCTGGAACCAGATTAAACAGATTCCGAAGTTTATTCAATTCGCGGCCGTCGAAATGTATCGGATCTGGAAAACCGGGATTATCAGGATCCGGACCGAATGGACAACGTTTTCGGCGATATTTTCGACAGGTTGGGAAGGGATTGGAACATTGATCGCCGATATGTGGGACAACGTCAAAATCGCATTTTTCAACGCGATATCCTGGATCGGGAATAAACTGTCGGGATTTGCGAAATGGTTGGTCGATAAACTACCAGGGGAAAACGAATGGGCGCAAAATTTAATCAAGGGTTACGATCAGGGATTAAACGAAGTCGATCAATTATCGAAGGATATAGAACAGCGCGCCCAGGATCGTTGGTCCAATTTTTGGGCCGCCAACCAAAAAGGCGCGCAAATGTTGACGAAGGATATGGACAATTTAAAATCCGAATTGGATATTTTAAACAAAGCATTGACCGGACAACAGGCCGAAATCCTGGCCGGCCGCGATAGCGGGAAGGGTTGGGCCGTCGCGATCGGGAATATAATCGGCGATATACAATCAATTAAATTGCCGGCGGTTACGGAGGCGTTCGCGAAAGGCGGCAAAAAGGCCGGGGACAGTTTAGCGGAAGCCGTCAAAACAGTAACCACGCCGGCGGCAATCGAAAAAGGAACCGTCGCGGCGTTTTCGTCGACAGTCCGATCGACATATAAAGCGTTGGCGGATACTGGTAAACAGACTGTTAACGAGATCAAAGAAAATAACCGTCTGCAAAAGGAAGGCAATCGTATCATGGTAGGCGCATGGGCGCAAACTGAAACGGTTGGGATTGGATAATGTCAACAGTTAACGAAATCGTCCGGGAACAAACGGCCGAATACACGTTGGCCGGTTGGAAAATGGGGAGAGTGTGGCAAGTCGAAATCGATTCGATCGTTTGGGGATCAATCGCGGCAATCCAGGCGGTCCGCGTTTCGGACGACGGCGCAGATATCGGCGACGCCCATCCTGTAAATGGATCGGCGTTTTTAAAACGATTGGTCCCATCCCCAACAGGAAATCGATTGGTTTGGCGCGTATCTGGCGAATATGAACAGGGATCGATTCCGTCCTGGCCCGGGAATCCATTGGAAGCACCGTCGGAAATCGCCTGGGGATCCGCGACATATACAGATCCGGCCGTCGAGGATATCGACGGAAACGCAATCGTCAATTCAGCCGGCCAACCGTTCGATCCGCCGTTAACGATTGAACGCCGCGCCCTGGTCGCGACGATCGTTTATAATTCCGAAACGTTTAATCCGGCCCAGGCGTATTATTATCAAAACGCCGTAAATGCCGGCGCGACAAGGATCGGCAATTTAAACGTCGGGGCGCGCATGGCGAAAATTATCGAAATCGGTTCGACAAAACAATATTACGAAGATATCGGATATTGGCAAGTTACGATCAAGGTCGAAATTAACGCGGAAACCTGGGATCGGGAAGTATTGGACCAGGGAATTTACGAAACAATCGACGGAAAAACTGATTATATGACAACGGATAAGGGCGAACGGGCGACGGAACCGTTAAAATTGGACGGACATGGTGCGAAACTGGATCCCCAATCCGCGGATCCGGAGTTCCTGACATATAAAACGTTTCCGGAAATGGATTTTTCTGTTCTGAATTTGGAGGTTACATAATGTCCCCAGGGGTTAATTTTACGCGCAAGGCCGCCGAACGGATTTCCAACGTCGTCAAAGAGGTCGAAAACCGGCCGTTTCCAACCAACCAAACACAACGACGCCGCGGCGGGGGCCTGGGCCGGTCGACATTATGGGAAGTAACAGAAGTTTTCCCGGCCGCGGATCCGCCAACCTGTACGATAAAAAGAGTATCCAATATAGATTTCGATTTGAACGATCCATCCGAAAAAACAGATATTCTATATGATCCAAATATCCCAGTATCCGAAGGCGATACAGGAATATTAATCCGGTTGGGCGAAGGGGATTTGTTTTTTTTTAGCCGACGCGGCCGCTTTATAGAGTATATCCCCTTTATTAATTTGGTTAATGCAGGTCTGCCCGACACATCATACCCGCCAGTAGGGGCCGCCATTATTGGGGACCCCAATACTTATAGCGGGGGGCGGACGGGGAATATGGATCAGATAGGCGTCTGCAAGTTCCAGAGCCCGTTAATATACGATCAGCCGTTGGAATACCCAAACGGTAGAAAATTAAAAGATATAAATATGCTTTTTGGTTGGTCTGCTTTGGGAAATCAAAACGCACAAATAGTATTACCGCAATTAGTTACGTCGCGGGTATATATGCAAGCGTATTATATACACGAAGATTACGACGAAAACGATCTTACCTATAATGATTATATGGCACTTGATGTAACTACGGCGCAGACGGTTCAATTATTTGTCGCAGTAAACAGAGCGGCCGGTGATTCTGATTTTGGGGCGGCGGCGTACCCATCAGTTGTATTCGCTTCGACAGATAGTACCGCCGCCGCGACGTTTTTAACCGGCTTGTTTACGGGCGAAAAACCCGTTTACGGTTTTGGTATTGAGTTCGTTTATACCGGAACGGATTTTTATTGGTATTGGCAGATACGGCAAGAATTGACGGAGAACAACGCGCCGGCTACATATCTTGAATGGTCTTTATAACAGGGGGAATTTATGGGAGATTATAGCGACGTAACCGCAGTTTATCCGTTAGGGCAATATCCGATAACCGGAGTCGATACCGGAACGGAACAATTCGTTATCGATGGCGATCAAACGGCCCGGATCCTGGTCGACGACGTTCTGACAGTTATCGGTTCGACAGGTAACGACGGCGTTTATACCGTCGCGTCGACGTCCTATGCCGCCGGCCCGGACGAAACAACCATAACCGTAAACGAGGACATAACGGACGCCACGGTCGACGGTAAGGCCCTACATGACGAAATCGCCGACGAAACCCCGATCACGTTGTCCCATGACGACGCCGACGACAGGGACGCCGCGGTTCCGGACCAGGTAGCCGGCGCGCACGTTCAACGTCTGGCGAATGAGGTACGCGCGGTCGAAAAAACGGTCAATATCGCGCTTGGATTCGAAATCATCGACGCCGGCGGGTTGGATATCTATCATTCCGGGGGGATACTGAATACGTCGGCCGGCGCGCCGGCGGAATTCGCGCCAGGGAAATTAACGTTACCGGATAACGACGATAGTTATATCGAAGTCGATTCAGTCGCAATTTCGCAGAATATTACAGGGTTTTCGGCCGGTAAATTCCCGTTGGCGATCGTAACGACAGCCGCCGGTTCAATAACGAGGATCCAGGACAAACGGGCCGCCCTGGGCGGTGGTGGGGCCGGCGCGGTTCCGCCTCCGTCGGTCGATAATCGCCTGGTCCGGATAAATGGCGTCAACGGAGAGATCCAACAGGCGGCCGGCGCGGTCCTGGACGACAACGATTATTTGTATGGATTGGAACGCGTCGGGATCGGACCAGA
>SDBT01014676.1_pt1 | contig 12475 bp, 11 predicted proteins | sample 2277101 | NCBI WGS metagenome assembly SDBT01 (sample SAMN10404973, study PRJNA504765) | marine sediment metagenome | isolation source: marine sediment core GS10_PC15, 103 cmbsf | place: Arctic Ocean: Southern Knipovich Ridge | collected 2010
ACCATCATATTTCCAGCATTCCAATTGGGGCGAAGCCCTAAAACTCTTCGGCTTTTCAATAAGTTATCTTGGTGGCATCCGTAGTTTCTGTATATTGGCAAAATTTCTTTGTTCATTAAAAAAAATCCTAAAGTTTTTTTGACTCTTTGCCGATACTGTATACAACATAGAAGTTGTGAAAAAGGCAAACCTCTCGAAAGAGTGGGACGCAAAGCCTCCGGCCCGGTAATGTGGGTAGCGGGGCTGCCCAACGTGTGAGCACGTTAAGCGTTCAAACCCATTCTTCTTTTTTCCTGAGGAGAATGGGTTTTTTTTTGGGTCACGCAACCCGCAATTCCAGAAAGAGAGGTGAGGCCATGAAGAAAGTAAGGAAGGAGACTGCCAGAAATGATCACACACAACGTTCGCACTCTAATCACGGCAGCAGGGTTGATCGTTTGTCTGTACATCGTGGCCTCAGCTCAAAATGCCCGTGCTTTTGACGGTCGCGATCTCGCTGCTATCGGTGCAGCCTACACCACCCATATAGTACTCCATGAAATGGGCCATCAGGTAGTGGCTGAAGACGTGGGAGCTGATTCTCCCCGAATGAAGTTCTTTGCCGAAAAGGGTGGCACAATCTATCCGGGGCTTTCCAGCTACAAAAATATACCAAGAGAATCAAAACTGCCCTATATCGCGGGCGGTGAGCGAATGGCAGGTTTCACTTTTGACTACGCCTTGGGATCTTATCATCGCAAACCTACCACATATAACAAGGCACTGTTGTTTTTCAGCTGTGCGGATTTTCTCACATACACGCTCCTGGCCAACTATGGCAATCCAGATAATGGTGCGTACGATCCGAACGGTATTCGAGAGGAAACCGGATGCAGCAAAGAGCTGCTGCTGTCAATGGTCATGGCGAAATCTCTCCTGAATACCTACAGGGTAATGAACCCTAAGGCCAGAATTGCACCTGTTGTCGCGGTGGACAAACACAGCGCAACCTTTCTGCTACGCATCAGTTTCTAGTCCAACACCTCAATCTACCCCCTGGCCAGCGCCAGCGTGATCTCGACAATCTCAGGCTTGCAAAAGAGCCGGACCGGGGCCACGATGGTGCCAATGCCTCGGCTCACATACATACGCATCTCGGGATTTTTGTGGGATTCGTAAAGACCGTGGGTATAGGTCAAAAAAAGGCCTGCCAGGGAAAGGCCTCTGTCTCCAATCCCCGGGACAATAATCTGTCCTCCGTGGGTGTGACCCGCCAAGGTCAGATCCACCTTCCCGCTGTCGCAAAGCCTGAATATTCCCGGTCGGTGAGAAAGCAGCAGGTTGAACTGATCAGGGCGAGCAAGCCGCAACACGTTTGTCACATCCTCAAATTGGGCGTCAGTGGCCCAGCCGTGGACCGGGTCATCCACGCCTATGATACTGAGGAGCCCCTCCACACCCTTTGCTCCACTTCCACTGTGCCGCAGCATGGATATCCCGGTCTTTGAGAATGCATCGCTCACGGCCTCTATACCCGTATAGTAGTCATGGTTGCCGTACACACCAAAAACCCCAGCGGGCGCTTTCAGCTCATCAAGGAGCCCAACACAGCCGGAGATGTATCCTCTATGGTGGTTCACATAGTCGCCCGTGAGGACAATCAGGTCTGGCTTGAGACCATTTGCGGCAGACACGACCTCGGCTATCTGCTGCATTGATATGAACGGCCCTGCGTGAATATCAGTGACCTGGACAATCCTGAACCCGTCTAGATCCGGGTGAAGCCGGCTGTACGGCAGCGTCACCCTGGATATCTCAGCAGACCTAATCTCATGATACGTGCCATAGGCGAGTGCGCCCACAGAAGTTCCTACGAGTGTCCTTGCTGAATTTGCGAAAAAATCTCTCTTGCCCCTGTCAAACCCTGGCCGGAGTCGGAGCACGATGAATCTTGCAACCCACAGGTGCAGGATCAGCATCCCTGAAACAGCAGACGCGACCATGAAAATGGCATAAGGGAACAAAACCAGTTCCCGATGCCACCAGGAAAGCCGGTCCAGGATGTGGTCTGTGCTCATGTACAGGAAGGGGATGGTGTTGACCGCAACAGTGACGACAAAGGCTATGGCAATCCTTGTGAGGTTGGAAAAACCTCGGGGAAGCACAAGGCGGATGAGTATGTACTGGAACGTTATGACAACGACATATACGGATAAGACAATACTAAAAAAAGTCATGTCATGGAGAGCAAAACGAGCATAAGCGCAGGTATTTGTTCATCTTATCTGTAGCTAATGCTCAGATGGCTCACCGCCCTGCCCAGCGCTCTTCTCAATTCCTTTCCCGTGCTTTCCTGGGACAGGTATTTCTTTATCACATCTTTTTTCAGCTTTGCGCTTCCGGATTTGCCGGCTTTGACCAGGGTCACCCTGTAGGCGTCCTTTTTCTTGGTCTGCTGCACCCCCAGCACCTGGACCCGTTTGTCCAGCTTCTGGACCTCTTTTCGCAGAGTCTCCTCAACCAGCTTAACAGTCATTCTAGGCATCTACTTCGTCCCCGTAATGAAAGGCTATGCTTCTTTTTGACAAACTTTGCTCTCCAGACTTCTTTTTTGTCGTCACCCTCCGATGCTCGATACGTGATACTGGATCCTGGATAGAAAACGGTACCCAGTATCAAGTATCTAGCATCCAGTCCCGCATCGTATCCGACAAACAAAAGGACTGTCAAGAGGCACAAGAAAAGTTGGCAAATGCTCCACCTGCTTCAAGTTTTCCTGGACAATTCGGCCGGTTGTCTGATATGAGAATCGCGAATGCGCCAATGAAACACTTGAGTGCCGCGCTCCATCCGTAGTTGCTGAACATATTCAGTGAGTTGTCTGGTGACGGCCGTGACCGAACCGGGGTATTCTTGACCGCGACCGAGGCAAAATCCCCCCCCCAGGCTCATGGCCCGCACAAGCCTTCCCAGAATTTTGGAGACTAGGATTAACCGTAGGCCTTGGATAGTAGATCGTAAAGGAGGATTCTCATGGCCCTTGATCCAACCAAGTACAAAGACTGGCAGATTTCGGAAGATGCGGAAAAAAACATGCCTACGCCTGAAGAGTGGAGGGAAAAACTTGGCCTCGAAAAGGATGAGGTTCTTCCCATGGGCAGGCTGGCAAAGCTTGATTTCCTGAAAATCATTGACCGCCTGAAAGACAAACCCGATGGAAAGTATATCGAGGTCACTGCCATCACCCCCACGCCGCTGGGCGAAGGAAAGAGCACTACCTCATGCGGCCTCATGGAAGGTCTTGGCAAACGCGGCGCAAACGTGGGCGGCGCCCTCAGGCAACCCTCGGGCGGACCCACCATGAACATCAAGGGAACCGCGGCCGGAGGCGGCATATCCCTGCTCATCCCCATGACCGAGTTTTCCCTGGGTCTCACGGGCGATATCAATGACATCATGAACGCCCACAATCTGGCCATGGTGGCTCTGACTGCCCGCATGCAGCACGAGCGCAACTACAACGACGAGCAACTGCAAAGACTCACCGGCATGCGCCGTTTTGACGTCGATCCCACCCGCATAGAAATGGGCTGGATCATCGACTACTGCGCCCAAGCCTTGAGAAACATTATCATCGGCATTGGCGGTCGTTTTGACGGCTTTACCATGCAGTCCAGGTTCGGCATTGCCGTGGGTTCCGAATGTATGGCCATTCTCTCCATTGTCCGTGATCTGGCAGATTTGAGAAAACGTCTCGATGAAATTACCGTGGCCTTTGACAAGACCGGAAACCCTGTAACCACGGGGGATCTGGAAGCAGGTGGCGCCATGACCGCGTGGATGCGCAATACCATTAACCCCACGCTCATGTGTACTGCAGAATATCAGCCGTGCATGGTGCATGCCGGGCCTTTTGCCAATATTGCCGTGGGTCAGTCTTCGATTATTGCCGACCGCATAGGCCTCAAGATGTTTGACTATCATGTGACCGAGAGCGGCTTTGGTGCTGACATAGGCTTTGAGAAATTCTGGAATGTCAAATGTCGAAACAGCGGCCTGAAACCGCATGTGTCTGTCTTGACATCTACTATCCGAGCGCTGAAGATGCACGGTGGCGGCCCCAAGGTCGTTGCAGGGCTGGCGCTAGCTGAAGAATACACCAAAGAAGATGTGGCTCTGGTAGAAAAGGGCTGTGAGAACATGGTCCATCACATAAACACCATTCGCAAGGCCGGGATCAATCCGGTGGTTTGCATAAACTGCTTCCATACAGACACGGATGACGAGATTGAAGCAGTCAGAAAAGCAGCTGAGGCTGCCGGGGCACGGTGTGCCAAGTCTACCCACTGGGCCAATGGCGGCGATGGCGCCTTGGAGTTTGCCGACGCGGTCATTGATGCCTGCAAAGAGAAAAACAATTTCAAATTCCTGTACCCCCTGGAAATGAAACTGCGCGACCGGGTGGAAACAATTGCCAAGCAAGTGTATGGCGCAGACGGCGTGGCCTGGACCCCTGATGCTGAGGCCAAGGCCAAGATGCTCGAGGCTGATTCCCAATACGATGACTACGCCACCATGATGGTAAAGACCCATCTTAGCCTCACACACGACCCGGCTCTAAAGGGGGTTCCCAAAGGCTGGACTCTGCCCATTCGCGATGTGCTGATTTATTCCGGGGCCAAGTTTCTGTGCCCGTGCGCAGGCACTATCAGCCTGATGCCGGGAACGTGCTCAAATCCGGCCTTTAGGCGCGTTGATGTGGATGTGGATACAGGAAAGGTGAAAGGTCTGTTTTAAAAGAATCTGGGCAGCAGGCCCGCAAAGGATTGCATGGACTAGACTATGGAAAACAATGTGAACAAAATAGCAGTCGTCTCATCCAACGGCCCAATTGGATCGGTCATGGTCGTTGGTGGCGGCATGGCGGGAATACAGGCATCCACTGATTTGGCGGATGCGGGGTTTCGTGTCTATTTGGTCGAAAAGTCTTCGGCCATAGGGGGGGCCATGGCCGCCCTGGACAAGACCTTCCCGACCAATGATTGTTCTATCTGAATCCTGGCCCCCAGACTCGTTGAGTCTGCCAGACATCCGAACATAGAAATCATCACCCTGGCCGAGGTCAAGGAGATCGAAGGAGAACCAGGGCGGTTCAAAGTCCATTTGGCAAAGAAGCCCCGTTTCATTGACGAGGAACTCTGTACCAACTGTGGTCAGTGCACGGAATACTGCCCATTGCTTGTTCCGGATTCGTACAACGAATACCTATCCCTGGTTAGAAATTTGCACATCCATTTCCTCCAGGCCGTTCCTGCCGCACCATATATTGACCCGAACAAATGTCTCTTCATGTCCAAGGACGTTTGTCACATCTGCACGTCTGCCTGTCAAAGGCAGGCCATCAATCTTGGCCAAAAGCAAGAGTCTGTCACGTTGGATGTGGGGGCCGTTATTCTGGCTCCCGGCTATTCGGCCTTTGATCCCTGCCGCGTACCGGCCTATCGTTATGCTGATGCACTGAATGTTGTCACGGGCCTGGAATTCGAACGCATTTGCTGCGCCTCAGGGCCTTCCATGGGAGAAATCCAGAGACCTTCTGACCTGAAAAAACCAGACAAAATTGCCATTGTGTTGTGTGTGGGCAGCCGGGACAAGGGTTCGGGCAATCCATACTGCTCAGCAGTATGCTGCAAGTACGCGGTCAAAGACGCCATCGTGGCTTTAGAGCATGAGCCTGATCTTGACATCACCATATTTTTCATGGACATGCGCATGTACGGCAAGGGCTTTGAGGCATTTTATGAGCGTGCCAGGGCAGAAGGGGTAAAATTTGTCAGAAGCAGGGTCTCTGAAATGAAGGAGGATCCTGCCACCAATGATTTGACTTTGAAGTATGTGACAGAAGATGGCGCCTTGAAAGAAGACGCCTTCAACCTGGTCGTGCTTGCTCACGGGCTTGAAGCCCCAAAAGACAACAGCAACCTTGCCCTGGCCACGGGCATTGGGCTCAACAAATACGGATTTAGCAAATCTGACCTGTTTTCTCCCCTTGCCACCACCAGGGAGGGGGTCTTTGTGGCCGGAGCCTTTCAAGGACCAAAATCCATACCTGACAGTGTGATTCAGGCCGGTGGCGCCGCTGCCTCAGCAGCGGAGATACTCGCGCCGGCCCGGGGAACACTGGTCACGGAAAAGACATATCCTGAGGAGCGCTCAGGTGCAGATGCAGAACCAAGAATTGGCGTTTTTGTCTGCCACTGCGGCAAGAACATTGCTGGTGTTGTGGATGTTGAAGCAGTCAGCAAATACGCAGAGACTCTCGAAGACGTGGCAATGGTGGAGAGGAATCTTTATTCGTGTTCTTCTGACACCCAGGTGTTGATCGCTGAGACCATTGCCAAACAGAACCTGAATCGAGTTGTTGTAGCAGCGTGTACTCCACGGACCCATGAGCCGCTATTTCAAGACACCCTGAGAGAGGCCGGCCTCAACAAATGTCTTGTTGAGATGGTCAACATCCGGGATCAATGCTCATGGGTGCACATGCATGAAAAAGAAGAAGCCACTGAAAAGGCCAAGGAGCTTGTGCGCATGGCGGTTGCCAAGGCAAGAAACATCCAGGCGCTTCCCGAAACAGTGATTGAGGTAATCCCAAAGAGTCTTGTCATTGGCGGCGGTCTTTCCGGCATGACTGCAGCACTTAGTTTAGCCCGGCAGGGCTTTGAATGTTATCTGGTGGAACGCTCAAGTGTGCTTGGTGGAAGCCTGCGGAACACGTATTTTACATTGCAGGGACCTGATCCTCAGCAACATCTTAATGAACTTATCAGTGAAGTAACGGGGCATGACAAAATCCACGTACATACCGGGGCGACCATAGAAGAAATTGATGGCTTTGTAGGAAACTTCAGGACGGTCATATCTTCGGCCAATGGAGAAAATGCAGAAATAGAGCACGGCACGATCATTGTTGCCACTGGCGCCACAGCCTATGAGCCGGACGAATATCTGTATGGCAAGCACGAAAAAGTTGTGCTTCAGCAGACGTTAGAGCAAGGTCTTGCCCTTGAAAAACTCGGGGCCAAAGATATTGGCCAGGTAGTGATGATTCAGTGTGTGGGCTCAAGGGATGACACCCACAACTACTGCAGTTCTGTTTGCTGTAACCACGCAATCAAGAACGCATTGAAGATAAAAGAGGTAAACCCTGCTGCCAACGTAACTGTCCTTTATCGGGATGTCATGACATTCGGTTTCAGTGAAGACTATTACTCCCTTGCAAGAGACCGCGGTATTTCCTTTATTCGTTACAGCCCCGAGCAAAAGCCGCGAGTAGAAGACGTGAATGGGAAGCTGAGGGTCACGGTCAAAGATCCGCTTATGAACAGGAATGTTGTCATTGACGCTGATCTGCTGGCCCTAAGTAGTGCCATGGTCCCTCATGAAAACAAGGCCCTGATTGAAAAGTTAAAGGTGCCTCTTTCTGCAGATGAGTTTTTCCTGGAATCTCACGCGCAGTTAAAACCCGTGGACTCTTATGTGGACGGCATCTATCTTGCCGGCAAGGCGCAGTTTCCCAAGCCACCTGATGAATGTATTTCCCAGGCAAAGGCTGCAGCAGCCAAGGCCGCAATCCTGCTGGCAAAAGGATATGTGACAGCAGAGCCCATTGTGGCCTCGTGCTTTGAGGACATATGTATTGGGTGCGGTATCTGTGCGCATCTGTGTCCTTACAGTGCGATCAGGATGGAGAAGGTCGGCAAACTCAAGAAGGCCAAATTTGTTGCAGCGGCCTGTAAGGGCTGCGGGGTGTGCTCTTCTTACTGCCCCACAAGGGCCATTGCCATGGGCCGTTTTACCGATGATCAGATAACGCAACAGATAAAGGCGTTTGGGGAAGGAAGATAGTCATTTATCAATGACTGAGTGCCTAAAGTGAGCTAAAGTGAACTAAAGTGCCTAAAGTTGGATGAACTTTACCGATGACGACTGACAAATCACAGCAAACGAAGTGAGTGAAATGACTAACAACAAGTTTGAACCAAGAATTCTAGGCTTTTTTTGCCACTGGTGCTGTTATGCGGCGGCTGATGCTGCGGGGGTATCACGGTTTCAGTATCCGCCCCACATCCGTGTGATTCGGATAATGTGCACGGGCCGAATAGACGCAGCGTTTCTCATAGACGGTTTTGTGAGCCACGCTGACGGCGTATTTGTAGGCGGCTGACACCTTGGCGAATGCCATTACCGGGACGGTAATTACGAAGCCATAAACAAGCACAATCTGGCCAGGCGCATCCTCAAGGATCTTAAGGTAAATGAAGAAAGATTATCCCTTGAGTGGGTTTCTGCTGCCGAAGCTCCGCGTTTTGTGAAATTGATCACGGAATTTACCGAGCGCATCAGAAAGCTCGGGCCATTAGGATCAAGTGAAAACCTTGACTCTGACGACATTATGGTCAAGCTCAAGGCGGCCAAGATGGCCCTTGAGGGAAAACGCCTCAGGATGGTCTTTGGCAGACAGGCAAAGTACATGAAACACGAGGGTGCCTATCGTGAGATTCCTGCTGATCACAAGCTGCACGGAGACTTGGACAAGGCCCTTCAAGATGAAATGGCCACAAGCGGACTGCTGTTGTATCTGCAGGAAAAGCCCCGCCCTGTTGATGAACTGGCAGGGCTCTTAGGTGTTCCTTCAGATGATGTAGTGGCTTATTTCAAGAAACTGGAGAAAAAGGGACTGGTTGAATCGGACAGGCTTGAGGGGCGTTAGACAAATCACAGCGAGCGGAGCCAGCTAAATGACAAACAACAAAGCAGAAGATATTGTTCTTAGTGAATTAGATCCTGGTTTTAAGGATGAAGTTGCAAAGAAGATAGGTTTGGAGTCCATCAAACCGTGCTTCACCTGCGGCTCGTGCACCGGGGTTTGTCCCGTGCATGAGGTGATTGAGGACTTTGACCCAAGGGTGATGATTCATCAGATTCTGCTTGGCATGCGAAAAGAGGTGCTGAGCTCTGATTTGATCTGGTTTTGTTGTCTGTGCAACTCGTGTTTTTTTGTGTGCCCGCAAGAGATAAAGTTTAGCAGGGTGGCCACGGAACTCAGAAAAATGGCTGTGGACGAAGGCCTTGTGGACGAAGGGTTTTTGAAAAAACTGGAACAACTGAATCCTTACTTGCAGGATTTATGTCGGCGGACAATGTTTCAGAAAGTAAAGGAAGGATTCAGCGGCTCGCACAAAATGCCGTGCTGGAGGAAACACACAGGCTAGTTCAGCATCTTGGGACTTCTGAAATCTATTCCAATTGCGGAGCCAACTCGTCGGAGAGGAGATCAATGGATTCTGAGAAAGTAGATGCGATATTGGGAAGATATGACTACAGGCATGATGCCTTGATTGGAATGTTGCAGGACGTACAGCGGTTGGAGAATTACCTGCCCAAAGAAACGCTCCAATATGTTGGCGAGAAGTTGGAGGTTCCTCTTTCAAGGATCTACTACATCGCCACGTTCTACAAATCCTTCAGCCTGAAACCCAGGGGACGTCATATTATCAAGGTCTGCCTTGGAACCGCTTGCCATCTCAATGGTGCCAGGCAAAACCTTGAGCAGGTTCAGCGCACGATTGGTATTGCTGAGGGTGAGACTACCGAAGACAAGATGTTTTCCTTGGAAACCGTCAACTGTGTGGGCACCTGTGCATTGGCCCCTGTGACTATGGTCGATGAGGAGTATTATGGTGCAGTGACACCTGGAAGGGTTGAAAAGATTTTGTCTGCCTACTCCAAAGAATCAGGTGCAACAGAAAATGGACAAGATTAAAAGCGCGTCAGAATTAGAAGATTACAGGAATTCAATCTTACAAAAGCGGGATTCGGGGAAGAAGATTATTAGGCTTTGTAATACCGGGTGCCGCGGCAGAGGTTCGTCCAAGGTGGCCGAGGCCTTAGAGAATCACGTAAGAGAAGAAGGCTTGCACGACAAGGTTACCGTCAAGAAGACCGGGTGTCATGGATTTTGCGAAATCGGATCAATTATGGTCATTGAGCCCGACAACATCCTTTATCAAACGGTCAAGCCTGAGGACATCCCCGAGATTCTCTCTGAAACCATTGTCAACGGCAACGTTTTGGATCGATTACTGTATGAGGATCCTAAGACAGGGCAAAAGATCTTGCGTGAAGCAGACATACCTTTTTACCGGCACCAAAGAAAGCTGGTGTCTCATAACACGGGCAAGATAGATCCAACAGACATAGAAGATTATCTTGCGGCAGGAGGATATTCAGCCCTTGCCAAGGCACTGACTACCATGAAGCCTGTGGGGGTAATTGAAACCGTGGAGGCCTCCGGGTTGCGGGGACGAGGCGGTGGAGGTTTTCCGGCCGGCAGAAAATGGCGGTCCTGCAGGGAGGCGCCGGGCATCGTGAAATACGTCATTGCAAATGGCGATGAAGGAGACCCAGGTGCATTCATGGACCGAAGCCTTATGGAAGGGGACCCCCACAGTATCATCGAGGGGATGATCATCGGGGCATATGCCATGGGTTCTCATGAAGGCTTTATCTATGTCCGGGACGAGTATCCAATAGCGGTTGAGCACTTGTCCATGGCCATTGACCAGGCAGTATCGTGTGGCCTGTTGCGTGAAGACATTTTAGGCGCGGGTTTTGACTTTACCTTAGAAATCATCAGGGGGGCTGGTGCCTTTGTGTGTGGTGAATCAACTGCACTGATGAATTCCCTTGAGGGCAGAGTCGGAGAACCCAGGGCAAAGTATGTTCACACCGTGGAAAGCGGCCTCTGGGAAAGGCCCAGCGATCTTAACAATGTGGAGACTTGGGCCAACATACCCCTTATTATCGACAAAGGAGCTGAATGGTATGCTGGCACCGGCACTGCTGGCAGCAAGGGCACCAAAATATTCTCTCTTGTGGGCAAGGTGAGAAATACTGGCCTTGTGGAAGTTCCCATGGGTATCACTCTTAAAGAAATCATCTATGACGTGGGAGGGGGAATTAAGAAGGACAAGGAATTCAAAGCGGTTCAGACAGGGGGACCATCGGGCGGGTGCATTCCTGTGGACCAGATAGACATGCCCGTGGATTACGACAGCCTGAAGCAGGTTGGCGCCATTATGGGGTCCGGTGGCATGATAGTCATGGACGAAAGCAACTGCATGGTGGATGTAGCAAAGTACTTCATCAATTTCCTGATGTATGAATCTTGCGGAAAGTGCGTGCCGTGCCGGGAAGGGCTGAAGCAGATGCACGAAGTGCTGTCAAATATCTGTGAAGGCCACGGAGAAGAAGGAGATATTGAACTACTAGAAAGGCTGTCGTCCGTCATGGTTGATGCTTCCTTGTGTGCACTGGGCGGTACAGCGCCAAATCCGGTGCTCAGTACCATAAGATACTTCCGGGATGAATATGAGGCGCACATTTCTGACAAGAAGTGCCGTGCCGGTGTGTGTCGCAACCTGTTTGAATACTATATTGACGAGGATCTATGTAACGGTTGCACGTTGTGTTTTCTAAAGTGCCCGGAGGAGGCTGTTACCGGGGAAAGGAAAGAACCGCACTTGATAGATGCGGAAAAGTGCATCAGATGCGGTATATGTTTTACGTTGTGCAAAAAAGAGGCAGTGCTGGTGAAATGATTGGGGAATTGAGGAATTGAAGCCATGATGGTGACAGTGAGTATAGACGGGCAAATGGCCCACGTAGAGCATCAGACACCTGTGCTTGAGGTGGCAAGAAGTTTAGGTATCCATATTCCCACGCTGTGTTGCCACGAGGCTATACAGCCGTTCGGATCGTGTCGGTTATGTGTGGTTGAAGCAATCAGGAACGACCGCTCCAAGCTGGTCACATCATGCAACTACCCTGCTGAGGATGGCCTGACGGTGTTGACAGCCACAGAGCGAGTCAAAGTGGCGCGAAAAACGGTTATGGAACTTTTGCTGGCTAGGTGTCCCAATGTGCCAATTATTAAGCAGCTGGCAGAAGACATGGGAATAAAGACTTCCGGGTTCAAGAAGAAGGAAGATCAGCGGTGTATTCTGTGCGGGCTTTGTGTGCGTGCGTGCGAGCAAATGGTCGGCGTGAGCGCCATCAGTTTTACCAGCCGCGGCATCGAGCGGGAGGTGAACACACCCTTTGGTGTGGAGTCGGACGTATGCATTGGCTGCGGTACCTGCACTTACATCTGCCCCACGAGTTGTATCGAAATGGTGGGGGATCCCGGCCCTCCTGGAAGCCGAACCATGAACATGGGAGTTCTTGACTTGGATGCCTGCCCTGACAGTCACGACTGCAAGAATTGCAAAACAGACAACGAGTTTCTTGAAGAGATGAGAAAGGTTGTGGAAGGCGTGCGGAGTACCGCATCTTCCGAATAATGAGTGGGCTCATGGATAAAGGCTTATTGTAGCTAGGCAGTGAGTCACTGGTCATTTATCATCTATCATTGATCATTTATCATCTATCATTG
>SDBT01014677.1_pt1 | contig 12475 bp, 9 predicted proteins | sample 2277101 | NCBI WGS metagenome assembly SDBT01 (sample SAMN10404973, study PRJNA504765) | marine sediment metagenome | isolation source: marine sediment core GS10_PC15, 103 cmbsf | place: Arctic Ocean: Southern Knipovich Ridge | collected 2010
TTCATAAGGGTCTCCTTTATGTTGTTGTCGCGACACGATCAACATCGGCAAGGAGGTCCTTTCTTTATTAGCCATAATTGGTTACAAGCGAAAATATTCCCAAATAGTTCACGGCGTTGGGTGCCACGGTTTGCTTGTTAATCCGTGTCCCTGCCGTGCAGAATTTATAGAAATTAAATGACCAATGCCCAAGCACCAAGGCCCATTGAATGACCAAATTCCAATGACCAAAAAAATTACTTGTCATGTTGAGCGGAGTGAGCGGAACGAACGAAGTCGAAACATCTATTTCGCAATCGAATGCGTGAGATTCTTCGACTCCGGCCCTGCGGGCCTGCGCTCAGAATGACAGTTGTAGGGCCAAATGACACCGGTAATTTGGGGCTTGAGGCTTCAATGGGTTTTGGAATTTGGACATTGGGTTTTTTAGCACGTAGAGCGGGCTGTTCAAATATTATTACAATCAGCTTAGGTTAAGGCGCCCCCGATGCCCAGGAACGTCAGTACAACCCACCACATTCCTCACCAGCTGTGGATAATCCGAGTGCTGAACGTCCTGTTGGCGGGCTCGGGCCTCGTGGCGGTGGCGACGCTCGTGATGCAGTATGGCGGGTTCGCCGCCGAGGACCTGCCCGTTTCCATCCGCACCCTGGAGATTCTTCAGAAGGTTATCGTCGGTTTTTTCATTGCGGATCGTCTCCTGCGGGTGCTGCTGGCGAGGGTTAAGCTGGCGTACCTGAAGGACAACTGGCTGGATTACGCGCTGATCGTGCTGTTCATCCTGGCCGTGGGAATCGTTTACCAATATCGGCGCCACATGTTCTCCGCCGGTGCGTTGTTCGTCATCATCACCCAGGTTTACCTTCTGGCGATGCTGGTGCTGCGTGCGGTCAACACCAATCTTCGCCTGGCCGGGAGCGGGTTGCCCCCGAGTTGGCTTCTGATCGGCAGCTTTGCGGGATTGTGTCTTATCGGGTCGGGTCTGCTTATGCTGCCCGCGGCGGTCTACCCGCAGTTCCAGGGGCGCTGGTTCTACGACGACGCCCTCTTTACCGCCACCAGCGCCACCTGTGTAACCGGTCTGATCGTGGCCGATACGGGCAGGCAGTTCACGCCGTTCGGTCAGGCGGTAATCCTGGGGCTCATTCAACTGGGCGGGCTGGGGATCATGATCTTCGGTACGATGCTGGCCTTGCTGGCCGGGAAGGCGCTGTCGGTGCGCGGCAGCGAAGTCGTCGGGCAAATGCTCGCCTCCGAGCGAATCGGCGGGCTGGGCCGTGTCGTGCGGTTTGTCATCGTGGTCACGTTTGTCCTGGAGGCCATCGGCGTGCTGCTGCTCCTGGAGATGTATGCTTCCTCCGAGGTGCGCAACGCATGGGGGGATTCTATGTCCATGACCTCAGCCATCTGGTACAGCGTGTTCCACAGCATTTCGGCCTTTTGCAACGCGGGGTTCTCATTGTATCCGAACAATATGATGCAGGGTCTCACCGACGGATGGTCCTCCCCGCTGAGAGACCACTGGCAGATGCTGGGGGTCATGGCGCCGCTGATTGTCCTGGGCGGGCTGGGATTTCCCGTGCTGAGCGACGTACTGGTTTACCTCCGGTCGCTCCTGGTCCGGGCCTTTCGCTACGTCCGCCGAAGGAGTCCGATCCACTCACTGCCGCCGGCGCGCTTGTCACTGCATTCCCGGATCGTTCTGACGGGGACGTGCCTGCTGATCGTCCTGGGAGCGGTGGGGTTGGGCTTGTTCGGAATCGCCACCGACGATCAAGCCGGTCGAAATATTCACGGACGAATTGCCTCGCCTCCCGCAACCGGCGATTGGGAGGCGATGTCCGCGGGTAAACGCACTGCCGCGATGGTATTTCAGTCGGTTACGGCCCGGACGGCGGGGTTCAACACCATCAACATGAACCAACTGACCGACGGTGGAAAGCTCTGGATGTGCGGGCTGATGACGATTGGCGGGAGTCCCGCAGGCACGGCGGGGGGACTCAAGACCGTTACCGTCGCGATGCTGGTGCTGGCGTGCTGGTGCGTCCTGCGGCGACGAGAGCAGATAGAGGCCTTCGGCCGCAGCGTTCCCGACATCCTTCTCCGCCGGGCCGTGACGATCGTGCTGCTCTACATGTCCCTGCTGGTAGTGGTGACGCTGCTGCTGTGCGCCTCCATGCGCGACGAGAAGTTCATTAACCTGCTGTTCGAGGCGAGCAGCGCCTGCGGAACGGTAGGACTTTCGACGGGGATAACATCCAGACTGGAACTTTTCGGAAAATTCGTCATTATTGGGGGGATGTTCATCGGCCGGATCGGGCCGCTGACGTTGCTGCTGGCACTGACGGTTCATATGAAAAAAGTGGAGTTTTCGTATCCTGCGGAGAATATCGTAATCGGGTGATATTATGGAACGATTTGCAGTAATTGGAATGGGACGGTTTGGGACGCGTCTGGCGCGGCTGCTGACGGAGGCGGGCGCGGAAGTCATTGCAGTGGACCGGCGGAAGAACCTCATCGAGGACGTCCGGGACGACGTTACTCGCCCGGTGTGCCTCGACGCCACTGACGAGGAGGCCCTCCGCTCCCAGGGCATTGACGAAGTGGACGTGGCGATCGTGGGGATCGGATCGAACTTCGAAGCCGCGGTGCTAACGACCGTTCTGCTGAAGCAACTGGGCGTCCCTCGCGTCATCTCCCGAGCAGCCAGCAACATTCGGGCGCGGATTCTCTCTCGCGTCGGGGCCGACGAGATCGTCAACCCCGAGCAGGAGTCCGCCGACCGTTGGCGGGACCGGCTGATCGCCATGAACATCATGGAGCGGATTGAACTGGCCGAAAATTTCAGCCTCGTTCAAATGACCGCCCCGGATCGCTTTACGGGCAAGACGCTCGGGCAGTTGGACGTGCGGAAGAATTTTCACGTGCAGATAATCGCAATTCGCCGCACCGCCGAAGATATCGACTCCGATGGTCTCAAACGGGCGCGGGAGTTGGTGATCTCGGTGCCGATGGCGGAGACAACCATCAAATCCGAGGACGTGCTGATCCTGATCGGAAGCGACGAGGCGATCAAGGAATTCGGGAGCTGAGGAACCGCGGATCGAAGCCCAACGGTCGCGGTTTCTTACTTGTGCGTGTTGGGGTCTTTCCCGTTTTCGATCCAGCCGATTTTTTCCACGCGCCGGGCGTGTCGGCCGGTTGCTTCGAATTCCGTCCTCAGCCAACTCGAGACGATGCGCCGCATGAGTTCCTCTCCAAGCACGTCGCTGGCGAGGCACAGGACGTTAGCGTTATTATGCCTGCGCGATAGCTCCGCGGTCAGTTCGTCGTGGCAGAGGGCAGCCCGGATGCCCTTGATCTTGTTCGCGCAAATCGACATACCGATACCGCTACCGCAGATCAGAATTCCCCGCTCGGCCTGGCCGTCGGAAACAGCCTTCGCGCCCGGGTAGGCCATGTCCGGATAATCACAGCTTTTTGTGCTGTCGGTGCCCATGTCCAGAACCTCATGCCCCATCTCGTCGAGAAGGAGATTGATCCTTTCCTTTGCGGTGTGACCACGATGATCCGCTGCGATAGCAATCTTCATTTTCTTTCCCACGCCTTCCGTTGCCACTATTCCAAACATCAGTTACAAAGTACCATCGGCGATCCGTCCGAGCAGGGCCCGCTCGATGTGTTCGGCGGTGTGCTCGTACGTCTTTTGGTCCCCTCCGATCGGGTCGGGGATGTCCCGCTTCTCGTCAAGCAGGAAGACTACTCCCGCCGCCTCACCAGCCAGCCGTTTCACCCCCTCCACGTGAAGGGCTGTCATGCAGAATACCGTATCGCAGGATTTTATCAAGTCATAGGTGATATTTCTACTCCTATGCCGTGCGATATCGGCGTCTCGTTGTCGAGCGGCCTGAACGGCCTCAGGCGTGGGCCAGGAACTGTTCGAAATAAACAGCCCCGCCGATAATACCTCCATGCCATTGGACCGCAGTTGCCCGACCCGGCAGCGGAGCCACTCGGAGAGGTGTTTCTTGGCCAGACCCGCTGCCATGGGGGAGCGGCAGGTATTGCCCGTGCAGACGAACGCGATCTTCCGCCGCATATACCGCCCCAACACCCGCTCGTCATAAACACCCTTTCGCAGGAGCTTCCAGTTGTTACCCTCGATGCGAACAATGCTGCTGTCCTTTCCATAACGGGCCGGGCCGCTGTCGATCAACAAGTCGATCTTTCCCTCCAGGGCGGCGAGGACGTCCTCGCCCGAGCGGGGAGAACCGGACCCGCGCCGATTAGCGCTGGGGGCGATTACCGCCCCGGGCACTTGCTCCAGTATCCGCCGCGCCACGGGGTCATCGGGACACCGCAGACCGATCACATCGTGCGACGTCAATTCCTCGTATAGCCCCCTGACGCGTTGGAGTTTCTTGTCGGGGAACTTCCCACCGGTATCCAGCAGGAGAGTTACCGGTCCGGGCCAGGCCTTGCCCATCAGCCATTCCGCCCGCGGGGGGATGTTTTCGACATATCTCAGCACCTCATCGGGGGCGGAAACGTGCACGCTGAACGGACCGCGCGGGCGGGACTTGAGTTTACGAAGCCTCTCGACGCTCCGGCGATCCGTCGCCAACGCAGCGAGTCCATAGACAGTCTCCGTCGCGAAGGCGACCAACTGGCCGGCTTTTAGGGCTTCGGCGCCTTGCTTCGCTGCCGCGGCGACCGAATTTCCTCGCGACGATCGAACTGTAATTACACGCGTATTCATAATTTGGGGAACTAATTTCATTATCAGGCGGGCAATGGACAAAAGTCAAGCCCTCCTGAAATGATCCGATTGCATTTCTCTTTCAATTCGGTTAAGAAAACATGGAGAAGTATATTGATGGGCTATATGAATATCTTTGGTTGCTGATCGAAAGAACTGTGTTCTCCAAGCTGTTAGTTTGCGAGGTGAAACGTGACCGACGGATATCAATCGCTTGAGCAGGGGGAGGGGCTGCCTCTGGTGCTGTTGCACGGGTTAATGGGCGAAACGGACAATTGGACGGGCATCTTTCCCTATCTCCCAATCAATTGCCGGACGATTGTCCTTCATCTGCCGTTTTTTGAGAAAGGGATGGAGTTGAACAGCATCCCTGCTATCCAGCAGTACGTGCGGGGCTATCTTGACCATGCCGGCATCGAGCGGGCGGTTTTGGGGGGCAATAGTCTGGGTGGACACGTCGCGTTGCGTTTGGCGATGGAGATGCCCCAGCGACTGGCCGGGCTTGTGCTGACTGGATCCAGCGGACTGTTTGAACGCGAATTGGGCAATCACCGCGGCGCTAATCCGTCGCGCCAGTGGTATCACGACAAGATGTGTGAGATTTTCTACGACGACGCCTTGGTGACCGATGAACTGGTGGACATGGTTTGCGAAGTTCTGGAATCGCGCCACTGCCGCCGTGTGTTGATTTCCATCGCTAAATCGGCCAAAAGAGACAACCTTGCCGATCGGCTGGAAGAAGTCCGTTGTCCGTCACTGTTGATCTGGGGAAAGCAGGACAAAATCACCCCGCCGGAGGTGGCCAGAGAGTTCTGTTCACTGCTGGCGAGTTGCAAACTGTCTTGGGTGAATCGCTGCGGTCATGCCCCTATGATGGAACGTCCCGAGGCCTTTGCCAAACTGCTTGGACGGTGGTGGAAAAAGCGGATATGCATCCCGGATAAGTTGAAGGTGGCTGTGTAGTCACCCGCGGGGCGTCAAACGGCAAGAGCGATAGAGAATGAACCTTCTTGGACCGACGCTGTCTTTGTATTTGCGAAGAGTCGACCGTTGGCTGCGGCGAGCGTCGGCTGATCCCGTCGCCTCTCAGCAGCAGGTCTTGCGGCGTCTTCTGGATCGCGCTAAGCGAACCTGGTTTGGCCGAAAACACGATTTCGCGAAGATCGCCTCGCACGCGGACTTCGTCAAGGCGGTCCCCATCGCCGATTACGTCGGTCGATTGGACCTCATGGAGAGAATTTTCGCCGGGGAGCCGAACGTTTGCTGGCCGGGTGTGGTGCGATATTTCGCCCAAACCTCGGGCACCACGGCAGGGGACAAGCGAATTCCCGTCACCGCTCGGATGCAGAGGTCCAACAGGCGTGCGGCTATGGCGATTTTCGCCTATTACCAACGGCGAGGGCGGGGAAAGGTCAACTCTCTGATGGCGGGGCAGTTGCTGTTTCTGGGTGGCTCGACGAACATGACGCCGACCGGTAATGGCAGCTGGGTGGGAGACTTGTCCGGAATCGCCACCCGTTCTCTCCACTGGCCGCTGGTTAAGCACTACGAACCGGGACTGGAGCTGGCGTTGATCGACGGGTGGGAGGAGAAAATCGAAAGGGTCGCCCGGCGGGTCATGGACCGCGACGTTCGATTTGTCACCGGTATGCCGAGTTGGGTGAAAATCCTGTTTGATCGTATCTGCGCCCTGCGCGGGATCCCGCCGGAAGGAGGTATTAGTAGGGTTTGGCCTAACCTGCAACTCTTTGTACACGGCGGGGTCAACTTCGAGCCTTATCGTTCCGCGTTTGAACGCTACTTCACCGCGATGCACAGCCCGGAGTATCTGGAAGTATATCCCGCAAGCGAGGGCTTCGTGGCGATTCAGCCCGCCCCCGCCCGGGGGGGGATGGAAATGCTCATGGACAACGGGCTGTTCTACGAATTCGTCCCGCTGGAGCAATGGGGTCAGGCTGACGCGCCGCGGCTGATGATCGATAAGGTTGAGACAAACGTCCCATATTGCCTCGTGTTGAGCACCAACGCGGGGTTGTGGGCGTACGAACTCGGCGACGTCGTGCAGTTCGAATCGCTTCGCCCGCCACGGATCCTTTTTGCCGGCCGAAATCAACATTTCATCAATGCTTTCGGCGAGAACATCATCGCCCAGCAGGTATCGCAGGCGATAGCGTCGGCCGCCACCGCCAGCGGTGCGCAGGTGGCGGAGTTCACAGCCGCTCCTCGCTACGCCGAACGCGACCGTCCCGGGGCACATCAATACATTGTGGAGTTTGATCGCCACCCCCACCGCATGGAAACCTTCACCGCCCAAATCGATAGCGAGCTTCAGCGGTTAAATAACGACTACTCGATCAAGCGCAGGGGAAACTTGGGCATGATGCCGGTGGAGGTCACCGCCGTACCGCCGGGGGCGTTCTACGACTGGATGAAAATCCGCGGAAAACTGGGAGGCCAGAACAAAGTGCCCGTCTGCTCCAATGACCGTCGCTACGTGGACGATCTGCTGGAATCGGTCCAGTCGATGAACTCCCGATGAACAGGAGAAATGCATTGAACAGAGCAATGCAATTCATGGGACCGATCGTCTTGGCCGCAGCGGCCGCGGTGGGACTTCTGAGCGTGTGGGTCTTTGCGGATGACACGTCCGAAGTCTCCGAACTGCCCGCACCTCGCAAGGTGGGGAAGATGCCTCTACCCCTCAGACTCGGGTGCCGTAGCTCCTGCTGCGGCACCTCTTGCGCACTTTGAGTAACTTTGACATGGCGGGGCAGGAGCCCCACCACGCGGAAAATGTGTTCATCTAAAAACGAACCTAAGACGCAATCTGCCTTCTGTTCTTGCATTATCTTTGTCTGCGCGGTGAAATGTAGCGATTGTGCAAAACGGCGACAATCAAACAGAGACGGCGGACCGCGGGCCTGATACGGGGTTGACGGACGAGCAGCAAACCCAGGGTATGCGATATACCATGCTCGCTGCGACCTTTGGCGCCCTTATGTTCATGGTCTTTGCACGCTCCGCCATTGGGGCATTGTTCATCAAAGAACTGGGAGGAAGTGACTTTCAGGCAATGCTGCCGGGGTCCATAATGGCCTTGGCCGGTATCCTTCGAATTCCCGTCTCCATGAAAGTTCCGCCACGAAGGGGCAAGAAGTTCATGGAACGATGCTGGTTTATCGCCGCCGGGCTGATGGCGATTTCCTTCGCCGCTCCGTCGGTGTTCGGTCAAGGGTCGCGTTCGGTGATGATATTTCTGGTTGTCTTTGCAGTGGCGATGGCCTTTAGCGCTTCCGGGGGGGCCTTCTGGTTTCCCCTACTTCACGATCTGGTTCCTGTTCACCGCCGCGGAAGGTTCTTCGGTAAGATGCGGGCCATATGGAGCAGCACGAGTTTTGTGATCATCCTGCTGAGCGGTTTTTTTCTCGGGAAGAATCCGGAGATATGGCAGTTTCAAGTCGTCTTCGTAGTCATATTGATTTTATATACGACGCACATCTTTGTGGTCAGGAAAATCCCCTCCGGAAACAACCTGGCGGGGGACCTGGACTACGACCATTGGAAGCATTACGTCAAAGGTCTTCTGCGCGAGAAGCCGCTCCTGGTCTTCCTTGGATATTACGGGCTGCTGGGCTTCTGCGTGGGATTTCTGATCCAGCCGCTGGTTCTGTACATGAAGTATCGAGGATTTCCCGTCAAGGACAACGTGATCATATTCAGCTTCAACACCATCGGAATGATCATTTCTTTTCTGTTCACCGGTGTACTGGTGGACCGGTTTGGGACTAAGCGGATTTTTTTATTCGCCCATCTGATTTTGTGTCTGGTCAGTTTTTTCATAGTGGGCATTGGGATGCTTTCGGACAAGTGGACCATGTCTCTGCTCCCGGTCGCCATGGTGGTTTCCGGCGGAACGATATCGGCTGCGGGGATTGCGTGCACGGCCCAGCTCTTTCACCTCGTCCCAAACCACGGCCGGGCTTTCTATCTGAATCTTTCCATGATTACGATTGGCGCCGGTGCGGCGATTTCGCCGTTGCTGGCGGGCGGGGTGTTGAGCGCCGTCGATTCGGACTGGACCATCTTTGCGCTGGGAATGAAGTTTGACATCTTCCAGGTAATCTTCGCTTTTGGGGGCCTGTTGATGCTGGCGATCATCGGGATACTCTATTTCGTGCAGAACGTGAACCCCGCACTCGATTCTGGAGACGTTTCGCGGGAGCGGGTATAGTCTTGAAAGATAAATTCCAAATGACGAAATTCGAATGACGAATCAATGACGAATCATCGAATGACGAAATCAAGCAGGAATATTCGCATGTGAATTCGTGCTTCGAAATTCGTCATTGATTCGTCATTCTGGTTTCGTAATTCGAATTTTTGGTGAAGGCGCCCGGTTACATTGAAGCAACAGGAGAATGAAATGACGTATACGATCAGCAGGCGCAGCGGCGCCCCGGTTGCCTCGGACGGCTGGACCGATGAATACTGGGCGAAGGTGCCCGCCCTTTCCGTCGATCAGTTTCATCCGGAAAGCTCCGACCACCATCCCGTTACAGAGGTCAAGGCGACCCACACCCAGGACGCCATTCACGTATTCTTCCGTGTCCGGGACCGTTACGTTCGGTGCGTGCACACGGAGCTGAACAGCGCTGTGTGTCGCGACAGTTGTGCGGAATTTTTCGTTCAACCGCCCGACGGTGCGGGCTACTTCAATTTCGAGATCAACTGCGGCGGAACGATGCTGCTGTACTACATCGAGGATCCCACCCCTGACCCCGCAAAGGGCGACATGAAGAAGCGCACCGAGGTCACAGCGGACCTGGCCGATCTGGTGACGATTCGCCCCTCCATGCCCAAACTCGTCGATCCGGAAATTACCGACCCGGTCGAATGGACCCTTCAATATTCCATTCCGGTGAAGCTCATGGAGCACTACGTGGGCGCCCTGGGCCCGCTGGGCGGACAGGAGTGGCGGGCAAATTTCTACAAGTGCGCCGACCAGACCTCACATCCGCACTGGGCCAGTTGGGCACCGATCGGGGAGGAACTCAATTTCCATCAGCCGAAGCGTTTCGCCCCGATTATCTTCGAAGCATAGCAGGGAATAGGGTGTAGGGCGTAGGGAGTAGGGTGTAGAAGATAATCGCCAAATTATACGCCAGTCGATTAATTAATGCGTTTGGGTGGATATTGTTGAGACTGTTCGTAGTTTGTAAACTGGATATCCTCAATCGATAGGTTGACCCCGCATCAGGAAATGGTCGGAGATCCCCGACCCTGCTTCTCGCCGCCATTCCACCAGTCTGCAATATCTCCTACATGCGAGTGCATCAATTAATTGACTGGCGTATTAATCACACGCGAATGTATTTTTTAGCCCCGCCGGGGCGATCGTTTTTAGCCCAGGGCGCAGCCCGCAAGGGCAAGCCTTGGGAATCGAGTATTATAATTTTTTCAAGCCCCGCAGGGGTGATCGTTTTTAGCCCCATACGGGAGTACGCACACACACCGCATCTGTTTCGGGTGGCGCGGCTCTGCCCCGGAGCACGGTGACAGGCCGAAAGAGGCGCCGCAGCAGGAGCTACGGCACCCGAGCTAATTAACTGGCGTATTGGTGCGCTGGCGTCACGCCCCGGCGAGAAGACCCAATCGGTCTGCGTAGAATTTCATCATCATATCTCGCAGTTGCTGATTGTGCGGGGCGGCGAGGTCGGGGTCTTCGTCGATGATGTCGAAGGCGTCGCGACGCCCCAGGCGGAGCAGTTCGAAATCCTCGATCAGGTTGGCGACCTTCAGTTCCGGCAGCCCGTGCTGCCTCGTCCCGAAGAACTCGCCCGGCCCGCGGATGCGGAGGTCCTCCTCGGCGATTTTGAACCCGTCATTCGTTTTTGTGAGCACTTCTAACCGTTGCCGGGCCAGTGGATTGCTGGGCGATGCGACGAGGATGCAGGTCGCGTCGTCCTCGCCCCGCCCGATACGCCCGCGGAGTTGGTGCAGTTGGGCCAGCCCGAATCTCTCGGCGTGCATGATGACCATGACGTTTGCGGCCGCAACGTCCACGCCGACCTCCACCACCACCGACGCGACGAGAACTTTGATTTTCCCCTCGCGGAAGTCCTGCATGACGGCGTTTTTCCGTTCGGAGGTCATTTGGCCGTGGATAAGCCCCACCCCGAAGGCGCCCAGCGGCCCGTCGGAAAGCTCATCATACGCCTCGCTGGCAGCGGTGAGCTGCAACTGAGGCGAGGGGCTGACCAGCGGATAGATGAAGTATCCCTGCTGTCCGGCCGCGAGCTTCTCTTCGACGAATTTCATTACCTCGGGCATCTTCTTTTGCGACGTGCAGCGGGTTTGCGTTTTTCCCCGTCCGGGGGGCAACTCGTCGATGGTCGAGACATCCAGGTCCCCGAAGACCGTCAGCGCAAGGGTCCGCGGAATGGGCGTGGCGGTCATGACCAGGTAATGCGGCGCAAATCCCTTCCCGCGAATGCTCGATCTCTGCTCGACTCCGAATTTGTGCTGCTCGTCCACGACGACCAGTCCCAGGTCGCGGAACCTGACCCCCTCGGAAAGCAGGGCGTGGGTCCCGACGACGATGTGGGTTTGTCCGCTCTCCATCTCGGTCAGGATGTCCCTGCGCCGTTTGGTGGTCTGCCCGCCGAGGAGCATGGCGATGTTCACCTTCGAACCGGCGAGGTACTGTTGGATCTTGCGGAAATGCTGCGTGGCGAGGATTTCCGTCGGGGCCATGATAGCGACCTGTTTGCGGTTGGCCACCGCCAGCAGCGCCGCGTAGAGCGCCACGGCCGTCTTGCCCGATCCTACGTCGCCCTGGAGCAGTCGGTTCATGGGCAGCGGGCGGTCCAGGTCGCGTGCAATCTCGGCGACGGCGCGGTCCTGGGCGGCGGTGAACTGAAATGGAAACCTCGCGCGGATGCGCCGGTCGATTGCTTCGCTGCCGGTAAGCCTATGCGCCGGGCGGGAGATCTGCCGGTTGCGCAGAATCGCGATGCCCAGTTGCATCAGCAGGCACTCGTCGTAGGCCAACCTCCGTCGCGCCGCCGACCAATGCTCCCTGTCTTCCGGGCGGTGCATGGCGGGGATGGCCTCGACGCGGGACATCATCCCCCGGTGGGCGAGGTATTTCTTATCGAACCACGGACGGATTAGTTGCGTTACCTGGGGCAACACTTTTTTGATGATCTGCGAGATCACGCCGCTGGAGAGCTTCGCCCCGGCGGGGTAGACCGGGAGCAGTTCGTCGCGGTCGAGTTTAACACCGGCGGGATCGTAGATGATCTGGTGGGTGGGATTGATGAACTGCAGTACGTCTTTGTAAGAGCTGACCTTCCCTGAAACCGCCAGGATCAGCTCGGGTTTGACGTAGTCGCGGAGGTATCCGCCGTGGAACCATTTGACGGTGATCTCGGCCGATCCATCGTCAAGCAGGCATTCGAAGAAGGGTTTGCGGGCGAACCGCCTTTCGCCGGCGGTTATGACTTGTCCGGCGACGGTGGCGTTCTTCTGCCCGTCAACAAGGCTGGCGATAGGTTGGCACTGTCGGCGGAGGTCGAACCGGCGCGGAAAATAGTTCAGCAGGTCATCGAGGGTCTCGATGCCCAACTCGGCCAGTTGCTCCGCCCGCCGCGGGCCGACGCCCTTGACGTACTGTACCGGTGTGTCTAGCGTCAGGTCGGCCATGACTTGCGCCCC
>SDBT01014678.1_pt1 | contig 12475 bp, 12 predicted proteins | sample 2277101 | NCBI WGS metagenome assembly SDBT01 (sample SAMN10404973, study PRJNA504765) | marine sediment metagenome | isolation source: marine sediment core GS10_PC15, 103 cmbsf | place: Arctic Ocean: Southern Knipovich Ridge | collected 2010
TCAGTAGGTGGCAATACCACCTAGCGCAAAGATGACCCAAAAGAAGGGGTAAGAACGGAAAGAAAAAGGTGGGCGGGGGATTCGAGATTTACGATTTGCGATTTACAATTTTGTTTTGACCCCCGGCTTGTGGGTGCGCAGGAGCTCACCCTGAGGATCCCCGACAACGGAATTCGAGGACAGGCAGGGCGGGCAGGCCCCATTAGAGTTTAAGACACTCTAGACAAGGGGGCAGGCAAATTCGAATCACCAAAATCAGAAATTCAAAACGAACTGTGGATGATGGCACTACCTGTCAATGCCACCTAGCGCGGATAAACAAGGATATTGTGAGAGGTTGCGGGCAAGAGTGTTTGGGATGGAGACATTCAGTAGGTGGCAATGCCACCTAGCGCAAGACAGAAGTCAGAGGACAGAAGGGACATCAGGGGAGCAGGTTGCTGGACATCAGGGGAACAAGGATTTCGATACAAGAAGGACAGTTTGAAAACGCAAAAATCAAAGTGTAAAATGCAAAATTGTGGAATCCGCCGTTGGCGGATGGCTGATTTTATTATTGTTTAATTTGTATCGGTAATGGAAACTTTAGAGAGAATCCGACCCGCCGTGCCAGAGCCACGGCGAGGCAGGAGCGATTCAACGGGAAAAGAGTGACGAGCAATTTCTTCTCAACATCACCGCACCGAGGCCGAGGAATAGTTTATTGAGTTCCTTCGAGCCAGTGTGAACTTAATATCGCCAAGTCAGCTTGGTCAACCTTCCCATCATTGTTGACATCACCTGGGATGCCTTCTGGAGAGCCTAATTCTTCAAGAAGTTTTTTTAATGGCATAAACTGTTCCATTGCCAATCTGTTTTCCTCTACTATTTGTTGCAGAGCAGCGATTTGTGCTTGCAACTGAGCTATTTCTGCAGGTGTTATGCCGGGAGGGCCTTGTATTCCCTGCGGGCCTTGGGATCCTGCTGGGCCGGGGGTAAGTTCTATCTCTTCTACTCTTCTGTTGAAAATACTGACGGTATCTTCTGATGAAGCTCCTTGATTATCTGTAACCGTTAGCTTTATGACCTCTTCTACTCTGCCAAGTGCTCTTGTTGTGAAGGTGCTTTCCTCTCCTGAGTAAAGAATCTCATTTTCAGGCAATGCAGTCCACGTGTATTGGGCAATATGTCCATCCGGGTCGTATGAAGCACTTGCACTGAGAACAACCATTTGGTTAGCATCTGCGATAACATCTGTTCCGGTGTCAGCAACCGGGGGGGCAGAGTATGGATAGACTGTAATCGCTACCGTATCAGTATTTGTTAAATCATCATCATCAGTAACGGTAAGGGTAATGGTGTGTGTTCCAACAGATAGCGTTGCTGTAGGACTTTCACCATCAGGAATCACATCACCAAGGTCATCAGCCCAGACCCAGCTTACTATAGTGCCATCGCTATCAGAAGAACCGGAGCCATTAAGAGTTACTTGCTCACTGCCATTGCCATCAGTATCCGTTACCGTTTGGTTGGAGCCTGCATCAGCAACTGGTGGTGTAGCCGGCTCCGGAACAAGTGTCAGGGTTGCGTTATCGTAGATATGAAAAGACGTGTCGATAAGACTGCCGTCAGCCAGTGTCCCCGTTAGGATGCCGCCTGTATTTGTATACGTCCCGTACGGGTAGTTGAAGCCCGTGCCGCTTATCGTGAGCCTGCTGTCCCTGTGGATAGACAGGACGCCCACTACGAGACCACCGCAAATATAGGCAGTGCTGTTCTCGTAAGTGTACAGGGCACCCGACCTTAATGCCCCACCGAACATATTAAACTCACTGTTGTCATAGAGGTGCACACCAACTATGCAGCCGTTGTCAAGCAGATTGACCGTAGTCGGATCCCCGGTTAAGTTATCCGTGATGTACAAGTAGTCGTCTACATAGAAGTCAACGTCCCACTCACCTCCCATGTCATACTTAAGGTCCGCCGCTGCCTGCCCCGCACCAAACAAACACACCAACATCATCACCCAAATTGTCATCTTCACGTTTCTCATTTCTCTATCTCCTCAAAAAATTGTTAGTATTTTCCGGCGCACTAAAAAAAGGGCACCGCTACATCGTGCTTATCTCAGGCCCGGCAAGGCCCAATCGCAACACGCAAGCAGTACCCCGTATCGAGGCACCGACTTTCTACGCTTGCGATTTCAAAACTTGCCGGTTTGAGATAAAACGCTAAAAGTTCAGTACAGTTCCGTATTTAATTGTCAAAAGCTCAAACATCTCACCTTCCGTCCAATAATAACATACAAAGACCGTTAAAACAAGCAAAACCTGACTGTTTTTTAACACTTTAGCCATGTGTAAAAAAGATAGGAAACCGCCTACGGCGGATGCTATTTTAAGCTGGATTCCTGCCTTCGCAGGAATGACAAAATGTCGTTTCCGCAACAGATACTAAATAATCTGCGGCTTTTTTCTCAGGCATCTTTGAATGGTGAGCCGAAGACGTCGGCGGTGAAGAGATAGACCTCGGTATCGGCCTCTTTCCAGGCATCGGGGGGCAGGCCCGCTTTGTGTGCGCAGCAGTATGAAAGAAATTCTTCTTTACTCCAGCCTGCCTCAGTAGCAACCTGAGGCAGAAAGCAGCCGGAGGCACCGCCCCTCTTTATATAAATGCCGTCAACTCCAAGACGCAAATCTAATGGCTCAGGGGTAAGCTTCAAAGGCGAGAGAACCGATATCTCGATATCCAACTGCTCTAACTCGTCGGCTGTGATGGGGTCGGCGAAGAATCGCGGGTCGCCGGTCGCCGAGGCCTTTGCCATTTCAACGACCAGCTCAATCAACGGCACCTCAGAGGTAAATTGGCCGATACAGCCTCGCAATCGGTCCTGGTTTTTTAATGTTACAAAGCAGCCGCAATGGGCGTTCAGGTCAGGGTCGTCTGACTCAGGCTCTGGAATCGGCTTTCGGGTAATGACTGCCTCAACGGTATCGCGGGCAGTCTTGAGAAGCACTCGTTTTTGAGTATCATTCATAAAATCAGGCACAGAGGCACAAGCACGTTAGACACATAGGTGGGGCAAGCCCCACCCTACCAACTACCAACTGGATTCCCGCTTTCGCGGGAATGACAGATTACTAAAAGCCAATAATTAACGAAGCAATTTTATCACAAGAAAACCACCAATCAAGAATATTGTGAGAGCAAGCGGGAACCAATTGAAATATTTTTCAATTACAGGCCTGATTTTTTCACGTTTTCCGCCTGTCAGGAAAGATTATACGAGTTGTTTTATAAGGAACTAAAGGTTTATGGAATTTTAAACTATTTATGGGCAAATATTACGGTTAGAATACAGAAATGGAAAATAAAATTTCGATATTTCTAAAAGGTTTCTTAATGGGAGTTTGTGATTTAATACCGGGTATTTCGGGTGGCACGATTGCTTTTATAACCGGAATTTATACTCGATTAATAGATGCGGTAAAAAATTTCTCTCCCAAACTGATTTATGATATTTTTACATATCCAATTCATAGAAGAAGAGAAAGTTTAAAAGAAGACATTAGAAAATTAGACTCGCTTTTCCTGTTGGTGCTGATGCTGGGGATTGGCAGCGCTCTTTTAGCCGGGTCGGGAATCATTAAGTTCCTGTTGAGGGATTATTATGCATATACTTTATCTTTTTTTGTTGGGTTAATTATAGCGTCTTCAAAAATACTCTTTAACCATATTCAAAACCACAATATAAAGAATATTTCATTTGGTTTTTTTGGGTTTGCATTAGGGCTTATGCTTTCTATACTTGTGCCTTTAACTGTAACTCCTACTTCAGGATATGTTTTTCTCGGGGGTTTTTTCGCTATTAGTGCTATGTTTTTACCGGGTATTTCAGGCGCTTTTATATTATTAATTATGGGTTTGTATGAGTTTATGATTGATGTTTTGAATGATATTCCAGGTAATATACGTTATTTTTTACTATTTGTTACAGGTGCTTTAGCAGGAGCTTTTTGTATTTCAAGAATTATATCATTTCTTTTTAAGAAAAACAGGTGCAGGACGCTTTATGTACTTCTTGGGCTCGTAATCGGAGCCTTAAGTACCCCGTTGAAGAAGATTTTTCAAACTGCCACTTTTGAGATATCAAATATTTTTATTATGGTCTTTTGCTTCCTATTGGGCGCATTATTAGTGGTTCTTGTCACAGGTTATAGAAAAGCTTATGAGCGGAAGTTGTAAATTAACGTTGTAGGTAAAGAGACTAAAAGTGATTAAGAGACAAGAAGGTACATATACTTTTTTCAACCAACTTTTTGGCAGTTGAACCAAGGTGGGGCTTAATCTATTATAATGTCAACGAACAAGTTTTGTATCCCGGCCGAGTCACGAGACACAAGTCATAAGCAGCTATGACTGACAGAAAACAGATTACCACTGTTAGCGACGGATTATTGGTACGAGCCCCTGCCAAAATCAACCTGAGTCTGCTCGTAGCCGGGCAGCGGGCCGATGGTTTTCACCAGATAGAGACGGTAATGGCCAAGGTGGACTTCTTCGACGAAATCCTCATCCAGCAGGGCCAAAAGGCCGGCATTGAGCTTGCCTGTGAAGGGCCGTACTGGGCGCCTGCGGGGGAGAAGAATCTGGTCTACCAGGCTTGCAAATTGCTGCTGGACGGTTGCCGTTCACAGGCCGATATAAAAATTACCCTGACAAAAAATATTCCGGCGGGAACAGGGCTGGGTTCAGCCAGCAGCGATGCAGCAGCAACTCTTATCGGGGTTAGCAGGTTCCTGCAGTTGGCTGTTGAACCACAGCAGCTAAGTGAAATGGCAGCGGCGTTAGGCAGTGATGTGGCCTTCTTTTTGAATGGACCATTGGCGTTTTGTACGGGAAGAGGTGAAAAAATTGAAAAATTAGACGAGAATTTTAATTTTTTGGCCCTATTAATTTTGCCGGATGTAAGTGTTTTTACAAAAGATGTTTACGCCAATTACAAGTATGACTCGGCTCTCTACGAAAAGCTTAAGGCCGCAATAAACGGCTGTATCCAAAAAAACAGAATTGATTTAGTATTGAAGATGTGCGCAAATATGCTGCAAAGTAGCTGTTTTAATTTACATAAAGAGCTTGCTGAGCTGAAAGCTGAAATTGAGTCGTTAGGTATCGGCCCTCTGTGCCTGAGCGGTAGTGGTTCAGCTATGTTTTGTATCGTTGACGAGAAGGATAAAGAAAAAGCTAAGCAATATCAGCACAAACTTGAGGAAAAAACCGGTTGCAAAAGCGTTATCGTGAGCAACAATAGATGGTAAACTTTTAAGCGAGGCAAAGAAAATGGAAATCAGTGAAGTGAGAGTCAAATTAGTGAACAACAAAGACGACAGGTTGAAGGCCTTTTGCTCAGTGACGATGGACAATGAGTTTGTGGTTCGCGACATCAAGGTGATTGAGGGTGTGGGTGGTTTTTTCGTTGCTATGCCCTCGAGGAAAATGAGCGACCATTGTGAAAAATGTGGGAGCAAAAACCACCTCAGGGCCAAATTCTGTAATAATTGCGGAGCAACACTTTCAGAAAACCGGGCTAAACAAGATATCAAAGGCAGGATGAAGCTGCACGCTGATATAGCCCATCCGATCAATGCAGAATGCAGGCGAAAAATTCAGGAAAAAGTTATATCCGCTTTCAAGGAAGAAATGGAAAAATCGAAGGAGCCGGACTATAAACCAGTCGAGATGGATGAGCCGGACGATGATGTCCCTGAAGTAGTCTCGTAGTTAAAAGGCTCCCATTTTGCAAGAAGACCGCAAAATGGGAACCCCCTTATGTGGCAAGGTCTTCAAGAACTCTATCGAGCGCAATATCCAGCCGCTCGTTGAGATTGTATTTACCTTCGGTAAGCTGCCGGCGGACGTCAAGAACTTTCTCCTTGCGAACCTCCGGCAGCAAAGCAATCTTTTTTAACACCTGACCAATCGGCGTATTGTTGATGTTTTCAAGAATCTGCTCCATAAGCAAATCCTCATCCGCAGCCAGGTTTTCTTCATTGATAGAATTTACCCGGTGATTGCGGCCTTTAGAATGTTCGTTAGAATTGATACTTGGCATTTTAATTATCTTGTTGAACAGGCTACAGACGGAAGCATCCATATTTTCGTCCGAGACACGATAACCACTATATCTTGTATGCCTTCTAAATCCTTTTTGAGGCCCAAAAACAACTTTGCAGTGTTGATATCGACAGGAAGGTCTGGAAAACTTTAGAAAAGTTTGATTTTAATTTAACCGTTACAAAAGCATAAAGCCACGCCATTTTTGGGCTGAATACGGGCTATCAACATCAAAAACTCCCATTCAAACAGGCCTAATTATCACACCAAAACTACTTACAAAGGGTTTAACTGGGAAAGCTGGGCAATATACAATATATAGTGATAGTCAGAAATTTTTCAGAACCCAAAGGCTGAAGGGCTAAATTGAATTAGCGCTCTCTCGCAGGTTAATTGATGGTTGTCATTGCGAGCGGAAAAAGCCTTTAACCCTGAGCCAAGTCGAAGAGGAAGCAATCTTAACTCATCGAAAGTCCGAGGTTGTTTCGTCGCTTACGCTCCTCGCAATGACAACTCCTCAAATCAGGAGCGACAGACCGTTAGTCGGGAATGCAATTGGCTGGTTTTAATAGTAATACTTGAAGTCCAGGTCCACCTTCCACGTATCAGGCAGGCCTTTCTTTTTGGCGAGTGTGACTTTCTCACACTGCAAGTTTGCCCAGCGCAGTTGGATTGTAGAGATAAATCTGGCAAATCTTGTTATGTCAACCTGCTTTAGAATTACCATGGCGCTTTGGCTCTTCTGTCCGCCGGAAGTCCTGATTGGTTTCGAACTGATATTGTAGTTGCTTGATGGTATTCTGCACAAACTGGCGATTCTTTCAACAGCAGTGGCATAATCAAACTCTGCAGCGATGTTCTTCGCATCGGCAAACTCCAGCCGGTCGGGGTCAAGAGTTATAATCTCTGCCATTATTTTCTGGGCTTTGTTGTATTGCGTTTTCTCGGCCTGCCAATTGTCTTCTGCGTCCGGTAGATATATACCCCAGATGAATAACGGCCATAGAGCAACTGAAATGGGAGCGAGTATATAATACAAAATTGGATTCTTGTATATGTCCTTCACAGAGCTTTTCCTTAACTATTTTTTAGGCGTAACCGTCATGGTGAAGTTGTCACGCCCACCCTTTAAATCGTAACGATATTGTAAGACCTCCAGTTTCCCTTTGATTGCTTCGAACAACTTCAGCGTGTTTTTCCGGCTGGAGGTATCACCTTCTATACGAATGCTCTTGGCTGTAATGGATATCTTATCTATTTGTAAATTCGTCTGTGCCGCGCATTTGTTAAACGCCTCGAGCACCGACGTCAGCTTTGCCGATACGGACTCTTCACCTCTGGCACTTAACTGTCCGCTCTTAACATCTCTGATTCGTCTTAATTCACCACCAAGCGCTCTTACTGCTTCTCTGGATTTGCCTGTCGGCTTTTGCCCTAACATAACGGCCGAGTACTGTTTCTCAAATTTGTCACGTAGCTGGTTTTGGTATTTGTTTTTTTGCAGCAATTGCAATTGAAAATACAACCCGAGGGCAAGGCAAAGAGCGGCCACAGATACACTCAGGAACTTCAGCATTTTTTGCAGCCGGACCTTCCTGCCCTGATAAGGCATAAAATCGTTGCGGAAATTTACGCTCTGGGCCTTTTCCAGATGGGCCGAAGCCGCCCCATAGGCAATTGCAAAACCAACCGGCTGGGCACAATCGGCCAGGATATCCGGGCTGGCTGCTGCAGCCTCAAACAAATCTGCAGAACCGGCTTCTATACCAAGCTTCTCGCTAAGCTGCTGATAGTCTATATAGTCTATAGAGTTGGTAGAGTCGAAAACTTTAAGGCAATTTATCGGCTCAGAAGTTCCAGCCAAAGCAGCGGTTACAGGGATTTCTCTTGTGAGCAACTCGGCTCTGTTTTGTGCCGGGTCAATTAAAAATGTTCGCACGGCCGGTGATTTTTGCAATCCTGCAAAGGTAATAAAATAACCATTCCGCGACGAAAGTATCCCAAAGATAGTCCCGGCTTGTCGGGATTCGGGCAGCGATAGATTTTGCAAAATAAATCTCGACAGACAAATAACGTCTGGCTCTATGGTTATCGGGTCGATATTATTACTTTGCAAAGAAAGAAGAACATCTAACAACATCTTTCGCTCTGTCGTAAAGACATCCAGCCCCGAACCGGCCTGGTCACTTGACGTTATTTTGAAAGCTATCGCAACATCGGTTATGTCCGTAGAAAGAGCATCCTCGGCATCGAACCTGATGGTCGCAGCGATTTGCTTTGGGTTCTTAAACTCGCTGCGTACTTTATGCTGCATAAACATTGCGCAATCCAGAGCCACCGCAACCTGCGAAAATTTTAATTCTCTCTCGGCACAACCTTCGGCAATGAGACGCGCCAAAACCTTCTGGTTCGGTTCTTCCTGCTCTTGCATAGAGACACTGAAGCAGCCCAGGACGTTTTTGTCCCGGCCTTGCGAGCCAAGGCAGACCACCGTTGCTGTCTCCTTGCTCAGATAAATTCCCAGGTAGTTCTGAGGTTCCACTTCGAGTAAACTCCCAAAAGGCCGCATTGAGTATTTCTCCTTATGCATACGCCTTACGGATGACCAATACTCAGCCGGAGATTACGGCAATTCTTTCTATTTTTTTGCCATCCTTCGTTATTGCTATAACGGCTGATGCCTTTGCCACTCCACTTATCGCAGTTACTTTAATCGTGAAAAATTTACTGACTGTCGTGATATATTTTTCGCACTTATCAATCGAAACAGAATACCTAAACAGCGCCTTTTTTAAATCTGCTGTATCCGCAAAAGGTCTTATGCGTCTTCGCCGTATGATTTTTTCAGCGATTTTTTTAGCGTCGCCTCCGAAAGTAAAAGCCGCTTCTAACACGTGTCGAGGAGCGGTGTTTATATTAACCGTTTTCGAGCCCCACAGCCCCATATATTTCAGAGCCGATTCTTTTCTGCTCTCGCTGATTATCGTTGGTCTGGCAAGGGCCTCGGTATCAATTAGCGAACTGTGAAAAAGTTTTGCAAAGTCGGTGGTGTGTACGGACGCAGGTATAGTTGTTCTGGTTGTCCGATACCGGGGAGCTCTCCTTCTTCCGCGACTGGTTCTTCTCGGTGTTCTTACGGCCCTTCTTTCAACTCTCGTTATCGGCTTGAAGTCAAACTCAAACGGTTTTATTTCACTTATTTCCTTTAGCTGTGACTTCAGCGAATCAATCTGCACTTCATTAACATCCATCCATTCGCAGAAAGTTTCGAGTCCTGCCAGGGCTTCTCGCTGCACTTTTTTTTCGTCAAGCAGCGCCCAGCCGAGGGGGTATTTTGCATTTTCATCTTCAATTTCAATCCTGACCGTAGCGGAACCAATCTTGAACTCAACCGGCTCGGTTATAAACGGCCAGGACGGACCATAAGGTCCCCGAACTGTCAAAGAATTGGGGTCATTAAAATCGGCAGCACCGAGAATGTCATTAGCTTCCTCCAGGTAGTTGCTGTTATTAACGTCGTTGACGTCATTAGCCTGCTGGCGCCGGTTGGCAGCATTTCTGCCGGCCCACTCGGCCAAAAGTTCCTGGTATTCGGTCTCGCTATAGTGAAATAAATCGGAAAAATCCGGCTCGTTCGGACGGGCAACCAGCTGCGGGGTGTTAATATCTCCCAATGTGGCAAGGGCATATTTTACTGCTGAGTTACAACCATAGCGAGCGGCCTGATAATCTATGATATATTGCTCGCGGTGACGCTGAGCGGCAAGACGACTGCTCAAGGTATAGCCCAGAGTCGAAAGCACAACCAGCAGCACTAATGTCACCAGCAGCACAATCCCCGGGCAATTTTTGCGATTATTCCAGTTGTTCGGGCCTTTGTTATTCATTACTCTTAATCTTGTTCCTGCTCATCCTCTTTCTTTACGAATATGAATCTGATTTTTCTGGTTCTGTCGATAGCTATTGTTCGTGTGATTTTTTTCGCATCCGGCACGTCCAAAGTACCGGCTAATGTCTTAAAAGGCTCGGCAAAAGAAATAGTTACCACAATACCGCCGGGTAATGAGTCGCTCGTCCATTTATCATAAAAACTCTCATCTTTGGGAACCTGTATCCTAAAAAAAGTAACGCCGCTGCAAACCGGCACAAAAAGCTCTTTCTCCCAATCTTCTTTCTGCTCATCGAGCAGTTTGTCTTCCAATGCGATGCCGCTATAACTTCGGTATAAAATAAGGCCGTTGGCGTCACTGTCATAGTCGTAGCTGGTCTGCCAAATAATTTCTTCAAACGCCTGCGGTTTATTTCCGCTGTCCTTGGTGTAGATGGTTTTTAGAATTTTGAGCCGGGCGGTCGAATAACCTTTCTCGAATTTATTCTCAAGGGTAATTCTTGTATCGGAAGCTTTCGTATCGGAGCTGACTGCAACTATCCCGTCGAGGTCCTCGGCGATGCGCTGCAGAACCTCCGAGGGCAGCCGGGAGCTATCAAGCCTGCGTACGATTGCAGCAGCTGAACTCTCGGCCCGGCTGTAAATACCGAGCACCGCAACTAAAACCATCGCTCCTATCGTCAGGGCCGCGAGAACCTCGGCCAGCGAAAAACCCAGCGACTCTCTGCATATATTAGAAGTTTTTTTCATCTTATTCAGAACACTATCAAAATCAGTTACTGAAGAATATTTTCCAGAGTTGCTCAAAACTCATTTGTTCAAGCTCTTCACGGGTGTATCCGTGTATCCGTTTTACATCGGGCTGCTCTGTCGGGCGCTGCTCACCCTCATCCTGCTTATCTTGCTGCTCCGTTGGCCCTATTAGCTCCGCATCAGCTTGTGCCTGCCGGCTCCTGTCCTCAACGCTCGGATTGCCGTCACTCCATTTATAAAGGTCAAGCTGATTCTTGATGTAATAGCCATCCTCGGTCTTCGGCATACCATTCTCAACCCACTGCTGTATAGTTTGCTCGTCGACGTCTGCGTACTCAGCGGCTTCCTGCTCCGTTTCGATAATCTGTTCAGCTAATTGTTCTTTTTCCTTTTGCTTCTCCTCAAGAATTTCCATCAATTGCTTCTTTGTTAAATCGGTCAGCCAGTGCGTTAGTTCGACCGTTTGCACCTCACCTGCTGTGTCGGTATACTCGGCCGAGCAAATCGCCTGAATCCACATTCGCGAGGCTAACGGCTCATAAAACGTCTCGACAACAGTTTGCCATTGAATTTCGGGATACTTATCACTGCTGCCATACTCAGCCATCTCTTTGACCGAATCGGCGGATAGGAGAGTTTCCATATTCTCGCGTGCAACCTCAAAAGCCTGCATACGCAACGTTAAATCTGCCGCTGAGGCCATACAGCGGTTTATAACAACCAGTACACTCGAACTGACGAGAGCCAGTATAATCAAAGCGGTTACGGATTCTATCAGGCTAAAAGCGGGTTTGGCGTTTAGCGTATAGAGTTTAGCGCGTAGTTTCTCTCTTCCTATACGCTCTACGCCACTACCATCCACTATTTTTTTAGAACGGCACTTCATCTTGACTTTTGGGCATCAAAAGTTCGACATCACCCTCTTTTAATGTAACAATTCTATTCATCCGGTTGACAACAACCGAATATGGTTGTTCGTCTTTATCGAGCAGGACGATTTTCCCGCCGGCCTGCCAGCCTGCGTGGCCTGCGCGAAAAAACGCTTTTATAGTGTCTTCATCGGTTTCGACCAGGTCATCGAACAAAACATAAACAACACGGCAATTATCGCCAAAGTCATTTTCGACAATAATCTCCTCTTCCAAAACATCTGAGGGCAAATGAGTCGAAGTAATCTGCCGAAGCGTGTAGCTCTGCTCTGCAATATCAATAATAACTTCGTATCTTCTATCGCTCTGGGCGGCGGCACTGGCGGCCATTTGCATTGTCGAGACAAATTCCTGCACCTGTGCCCTGAACGTGTTCTTTCTGAGCAATCCAAAAAGATTTGTCACCACTAAAAGCACGAACAGCGAAACTATCAAAACCACCACTATCAACTCGGTCAGCGTAAAGCCTAAATTAGCGTTTAGCGTGTAGCGTTTAGCGTATAGTTTTATTTTGGTCATTATTATGAACTCCAATCTTTTTTAGCTTTCAGCGTATAGTTTTATTTTCCTATCCGCTATACGCTATTGCTATACGCTATTTTGTCAGTAAGCATCTGTGCTGAGCAGGTCGGCATCATAATCCTCACCGCCTTCTTCACCATCGGCGCCATAACTTATGATTACAAAGGGCTTGCCGCTCTCTGGATAAAGCTCATAGATAAAATCATGTCCCCAGCCGTCTTTGGGTATCTCGGTGGTTTCCAGATACCCGCCCGGCTCCCAATTTTCAACGTCGCTCGGCTGCTCGATA
>SDBT01014679.1_pt1 | contig 12474 bp, 30 predicted proteins | sample 2277101 | NCBI WGS metagenome assembly SDBT01 (sample SAMN10404973, study PRJNA504765) | marine sediment metagenome | isolation source: marine sediment core GS10_PC15, 103 cmbsf | place: Arctic Ocean: Southern Knipovich Ridge | collected 2010
TTATATTTTAATATCTTTGTTAGGTAAAACTTTTATTAAATCATTCAAATTTATTGTTTTATCTTCTAAAATAGGTTTTTTTGTTTTTTCATCTAATTTTAACTTTCCTGTTTCATCATCTCGTTTTTTAGCTTTCATTCTTAATTTAGTTGGTACTTTGATTACAAATTGGTCTTCAAAGAATAAAAATTTTTTATGTTTGTATACCAAAAAATTAGTAGTATCATCCATACCCTTATAATCTCCTCTATAATAACCCAATAATTCACCATTGTAATCTATTAACTTAGCTGAATGGTCTTTTTTAATGAAAGGTATTAAAATCCAACCTACTATTGGGATGAAAATTAACAATAAACTTTTGGGATTCCATTTCTTCCTTATTAATGTAGGAGTACCATTTAATCTACAAGAAGCTTTAACAGTTTTAAATAATTGATATCCTGGTTCTTCTCTTTCGTGCCTTTCTTCTTCAATTTTTTTAAATAAATACCATATTATAATAGCCAATAAAATAATTATTAAAGCAACAAACATAAACTTCCAATTACTTCTAAAAAATTCTATTGTTGCTCCTATAAATCCAGTACCACCAAATCCAGTAGTAGGTTCCTCTTGTACAACTATAACCATTTTTCACCTCTATATGTTTTTTTTATAATCTATTATATGTACTATGGGTACATGATTTTTGAATCTTTCTTTCCATTCAGAAGGAATAGGTAATACTTCTTCTGGGTAATCAAAAAATATTAAATAAAACAAAAAAGCTAATAATGGAGAAAATATTATTCCTAAATCAGCAATAAAATATCTACCAAATAAAAATTCGATGATACCAAAGGTGAAAAAATATCCTATAGTTATACCTATCATAGATAATATAAATGTAAATAATATAGTTGAAACAAACATAACCAAAATAAACCTTTTCATAACACTCATGGTTTTAAATAATTTCATTCCCACTTACCTCGTTTAACTCTACTTTTTAATGTAGATATTGCTGATATTGTCCTTAACTTATATCCATGTTGAACAGCCCAATCATTATATTCCATGGTTAATTTTTTATTATCCATAGCTATCCTTGAAGATATAAATAATTTAACTCTCTCCCTATTTTGGTACCTACCAGGAGAAGTTCTTTGATAAGCTACAACTTTACCATAACCACCCACTTGGATAACTTTTTCAGGAGGTTTAGGTTCCACCTTTTCAACAATAGGTTTTATTTTTAATTCTTTTAATACCTCTTTTTTTACAAGATGAATATTTCGGTTTATTATTTCTTCTGCTAATGCTAATACAACAGCATCATAAGCTTCAAGGATATTAGGAATCCAATCTTCAATTGAATATTTTGTTAATATATCTTTAACACGGTCAGGTTCTTTTTTAACTTTGATTAATTCGACTACTCCTTTTTTATCTATTTTAATATATTCAACCATGGTATTAACTCGTTCCATAACTTCTCCTGTTGATTTTTTATAACCTTTTTTAGTCAATTAAATCACCAATCATCATCATCATCTAAACCATTATTATCCATTTCAATACCATAAAGTTTAATTAAAAAAGATTCTACAACTTTATTATAATTATGAAATGTTAAATCATTAGTCAATTAAATCACCAATTAACTTTTTCATTCCTTCCACATTACCATGTCTAGTTAATAAACCTCTATCACGAATATCCAATTTAACAACATTTTCAGGTTTAGTATAATCCTTATTAAAAACATTAAATTCACTATCACTTAAAGGCAAACAAACTAATCCAGATTTATAATCTAAAGTATAAGGAAGTTTCCATATTCGTCTTAATGAATATATGCTCTTATCCAGCGAAGGGAGATTAAGTAAAGTGGATATCTCACAAACAATATGTTTATAAAATTCCATCTTTAACTCAACCCCCTCCTCACTCTTGGAAGGCATATCCTTCCCATCAATATTAATATGGAAACCACTTCCACTAAATCTTAAAGAATAAGGTATATTATATTTAGCAAATAATTCTTTTAATCTCCTTGTATCATCATAACACTTTTCATAACTAACTTTATGTGAATCCAAATCAATACCTAAGTCTACTTCATAAACATAACCATCAAATTTATCAACAAATTTTTTCATTTCTTCCTTCCTGGTATCCATATCAAAATTAAAAATAGGCATATCTCTTAATTTTGCCAATGAATAATATAGGTTAGATTTTAAATCCAAAAAATCAAACCTTTCAAAATTAAATTCAAGTGAATATAAATTATGTGCTCTTATACATCTAATCTTCAATCCTTCTGATAACATTGATAATTCACGGTCTTTTGATAACTTAACTATTTCAAACAAAATAGATTTGTTATTATAATATTCTTTACGATTCATTTTTTTCTTTATCTTCCTCTAAACATTTAGGACAAAAATATCTATCTTCTCCTATTTTGCACATTTGTTTTTTAACTAAAGGTTGTTTTCTGTGTTTTTTACACATAGGTCTTTTTTTTTCTCCCATTTTACTTCAACCTTTCACCTTTTCTTAAGTTTTTCAACATATTCTTTTGTTTCTCTCATACCATCCCAAAATAACTTCAGACCTTTTTCGAGGTCTTTTTTAGTAATCAATTTTTTATATAATAAAGCATGTTCTATAGTATGTATTAATTGTGAATGTAAATGAATCCTTTTATTAATATGATATATCTCTTTTTCAATAGGTGTTAAATCTTTAATAAGTTCTTCTTCTTCTTCTAACTTATTAAAAACCGATTCATGTATTCTTTTTATTTTTTCTTCCATTTTAAAACCAGGATATTATATAAATACCCTGAAAATATGTAACATCACTAACTTTTCTTGTGAATATTTCTTTGGTTTTTGTATGCTCAATTTCAATGTTTAATAAATTAAGTTCTTCATCAACAAATTCTTTTAATACTTCTTCTCTTATATCTTTATCAACAGATTTTCTATATGTATCAAATTTTCTATGTGTATTTTTCTTTAATCCTAAATATTCTTTTCTCCAATTTCTTGGTGTTGATTTAAATCTTATTGTTTTTATTTTACTTCACCTTCTTAAAACTATTTATTAAGTTTGCCAAAACAATAACTATGGATTTATTTTTTAATCCACTCCTATTTATTAAATCAAATAAATCTTCCTTCAATAATTTCTCTCCTTTACTTAATTTTCTAACCACAAATTCTTACCTCTGTCTTACTCATACTAACTAAAAATTTATATATCTTCCTTGATTTAGTTTTTTTATACCTATCATATAAATCAGAATAAGATTTTACCAAATCTCCAACCGTTATAACTTGACCTACTTTTATATCTTTTAATTCCATTAATACCCACCTCTAATATTTCTTATTATATTTCTCTCCTTTATAAACCTTTTGGTTCTTCTTATCATACATACCCTTATTAAATTTCATAGCAAACTCTCCAAATATAATAAATAATTGAAATGAAGTTATTGATATAACATATATAATATAAATAATTGATAAAAAAAATACTTTAATCATGGTTTTTAAATTTATCCAACTTACATCTTTAAAAAATTCAGGTTTCCATTTCATTTTTCCCATTCTAATCATCCCATAATAGAATTATATGTATCATTTAATTTTTTTAACTTATTAGTACAATCATTATATAAGTTAATCAAAGTCCAATTTTGATAAATAAATGTTTTGTTTATCACACATGTTTTGTTGTACATCCAACATTTTTCTAATTCTATTTCCTTTTTATTTAACAATCTCGTACATGTGGTACAATCTTGGGTTATATAACAAGCGGTTTTGTTTAATAATTCTAATTTTAAATCATTATTATTATCTTTACAATCATTAAAATCTTCAAATAAATTTGTATAATTAATATTTGTTAAATTATATAATCTTTCTATCTCAATATTTTTATTATTTAATTCATTTACTATCTTGGTATAATTTATTTGAGGTTCTTCAATTTCTTTCCTACAACTAATCAAAAATAATAATAATACCAAAAATAATATTAATTTTTTCATTTTAATTTCCTTCTAACCAATCATCATAAAATAAGACGATTTGACTAAATTCATCTTCTCCTTGAAAAATCATTTTTTACCTTCCTTCTTCAAAGCAATCAAAGTTAACATAAAAAAACATACATAAGATATATACCATGATATATGATATAGTTGATTAGCATTTACTTCAAAGAATCCATTAATTAAACTAACTTCTTTATTTCCTAAATAAATTTTATTATCATATCCTACTTCACAATAATAATTTCGTTTATATACAATATCACCAACATCATGAAGATGATTAGAAATAAAAAATATACTTAATAAAATTATTATGATAACCTCTTTTTTCATTTTTTATCAAATCCCTCACAATTATTACAATGAATTTCGGATGCTCTTCCTTGACATATAGTTATTCTTTTAAAGTGACAAAAATCAGGAGATACTTCATAGTTTTTACAACCAAAACATTTTGTATCATCACCTAATCCCATTTTAATTAAAAAAAGTAGAGGTTGAAAACCTCTACAAAAAAAAATACTTAATGGAAATTAAAATTTCCAAATTTTTTTAGATTTATTTATTTTACAATAAATCCTAAGTAGGTATTACCTGCCTTATTTTCATAAGCTCTCAAAGTTACCGAGGTTCCTTTAAGGTCTTGAGGTTTAGATACTTTTTGCCTCTTCATAAATATTTGTATCTTTGCCTTTTCTGATGTAGAAATTCCCCATTTATCATCATCACCTTTTTTAAGGTTAAATAATTCCGATGCTTTTATAGGTATTTTCTCACCTTCTTTGTTTTCAACTTCGGTTACTTCTTCAGTAACTATTCGAATAACCTTAACTTTTCTTTTAAGGTCTTCTTGGAAATTACCTGCTTCGTCGTAGGATGTTTCTACATCAATTACTTCTATAATCTCTATGGTTTTCCTTTGTCCTTCAAATTCGTCCAGGTCTATTCCTGCTCCCGCTTCAACTTCTGGTAGGTCTTCCACTTTTGGTTGTTCTTTTTCGTCTCCACTCATTTTTGTACCTCCGTCATTTCAAATGACTATGAATTTAGTAATTTTTTGATTTTATTTATCTCATTATATAGAATAATACCTTTTTTTGTTAATTCTGGATGTAATGCATACCTATACTTCATATATGATTTAGTTAAAGTTATCAAACCCAATTTTTCAAATTTATGTACCAATTTGATTGTATGAGAATATGTAATACCTAATTCTTTCCTTAAACTATGTATGCTATCAATTTTTTTGTTATCACCTATATAACAAAGAATATCTTTTCTAGCTTCAAACATTAATATGTTTATCATAATAATCAAATAAATTGTTAAGTTTATAAACATTTATATTATAACATATATATTATTAAAAATATATTTTAAAAAATATAAATGTTTATAAATAAATAAAATAAACTAATAACATGATGTTTTATTAATAAAGGAGTATTGAATGGTATGGAAAATATTCTTTGATGATGGTATTAAAGTTAATGTAAAAGAAGGTATTATTGAAAAAGAAGATGATACTTTTATATACTTAAAAACCAAAACTAAAGTAGAAGCTTTACCAAAATCACGGATAATTAGAATGGAGGAAGTAAAATGACTTACTCCATCGATAACAAAAATAGTTTAAACTTAATAAAACAAATAAATAGTAAATGGATAAAATTAGGAGAAATATTTTTAATACCTTTCATTAATATACATACCTTATATGTTAAAACTCTAAAACAAAAAAACAGCAATTTGATATTACTCCCAAGAGGTTGTGGTAAAACAGATTTTTTGGCAGAAATAGGCAGACAAAATCCTAAATATGTTACAATATTAGCAGATAAAATGTTCGAAAGTGAATTAATAAAACAAAATAAAGAATTTTTTAATAACAAAGCTTTGATTCATTTTGATTTTATCACAGCTATGTTTGGATTAACACAAAAACAAAGACAACAGTTAATAGGATTTTTTACCTCTTTATTATCTGATAATAGGTATCATAGACAAAATCAAAACTTACTTATTGAAAATGTTAAATGTATATGTATATTCGGAATGGCAAAAGAAAACTTCGATTTACATCGAGAAGAAATGTTTGAAAGTACCTTCCTTGATAGACTAACCATGATACATAAACAACTAACAAGAATAGAAAAAAAAGAAATATTACAATTCAGGGATATAAGTGAAAATAAAAAAATAAATTTAAAATTAAAATATAGGAAGAAACCAATAAATATAAAAATAGATAGAAAACAATTTGGTGAACAAATAATTAAATTAGCTATGGAATTAGATTTTTATGATGTTATGTCATACACCAGGTCTCAAGATTATATAATAAATTTCTTAAAAGCAAACGCTTATTACAATGATAGAATTATAGTTAATGAAAATGATTTGTTGTTATATCAAAAACTTCATTTAATACATATAGATAATAAAGACATATCAAAATTACATAAATTACAACATATACTAAAAGATAATCCTAAACTAACTTATGAAGGCATAATAAAATCAACAGGATGGAGTAGACCAACAGTATGGAAATACATGAAAAAAATCAAAGAGTTAAATAGTTAACCTTAAACATATACAAGTTAAGAAGTTAACCTTAACTGTATATATAGTAATATATATACTGATTAAGTTAACTATTTAACTCTATACAGTTTATAAAGATTTGGAAACCTTTATATATAACCTATTGGTTTCGAGTGAAAATCTATATGAAAAACCCAATAAAAAACCCTTAAAAAACCCAATAAAACCTTTGTTTTTATTAACAAACCATATAAAAAACCATTAAAAACCCAATAAAACAAAGGTTTTTTTAATAAAAAACCCATAGAAAAAGGTGAAAAACATGGAAAAAATTAATGAAAACAAATTAAAACAATCTATCCAAGATAGTAGAGATTATAGGAAAGATAAAGTCAAAGAATTTGGAGATGTACCAAAATCAGTATGGGACATAGATTATTCAAAAAACATACACATGTTTGACCCACGAGGTAGGAAGGATGCATCATCAAAACAAAAAATGGAAGAACGCGGTTTAACCGATTTAAATGAAGATTTAGGAGATGCTTTATCACTCCGATATAGAGGAGTTAGAGGAAAAGAAAATAAAGATTCTCATAGTATCTTACCTTATGACTTCGCAGAAAGAGTATTAAAATTTTATATGGATAATAATGATAAAATATTTCTAAATCCTTGTATGGGAGATATGGCATCCATGACCTTAGCTTATCATAAAAATAAATCATTTATTGGCTATGACCCATCAGAAGTTAATTTTAAAATAAACCAAGAATTGAAAGAAAAATTATTAGGATTATCTAAACAACAATTATTAGTTGAGAAAGATGTTGAAATAAACATATATAAAAAATCATCTGAAACCATGGAAGAAATAAAAACCAACTTTGTTGATTTTATTTTCTTCTCACCTCCTTATTGGGATTTAGAATATTATGGTAATGAAGATGAACAACTTGGATATAAAAAATCATATCCTAATTTCCTTGAAGGTTTGTTTAAAATCATTTCCGAATGTTATAGGGTTTTAAGACCTGGTAAATTCATAACAATAAATATAAATGATTTTAGGAAAGATAAAAAATTCTATGATTATCATGTTGATGTAATAAATTTAATGAATAAAGCAGGGTTCCAAAGGTGGGATATAATTATAATCCGATGGCCTTCCTGTGTTGGTCAAGCATTCGCAACACAAGTTTTTGGTAGGAAAGTATCAGCAAAAACCCATGAATATTTAATTGTTGGAAGAAAACCTGGCTACAGTGAAGAAAAAATAACTCATAAAAGTGTTATAAAACCTATCAAAGAAGAATCAAAAATTGATATACCAGAAGAGAAAATATTAAATATAATTAAAAAATATGATAATATGATTGATAGAGAAAAGGCAATAGAATTAATAAAGGAGGAGGAAAAAAATGGAAAAAACAAATAAACCCCAAACTATAATTTGTTTCCCAACCAAACAAACAAAATTAAGATTTCCAACCCCAATAAATAAAGATTGGAAATACCATAAAGTAATGTTTGAATTAGGTATAGATATAATCAAATTTTAAAAAAAGGAGGTATAAAAAATGGAAAAACAAAAAGTTGATTTACTAATAAACTTATTAGTAAACAAAGAAATAATAAAACAGAGTGAAGCAAAAACCATAATGAGGCGGAGGAATAAAAATGGAACCTAAACCTATTGGCACTCATGTAATCATAGATTTACATGGGTGCAAACCAGAGTTGTTAAACTCCCCAGACACAATAAAACTAGCTTTAGTTCAAAGTTGTGAATTATCCAAATGTGTTGTATTAAATAAATTGATATATCAATTTAAACCACAAGGAGTAACGGGAATATTATTATTGGAAGAAAGCCACATTGCTATACATACCTACCCAGAACACGGTAGTTGTTTCATAGATATTTATACTTGTGGCGAAAAAGCAACACCGGAATTAACTATCGATTTTTTCGTTGAATTTTTCGAAGCTAAATCCAAAGAAGTAAAAACAATACATAGAGGTAAATAAAATGGAATTAGAAACAAAACAACATAACATATTAAAGGAAATTTTTGATTGTTTAGGAAATTACACAGATGAAGTAAATATCAACTTTGATAATATTGGTATATCTATTAATTGCATAGATAGGTCAAACATTGCAGTTATAAGAGTTAAATTATTAAAATTAATATTTACTAAATTTGAATTTAAAGAAGGCGAAACCATCACGGTTATGTTACCTGAACTAAACAAATTCCTTAAGATGTTAAAAATGGATGATACCTTAAATATCAAAGAATTAAATGATATGTTGATTATAACTATAAATAACAACAAAAAATTCAGTTTAGGATTGTTAAATAAAGTCGAAGAATCGTTTAAGGAAGATAAAATCATAGACTTTGATATTGAAATACCAATCGATAAAAACAAAACCTGTGAATATATTGATAATTTATCCACTTTGGGTGGTGGTTTAAATTTTAAATTGGATAATAAAAAATTGATATTATCAAAGGATGAACAAAAAACAAAAGGGGAAATAACATTGAAGGATAATATTGATAACGACAAAAAAATATCTTCTACCTATACAGATAAATATATAATAAATTATAATCCAATAATTAGGTTAGGTAATTTATTAACATTAAAATTTGGTAATGATTCACCTATTATACTAATTTCGGAACTAAAAAATTGTTTTAGAGCCGAATTTGTCCTTGCCCCTATGGTAGATAATAAATAATATATATTATAAAATATATATTTTATGATATAAACATTTATATAGTATATGATATATACTATAACTAAATAAATTGAGGAATAATAAAAAATGGAACCAAAAAGAGTAATACCCATTATCGATTTAGATAGCATAGAATTTCATCAAAAAATATTATATTCATTATCTGAAGCAGATGGAGTAGGCACAACCCTGCCATCTATGGGAGGTAGAACAAAAGAATTACATCATCTAACATTTTTATTAATGAATACTAAATCATCACAAAGAAAATTATGTACAGTTTGCGGAAGCCATCATTGGTTTTTTGTAAAAGAATTTGAACCAACCAATTTAAAAGATAAAAAAATGTTATGCACTAATTGTGGTAGTATATTAGGTATAATGATATTACTAAAAACCCCACAAAATATTATTAAAGAATGGATGAATGGAAAAGGCGAAGTCGACCCTTTCAATACTATCAGGGACTCGATAGATAAAATGATAAAATCAGGAGAAATTAAACACAAATTCACAGAAGATATTAATGAAATTATTAAATTTGATGAAGAACTTGATAAAGAAGAAAACAAAGAAAATAAGGAGGAATAAGAATGAAACCAAACCTAATCGAAAAAAACCAAGAAATATTAATAACAAAGGATAATTATTTAGTATCCAAATATTTTTTCACGCCTATGGCATATACAAAATCATATAATAAGATATAAAAATGAAACAAGAAGTTGATAATCTAAGAACAAAAGGAATGCGCCAAACAACAAACACACAAAAATTATTAGAAAGAGAAAAAATTAAATTTCCTTCTTGCATAGGAATGTTTAATGATTTATCATGTAAAAATTCCACAAAGGAAAATCCAGGAGAGGATTGTTTAAAATGTCCATTTTACAAATAATATATAACCTAATATATATATTGGGTAATCTATTAGAATGAAAACATTTATATACTACATAATATATACTATATGTATAACAAATAAAAGCTAAACAAGGCGAAACAAAAATGGAAAACGAAAAAATAATAAAAAACTTTAGACAATTAAGAAAAGGATTTGAAATAGCAAAGGAAGAATTTGGAGAAAATACAACATACACAATAAAACAAATTATAAATATGATAGATGAATGTCTTACTTATGAAAAAATACAAAAACCACAAGATTACAAAGAACCAATAGACCACACCAAATTTACAAAATCACAAGTTTTAGATATTGAAAAAATTGCTTTCGAAGTTGTTAAAAATCATTGTAAAAAAATAAGGTGTGAAGAATGAACCCAATAATAGGATATTTTTTATTCATAATAATAACATGTATAATAGGAATTTTAATACTTTGGATATTCTATATAATCATAATAAGTATCATAGAAAATAAAAAAGTTACAAAGGTAATAAAAAATGAATGAAACAATAAGAACATTAGTATCATGTTTACTTTTAATTTTATTACCATTTATTTTTATTGAAATATTGGCTTTTTTTGACAAAAGAAGTAAATATAGCTTAATAAAAGGTTACCAAGGTGTAAAGAATGAATGAAATATATAATTTTAGTAAAGACACATTTTGGGCTTTTTTAATTTTAGGTATTTTTCTTTATCTAATAAGTTTGGTTTATCCTAATATCTTTGAATTATCAATTGTTTTCATAATCATTGGTATTTTTTTATTTTCAGTATTTTTATTAAGCGGAACAATAAAAGAAGACAAAGAAATAAAAAATAAATTAAGAGGTTCAAAATGTCCCCATCATTAGGAGAATCCGATGAAACCATGCGATGTCCTCGTTGTAAAAAAATAGCTGTTAAATTAATTTCATTAAACACAAATGGTTCAAGTAAAAAATATTGTAGAACCTGTAAAAGAAAAATTTTAAAAAAGGTTAAAAATACCAAATTCACAATCCTTAATAAGGATGGAGGTACCAATAAAATGGTAGCAGATAAAAAAACAAAAGTTAAGGCAAAACCAATTGGTCAATTAAGTGATAAGACCGCCTGGATTGCTTTATCCGAAAAAAGGTTAAAACAGCTTGGATTTACTTTGGATAACACAACCAAAGAAGTTAGAGAATCCGTGTTTAAGAAATTAGGAATCAAATAAGGGTGAAATACCCTTATTCCTTTTTTTTTTATATAATCCAAAATATATATTTGATGATATAAACATTTATATACTGGATAATATATACTATAACTAAACAAAACAAAAAATAAACCAAGGAGGAACCCAAAATGAAAAAAACAAAAAAATTTTTAATAAAATGGTGGTCAATCGTAGTTTTGCTTTTTATATCATCTATATTAGTTATGATATATGGAGAAAAAACAACAGAAGAAGTACCTTGTATTGATGAAAGAAATAATAAATTTATTGATGAAATGTGTTTAGAAGAATCAAATAATAATACTATATACTTTGTATTACTATTATTATCAGCTCTTTTTGTAGAAATTGGTGGTTTATTTTGTTGGATAAACAAAATAAGAAAATGAAAGAAAAAAATTTAAAAAAAGTAGAAATAATCATACTAATTATAATATCTATAACAACAATATGTTCAATATATGATATATGTTATGTACTTAAAAGATTACTAGGAATTTATTATTAAGAATTTAAAATGAAACAAACAAAAAATAAAGGATTTTTCAAAAAATTAATAGATGAAATGCCCTCTAAAGAGAAAAAAAATTTAAAAGATTCCATAGTTTTATTGAGTTTCGGAATCGCAATATTCATAGCATTAGGAATAATAAGATTATGGAAATACTTAGGAACATGGTTATTTTTATTATTAATCATATTAATAGGAGTGTTTATATTCATATTAATATCATCACCAAAAAAACTTAATATATTCAAAAATATATTAATACCAAAAGATAATAATCAATCAAATAACCAATTAGATTTATATTATAACAATGATATTATAAAACCTTATGATAATAATATAAAACCTGTTTATCAAGATAACTTCGTATATGAAAATGAGGAGGAATGAAAAATGAAAGAATTTAGAACCATAAAAAATTATTTATTTATCTTAATAATAATAATAATTATAGGATTTATTGCAATATATACTATAACC
>SDBT01014680.1_pt1 | contig 12474 bp, 15 predicted proteins | sample 2277101 | NCBI WGS metagenome assembly SDBT01 (sample SAMN10404973, study PRJNA504765) | marine sediment metagenome | isolation source: marine sediment core GS10_PC15, 103 cmbsf | place: Arctic Ocean: Southern Knipovich Ridge | collected 2010
ATGTAAAAAGTCAGTCGGGCGAGGGGGGAACCTCGGTCGGCGGAGCTTTCCCTAAAGGCAGAAATGTTGACAGGTTGAATTTTCCCATGGGATGTAAAAAGTCAGTCGGGCGAGGGGGGAACCTCGGTCGGCGGAGCTTTCCCTAAAGGCAGAAATGTTGACAGGTTGAAAAAATTCCCATGGGTTGGTAAAAAAAAATATTTATTAAATAATCGAAAATTACAAACTATTGAATATTATTCAATAGTTATCATAGATATATAATTTTTTTCAGAATAATAAGATAGGATAAACCTACTCCACGTATGTGAAATCTCTTTAAATAACATTTCATTTGTCCATAATGTCAGACTCATTAATTGTGTAAAAGTTATCAAACAAAGTTCTAGAATCATTATAATGATTCTATATTCTTCAAAATAAATTAATATAGCTTCAGAGATAATATAAGTAGGTATCTGAAATAAAAAAAGGCATTGAAATATCCATTTAATTGGTTTGCCCTGTTCTAACATATCAAGAGATTCAAGTGTAGCACTATCAATTATTAATGTGCTGAACACTAATAATGCTGCATGTGACATATCAAAAAAAAATATTACCGAAATAAGTATAATAAAACACCCTGTAACCGTGCGAATTCTTACAGACGCACAAAGATATGTAAAAATGAAAAAAATTGATAAATTCCAATTGGATTTTTCACTTTTAATATAACAAGAAAGTAAAAAACAAAATATCAATGAAGTTGCATCAATGTGTCTATTGATATAATTTTTAAATTCATTTAAAATAAATAAAAAGAAATTCAATAAAGTTGAGAATGAACGATTTTCTTTAACTTTAAGTTTTCTTGAACAAATGGGGCAAAGTAAATTGATCTTAAACCAACCCATTAAACATGTTTCATGTACATTATTTTTTTCACTACATTGATTCCCACAATAATTAACATTAACGAAATTAATGTTTGATTCAAATTCATTGCATATATAACAAGATTTGTTAATCATTTTTCTTATTAAAAAATGATTAAACTTTAAATAAAATTATCATTTATTGATTTAAAAACAAATGAAATATAAACAAAGAATATAGAAATGGAACATGACACACCAGAAAAAAAATTAATAAAAACGCTACCTTTTTCACCTTTTAAAGAAAGAAAATTAGAGGAATTAGGATATTCAGATTCAGATTTATCTACAGATCCAATTCTTGAAATAAATGATCAAGAACGCATTTGGAAATTTTATGATAATAATCCGGAAACAGCAGAAAAAGTACTTCAATTAATTGAAGTACGACCTTTAACTGGTATATTTTATAGTGAAATTATATCATTAATTGGAGATCGTGATTTATTAAATAAAATTATTAATCAAGTATCTACACGAGAAGTAGATACAGAATTACAATCAATAGCTAGGGGAAATGTTGTACAAAATTTTTTTTCAGGTTTAATAGAAGAAAGACGTAAAAGAGGAGGATTTCAAGCAAAATTATCAATTCCATTGATTATTTCTCCTCCAACAGTATTTATCATGAATAAATTATCTCTTCTTGATTGGGAAACATATGTTAGAGATGAAATCAATGATTTAGTTCTGAAAACCGTTGAACAATTATTTAATATATATAATGAAAATGAAAATAAATTATCATTAGATCCGGAAATTGGAGTTGAATTTATTTATTGGACTCTTCAAATTGCTGTTCCACCAAATTTTAATGTGGATAATCAATGTATTGGTCATGTTGTTGTTTATTCATGGGAATTTAAAAAATTTTTATTAACTAAATTCGATCCTAATGGACCTGGCTGGCCAAGAAATTCAAAAAACGATAATATGATGGCATACGAGGGGTTTATGATTTATTTTGATCAATTAACTAAAGAATTGGAAAAAAAATTCGGTAAGATTGCAACCGAAAACCAAAAGAAAGTTCATTCAATTGAAGCGCAAAATGCAGTTAATTATTTTGGTGATTGTGCATATTATGATATTTTTTTAGGATTAGCTTGGTCGAGTAAAATGTTTAGTTTTATTAAACATTTATTACCAGGATTTGTTGCAACATTTGAAGACCAAACATCACACCCGGAGGAGAGAAAAATTGTATTAAAAAAACAAGTAACTGTAGAAAATACTCAATTAATTAGTGGAAAAATTATAAGACTAATATTTTTAATTATTGTAAAAATAGTAAATGATCTTGGTATCGGTTATAGTCTTAATACCGAATTAATAAATTCATCCGATGTTCTTTATGAATATGTTAAATATAAACCAGATGATAGAAGGGAATGGATGTATGAAACATATAAATTAAAGTTAAATAATTCAATTTTAAAAAAACAAATTAATGATAGTAAAATTCTTATTACAGAATTTAATAAACTCAAAGAATCAATTAAATTAAAAACAAGTTTTTTATCAACTCCAGAGACAATAGAAGAGGATTTAGCATCTTTTATTGTCGATAAACATTCTTTAGATACAGTTGGAGGAATAAATATTGATGAAGATGTAAAAAATTTCAAGAATGAACCGAAAATAATAAACTTAAAACATGTAACTATAAGGAAGAGAGAGAAGAAGAAGACGAAGAAGACAGAAAGTAAAGGAAAATTAACTATATCTTATATTTTTGATTTAAATAATTTATAAAATTAAAAACTTTATTCTAAATCTTGTTAATAATTTTTTATAAATGTAATATCTTGAATGGAAAAGGCGATTACAACTGTTGGAACACCCACCGGGGGAAAGACTGAATTCACAGTGCTTCCTGTAATAAGTGCAGAATTTAAAGAAGAGCGTGAACGATTTCGTAAATGGAATTCCAAATATTTTGATTTAAACGAAGAAAAATTAAAGAAAATTTTTCTTCAAAAACCGGAACAAATTTATATACTTGAAGATCTTATTGAAATAATTGAAGATGAACCATTAAATACTATTTTCTTACTTTATTTAGTACAATTAATTAGTGATCCAAATTTAAGATGGATAATGACAGCATTAACTGATAACAAAAGAAATGAACGTTTAAAAGAAAATGGAAAAGAGTTAAAAGAGTTAAAAAAATTACGAGAATTAAAAAAAGTTACAAACGTTCAACTCCTTAAAAAACGTATCGAAGAATTGAATCTACGTATTAATAACGATGAAAAAAATGTAGTTGAAGTTAAATCAAATATTCAAATTTTTTTGGGTGAGCAACTAAAACAAATTAGTATAATTAAATTAGAAAGTGAAATTTCCGAAGGAAAAGCTAGATTAGATTTTTGGATAACAACTTTAATTCAAGAAAAAAGAAAATCTGGTGATTTTGAAGCAAGAAATTTAAATCCAATTACTTTAAATTTTACAAAGTTAGCATTTCGTAATTGGGAAAATATAAAAGATCCAACAAATAAAGTTATTGATAAGTTTATCAATAGTATAATTTTTATACATGATCATAATCGTTTCATAAAGGAAAAGAAAGAAGTGAAAAGGCTTTCAACTGTTGAAAGCGAATTAAAAAAAAAAATAGATTATTTATTTTTTAGATTAACAGTATATCCTCCAAAAAGCAGGACTAATTGTGAAGGTGGACATGCAGTTTGGTTTGTATGGGATTTTATAAATTTCAAATTTTATAGATTTGATTCAAATGGGGATTGGCCAGATCAAAGAGATTCCCCACATATATCATCTTCAAGAAAAGATAAACATTCAGCAATAGAAATTGAATTTAAAGAATGGTTTACTTTTAGATATTTTTCAGATGAATGTCTTGGAAAATTAAAAAAGATTTTTAAAATAGACAAAATCATTGTACCAGGTCAACCTATTAATATTTCAGAAGATTGTTTTCTTTTAGGATCATTAGAATCTATTTTTTATTGGTTACCATTTAAATGGTTAAGATTACATTTACCTAACTATTTTGCTTATGAAGGTGAGAAAGCGGAAGCAAAACGAATGGAAAAATTAACAGAGGAAAAAATTGAAACGCCTGAAACAGCATTTCGTACTACATTTTCACTTTTATTAGGAGTTCTTGTAAAAAAAAGTTATGACGATCTTGGACTTCCAAATCCTAGTAATACAACAGATTCAATTGAATCACTTATATTACTAGGTGGTCAAAAAATTGATTTTGTTAAATCAATTTATGGAGGTACTAAACAAATTAATTTTATTGATAAAATCAAAGGAATTTTAATGAGTATTAAATCATATCAACAACAGAAAATACAACATGAAAAATTATGGAAGAATGAATTTGACAAAAAAATAAATGCAGAGTTCAAAATCACCCGTGATTTTGAACAAGGTGCTAAAAAAATTAAAGAAAGGAAAAGAGATTCAGGTTTTAATATTTTAAAGGCAAAAAATATCCATCATCGTGATTTAGAAAAAAGTGAAATATCATTTAATGATATTCAAGAACGTGGAGAAATTAATCTTGAAATATCGGATCAAATTTTAAAACAATCTGAAAAAAAAGAGGGACTAATTCTTTTAACTCTAGAACAATTAGAAGATTTAAAGATTTTAAATGAAATAAATAAAGCATCTGCTGAAATTTCCGATGAAAACATTAATGCAGAGTTAAAAAATCAGTTAAATGTTAAATCAAATTTAAAGGAATTGTTAAAGGACCCAAAAGAGGAGAAAAAAAAAGAAGAGATAATTTTTACCATGAAAATTAATGAAAAATTAATGGAATTATTGAAAGAAAGAAAAAGAATAATGAAAATGGAAAGTAAAAGTAATTCAAAAGCAAGCATTTCAGATTTATTTAATAAATTTAATTTATGAATCATTGATTTTCCTCTTTTTTGACTCTAATTCCAATTCATTATTTACATTTGGAATAAAATTGATTTTTTTCAAATCTCTTACTGTATATTCTCTTTTACAAAATGGACATTTCGAAGTTAAATTTTCAATATTTAAAGTTATACCAGCATGAAAATTATATATCATACAATCCCAACAACAATTTTGATCAACACATGTACAAGTTTTACAATAACTAAATTGACTTTTTTCTTCAAAACAAATTTTACAAATTTTGGGTTCACTGTTTGCTATAAATGGTTTTTCATTTTTAAGTTCATTTATTTCATCAACCCATTGTTGTGATGAATCATGGAAAATATAAGTATCTGTTAATTGCCCTAAACAGACTAAAGCACTTAATTGATAATTTTTTATCAATTTTTGCATACAATCATCTAATATTTCTTGTAATGAAATATTTGAATCTCTTAAATTATTATATACATTTGTCCATACTTTTTTTTCTGTTTTACTTTTCCATGTTTTATTCAGTATAGTTTCACTAAATTTTAAAAGTGAATTAATAAATTTTGGATGTCTTTTTTTCATTTTATATTTACAATGATCTAAATGTAGAATTGCATACATGGTTTGTTGACTTTTCTGTTTCCATACATTTTTTAATGTATCACAATTAAATTTTGTATCTTCTCTACACATTTCATCAAATTCATTACTTTCTATAATGGATTGAAAATTATTAATAATATTTAAACATTCTTCTACGTTTCGTTTCATTTTCACTTTATTGAATTATACTTCTTTGATATTTTTAAAACTAATTTTAAATAAATCTCAATTTATTCTTTCATTTGTTTATTAAATATTACACATTCTTATTTACTAATTCTTTACCTAAAAACACCTAAATAATCTTCTTTTATTGTTGCAATTGAAAACTAAAGAATGGTTAATTGTAAATAAATAAATTACAAGATCATCACTTTCTCCTCGAAGTCCTATTAACCTCAATCTAATTTCTGTCCCTTTCTCAATGATAACTGCTCTATCTTCTTTCCCGAATTGCAGTGTTGGTGATTGATCGTCAAAGAATATATCTGTTGGCATTTGCTAATCGGGGGTTATTTGTTTTAAAGATAAATAACTTACATGTCGAGATACAAATATTTTCAGAGGTCCCGATTCAGCGAAAAATCCCATTTTATTTATTGTTGTTACATTTGCATCTAATATTTCCCCTTTAAATGGTCGAAATACAATAGCTTCAAATTTAACAGAAAATTTAGCACATCCAATCCCTTCTTGTATGACTCCTCTACTTATATTTAAAATTTCTGTAACTATAATAATAAATCCATATCTTTCCGAACAAGTTCCTTCTGTTTCATTTTGCAATTTGTTTTTTACCACGCTCTGAATGTTTTTTCCAAAAAACATTGGATGTAACATAAGAGTTTTTTCTAATTCAATCTAATAGTATCAGTAATTAAAATATTTCACATGAAAAAACATAACACTTTCGATATTGATATGAATGAAAGTGTATTTGAAAAAATATTAATATTTGTGAATGAAAAAAAATTATGTCGTTCGTCAATCAAAAAATTTGCAAAAGCTGTCTATTTTTAAAATTAAAAATAAAATTTTTTATTAATCTTTCTTATTTGATTTTTTGAGGGGGTGAGTCTAAATGAATGCGGATATGGATAGATGTGGGGTTGATCAGGCTATGAATGCGGATATGGATAGATGTGGGGTTGATCAGGCTATTATTGTGGATGATAATATTTCCAAAAAGGTGACCGATTTGGAAAAGGAACGTATATGTAAAGTGGAACTCTACCAAGTTGATAAGAGAATAAAATTTAAAGTAAATACTTTCCATGGAATGAATAATTGCTCAAATGTGGAAAAATTAATTCACTGTTTAACACAATGCGCATCTGAATCGCAATTAACTTCAAAGTTATGTGAAATTATCAGAATGAATTGGAAAAACTTTAACGGTACGGTTAAAAACATTTTGAAAAATAATGGATGGTCCGGAGATGTGGAAGGACAATTTAACGGACCAATTCAATATCGAGAACATTTCCTTTCTGAATTGTTGAATATTGATGAACCTGATAGTCAAATAAATGTACAGAAATCAACTCATGGAAATGTGGTTGATATTAATACTATATCTCCATGGAATGAATAATTGCTCAAATAAAAAATAATAATTATAATTGTAACATAACTACATATTGTGTTAAAACAATTTTTTTTAAATTAAGAATATTCACTATCTTTTAACCATTTTAAAATGTTCATACGACTAGCCCGAGCAGCTTCCATAAAAATTGTTTCTGTATCAAAAGGACAATGATTCTCTAATGCCCATTTTAAACATTTTAAATGTCCATTTTTAGCGGCCTCATTACAAGTTAATTCATCCCAATCACACCCTTTATTTCTTGCATTTTGTAAACATTTTAAATGTCCATTTCTAGCGGCGCAAGTACAAGGAGATTTATTCAGCAAACACTTTAAAATATCCGAATTTACACAATCAGAAATAAAAGAAGACATTCGTTTAAATAAAAGTTTCTGTTTATTTACAATAAAGTTTCTTCAATTTTATTATCAAATTTATTTAATTTAATTCTTATTGTTGAATCGATTCCCAAGGTTCTATAACTCCGAACCGAAATACGAGATTTTCAAATTCAATAAAATCTTCATTACAGTCAAAAGATATAAAAACGCGGGTAGTTTCCTGATTTGTTTTGATATGGGCTTTCTGACGACTATATCCGCTATGCGCGCATAAAAATAATAGGAGCATCCTGATGTTTCCAGCCATATTGAATTTTTTCCCAAAAGCTATCTCCCTGGGATGCCTTTCCATGGAATTATTATGATCATATTTAATACAACTATTGCATGAATAAAAAATTTCCAGAGCACCAATAATTTTTTGCCATTTTACACTTAAATCGTTTAGAATTTGAAAAAAATCATTCTCAAAATGCACTTCCAAGTTCAAATTCAGATTTGAATTCTCTTCATCTTTACACTTGATGGTGATACCTTGAGGTATTAATTCCAGTGTATCATTTAGTCCAATGATGTAAAATCGTTCATTTTGATGTACAAAACGAGTTACTTTGATCGTTGAATTTTGTTGATGTGAGCGGTTCACTATCGATACTAAAGCAGCGATAATGTCTGGAAGCCATAAATCTTCTATAGGTAATACTTTGAATTTTATAGTGGAGTCAAATAAATATTCAAAAGTGTGAAGACCATCAAACATGGGAAGTGAATTACACTCTTTTATTTTCTTTATACAAGTCTTAGATAATATTTTAAAATCCATTCACGGATTATGTAAGATTTTATTTTAGAGTGATTTTTCAATGATAAGTTTATATTTTTAAAAAATTAAGAAAAAGGTGACATTTTTGAACGGGTTTATAAAAATTTTTATATTACATGAATACGCAAACATTCGAAGAACTCTTTCCAATCGGAACATGGTTTTCACACAGCATTGGATGTGATAGTTATGCAGTGCAAATTATATCTCATAAAGATATCAAAAAAAAATACTTTGTATTGGTTATGGTGATTTGATCAAAAAATATAGATCAGGAACTTGGCGAACAATAGAATCAACTGTTACAAACAGTGGAAATTGGATTTTCGACCACCCATCAAAAGAGAAACATCTACACAGTTATTATTATTGTGGAGAAACGAAGCCGCGAGAACATTTGGATCCAAGTTTTTAATTGTATTGTTTCAATTGTCTTTATTCATACTTCAATAGTCACAGGGAAAAAGTGACTCCCTGTTGAAATAAACCCTTTAAATAAAAAGTTTTTGTTTATTTACATAATGTTTTATGATTAAACTAATTGTCTCATTTCCTTGTAATTGAATTAAAAATTCATGAGTTAAATTTTTAATTGTTTCTAAAAATCTTCTATCCAATAAATCACATAAATAATCATTGAATGAATAACATTCATTCAATTTATCAAGTATTTTTGATTTAACATGAATTAAATTATGCTCTTCGATAAATTCATTTTTATCAATAAAAAGAAATCTTTCTTTAATTCTATTTTGTTCATTAATAAGTATTTCATCATAATGATCTGATTCATAATAAATTATTATAAAACAAAAGTAAAGTGAAATAATGTGCATAGATGAGTTTAACGCTTCATTGTTAAAATATTTTAATAAGATTTCATTTAATCCAACTTCTTTTAAACATTTCGTTTCATTTTCACCAAGTAAATCAAAATTATAAAAAAATGGAAGTGATTTTCTTTCACCTATTTCTTCTTGTTCTTCTTCCTCGAATTCAAACCCATACATTTCTTCATTGAAATGTAAAAGTGGCGGAGTATAACTAAGTTTATTTTTTGGTATTAAGTAAACATTTTCATCAAAACGTTTACCAAATAAAGTAAAACCATCTTTGGGTTTATCTAATTGAAATCTTTCGGAACGCGAACTAATTGAACCAAGTAAATACATTCTTATCATTGATTTTTTAAATGTGTTATATGGTATTGTATATTCAACATAAATAATAAAAATTGCTCTCTCGTCATTAATTGAATTATATTCAACTAAACGCTGAGGTAATAAGGTAATAAAATGAGGTTGAGGTTCTTCAAATTGATTATTATTACAAATTAATGAAAAAAATGTTACATAATATTCACCCCAACAATTAGATGGATAATTACTTTGTTTGATAAATTCATCAATTAAATTTTTTAAATTTTGATTTAATAACCAATTTGTTTTATTAAATTCGTCAACATGTAAATTAGATGAAAATTGAATGTAAGGTGTTTTATATAAAGCACTATATTGTATCATTTCAAAGATATATATTTAAAGAATTTCAAAAAATATTGATTGACATCTTTTTTTATACCTATCAAAAAAAAGTGATAAATGACATTTAGACTTGTTACATATCATTTATTTTCAACGAGTTGGTTAGTGATCCTATTTGGTGTGACAATATATAAATTTATATGGACAGATCAAATTGACATATTGAGACATTACACATCATGGAATTGGATTTTTAACACAATTTTTTTTATCCTAGAACGTGTAGCTTCATTTTTAGATTGGTATAATGGATCTATTAGTTATATGTCAATTGTATACAGTTATGTACTTTGGGTAATTCAAGGAAGTAATTGGATTGTATTTTGGTTAGTTTGGGTAATCTTATATCAAAATCCAAATATATTATTAGAACAAACTATAGATGAAGGTGGTAAATATACATTAGGTCAAGTTATAATAGGTGATCGTTTATTACATGTGTTACCTGTAATAATTTTTTTAATTTATTTTATCTTAAGATTACCTGAAATAATAAAGATTATTTCATGGTGGAAGAGAAATCAGAAATTATATTTTCTCTTGTTTTCAAATTCACTTACAACTTTATTATTAGTTGGTTCATATAGATTATTATTTGATGCAAGAGATGTTTATGGCATTACCTTATCTCCAGGTTTTAGTTTTTTAATTATCATTTCAACAATATTGGTATTTGTGGATTTAAATATATTGATTTTTGCAAATTATAACATTAAATTAAAATAATTTAAATTTGAGAAGGTTAACATTCTTGTATAAATAAATTTCGCACACTTACATTATCTATGAGAGATGGAATTGTCCTCTTGATTATCTCTTGTTTCTTTTTAGCTGGTTTCGCCCTTACAATCTTGGGTGGTCTCTTTCTAGGCTTCCTTTTAGTCATTTGGTATGCAGTTTGTTATTATGATGGTGTAGACCTTACAGGGCCAGGGATGGGGCGTTGGCCTTTTTATGGTTTTACCTCATCTCCAGGTTTTATCACTTTAGCAATATTGGTATTTGTTGATTTAATATGGATTTTTTACAAACTATAACAATAAATTAAAATAATTTAAATTTGAGAAGGTTAACATTCTTGTATAAATAAATTTCGCACACTTACATTATCTATGAGAGATGGAAATTGTCCTCTTGATTGTCTCTTGTTTCTTTTTAGTTGGTTTCACCTTTGCAGTCTTGGGTGGTCTTTTTCTAGGCTTCTTATTAGGCCTTTGGTATGCAGTCAGTTATTATGATAGTGCAGAACGTACAGGGATTAGACGTTGGCCTTGGTTACAGAATTGTAGAGTGTGGAACTTTGTGCGTACTTATTTTCATATAAAGTTAGATTTCAGTGCTTTAGAGGGGAACACATTCTCGGATGGTAGAGGATATCTCTTTCCAGCAAGACCTCATGGACTCTGTTGCTTGTCCATAATTTTTGGAATATCGGCAAATGTTGGAACTTTACCCTCTTCACATTTACCAAAAGTACCTTTTATAGGAGCTAGTAGCTGGGTTTTCCGCACACCTTTCTTTCGAGATTTAATTCTCTGGGGTGGAGGTATAGATGTAAAGAGAGAGACTTTGAAAGCGAAATTACAAGAGAAAGAGTCTGTTTTTATATTACCTGGAGGTGTTGACGAAATGACTTTGTCTTCACGTACATCGCTAGAATTTTCCTTTAAACATGATGGGTTCTTGAGATTGGTCAAAGAAGCTGACGCTTTACTAGTGCCAGTTTTTTGTAAAGGAGAGAATCGTATATTCGCAACATGGAACATTCTTCGTGCATTACGTTTACGCTTTACGAAACTATTTGGTTATCCATTACCTACATTCTTCTTTGGTCCTTATCCCGAACCTTTAACCATTCAATTTGGTGCACCCATAGATCCTAGAGATCACGAGAGTATAGGATCACTTAAAGAAGCTTATTGGAAAGCAATGTTTGAATTGATTGGAGAAAAAGAAATGCTTGGACCTGAGACAAGAGCATACAAGGAAAAAATTTGATTTAAATAAATTTCATTTTTTTAATCATCACAATCATGTTCACAATTCTTACAAGAATAATTCTTACAACTTTCACATTGAATTGCTCCAATCTCCCTTTTACAATTTTTACAAAAATTTTTTAAACAGTCTGTACAAAAATCCAATTCTATCGATTTTTTAGAACAAAAATCACATTCTGCATAACATTCGTGTGTGAGAGATTCTTCATAATGATCTTTACAAAGTGTAAGTTTACATTCCGTGCAATAAATGAAATCTAAATGTTTATCACAAGTAACAGATAAACAACGTAGTGAATGAGTACTTTTTTCACATTGATGTGTCCATGATTCATTACAAAAATCACAGAACTTTATAGGAGTTTTTGGCATAAACCATCTCCATCGAAATTCAATAGTTTCTAATTTATCATCTTCCAATATTTCATGTAATGGAATTTTTCGAGAGGATTGATATTCGTGTCTCACTCGTCTTCTCTCGTCTTGTAATTCTCGAGCTTGAGAATATGTTAATTCATGATCTAGTATATCCTCCAATTTTCTTTTATTTTTAAATGCCATATCAAATTTAAAACTTTTAACAAAATTAAAATTTTGAAAATTTTTAGACTTGACAAGTCGTACGAATTGGGAAGTCTAAAAAAAGTCAGTCGGGCGAGGGGGGGACCTCGGTCGGCGGAGCTTTCCCTAAAGGCAGAAATGTTGACAGGTTGAATTTTCCCATGGGATGTAAAAAGTCAGTCGGGCGAGGGGGGGACCTCGGT
>SDBT01014681.1_pt1 | contig 12474 bp, 8 predicted proteins | sample 2277101 | NCBI WGS metagenome assembly SDBT01 (sample SAMN10404973, study PRJNA504765) | marine sediment metagenome | isolation source: marine sediment core GS10_PC15, 103 cmbsf | place: Arctic Ocean: Southern Knipovich Ridge | collected 2010
AACGCTTCCTATTATATCAATTTTATTTTTTCTCCCACTCCCCAACATGACCACCATCCTCACCCATATCTTTTCTTTTTCCTTTGGGGTCATTATATTTCGTATCTGGGTTGCCTGCATCTATGCAGTGAGAACCGGGTTGAAGATGAAAATTTCCAGAACCTATAAAAAGAGGATTTGCGTTTATATTACCTGTACCTGTCCAACCACCTTGTATATTTGAATAAGTGGCTGTTACTGAACCAGAAGAAACGTAGATTTCCTGTGGAGAGTCATTCCAGAGAATACAATTCACCAAACTCGGACTGGAATTATTAAGGCAACTAATACCACCACCACCATCATCATCTAAAACAGAATTACCTGTTATGGTTACATTCACCAAACTCGGGCTGGAATTAATATTGCAAAAAATCCCACCACCGTTATAAGAAGCCGAATTATTACTTATCGTTACATTCTCTAATCCTGGGCTAGAATCATGGCAATAAATCCCACCACCTAAAGAAGCCAAATTATTACTTATCGTTACATTCTCTAAACACAGACTGGAATTATTAAGGCAACTAATACCACCACCCGAATAAGCCGAATTATTACTTATCGTTACATTCTCTAAACTCGGGCTGGAAGAAGAAGAGCAACGAATCCCACCGCCAATAGCATATGTTCCTGTAGCTGAATTATTACTTATCGTTACATTCTCTAAACTCGGGCTGGAATCATGGCAATAAATCCCACTGCCACCCCAACCTGAAGAATTACCTGTTATGGTTACATTGTCTAAACTAGGGCTGGAATTATCATCGCAATAAATCCCACCGCCATAAGCATTATTTGTTCCTGTAGCTGAATTATTACTTATCGTTACATTCTCTAAACTCGGGCTGGAAGAAGAAGAGCAACGAATCCCACCGCCATGATCAGCATTTCCGTTTTGAATGGTAAAGCCGGTTAATATTGCTGTTGTGTCTTCTCCACTATTAAATGTAACTACACTTCCATTCTGGTTTCCATCAATAATTGTCTGTGAAATATAAGAAGTATCCAGTGTATATAAGTATAAAGAAGCAACTGTAATGTTCTTTCCTTTGTAATTGATGTTTTCTACATAAGTTCCCGGAAAAACTAAAATAATATCTCCGTCAGCAGCGGAATCTATTGCAGGTTGGATCGTCGAATATTGCCACGGTACTACTATATCCACACATATAATTTCTTCAGAATATACTGAATAAAAGTTACCAGAAAAAGCCCAGACGCGGTAAAAATATAAATAATTCCCTAAAGTATCATCCGTAAATTCAGTAACATTTTCCCCTACTGTAGCAATTTCAATCCAGTCTCCTTCATATATTTTCCTTTCAATAATAAATCCTTCCTCACCATTGCTGTTATCTTGCCAATCTAGTTTGATGGATGAGATTGTTAGCTGTTCATAATTAAGATTGGTTGGTGCTGGAAAATTGATTGCATTACTTCCTTCCATAAATGCCGAACTATCTGTACCTGCAAAAGCATTAATTCGATAATATACAATTTCAAATTGCTCTCTTGTATTAATATCATCAATATAGGTTGTATCATTTTCTGCATTTGTGTGAATTAAAATATAATCACCAGTATCAATTTTCCTTTTAATATGAAATCCCTGTTCTCCAATACTGTTATCATTCCAAATCAGAGAGAAAGTATGAACATCATCTTGAGTGATTATTAAATTGGTAGGTGTTGGAAATGTATTATCGATTACATCAGTTTCTAGAATATTAGATTGATTTTCATCAAAAAGAACATAAATTCTATATTTTAAATTCTGATTAATATTCGCAAGCGTGTCAGTCCATGTTGTTTCATCAGAATTAAATATAGCGATCGATTCCTGCCAGTTTCCACTTCCAACTTTTTTGTCTATTTTTATAATTCCATTAGAAGAAGTTATTGTATTGTCCCAAGATAATTCAATTTTATCAACAGCTAATCTCTCGTATGTCAGGTTTTTTACATTAATATCAACTTGCGGATCAAAAGGATTTTTGGGATTTGGTTTTGTGCAGGATGATAAGAAGATTAAAGATAAAAGGATAAAGGATAAAAGTAGAATGGTTTTATGTTTTTTCATATTTCCTCCAGTTTCTATTTCTCTCGTTTAAAGCAAAGGATATGGAATGATTGATGTTAATGTATCCAAGCTGAGGTTTGGATACAAGATGATACTTATTTTCCTATATCAGCCAATTTATTATACTTTGCTTCTTTTACCCAGCTATATATCCACCAGATTGCAGGACCAACAGAAACATAATATGAGTAATCACGATAGCTGTAAAATTTCTCGAAGTTATCACGATTGGATATTGCATCTGCAGAAGTTGTGGAATTATCATAATCGTCAAGATAACCGTCTCCAACAGAATTGCAATACACACCTCCGCCAGCTAATAAACAACTGCTGATTAGACTTATCCATTTAGTTGTTTTCCATTTATTCGCTTTAGCCAGCATACTACCTTTATAAGTTATCATTTCAAAAACCAAAGATTTCTGTTCATTTTCCTTGAGCTCAATGGATTTTGTTTTTGTTTGCAAGTACTTTCCGGGATATTCTAAGTAAATATCATATTTCCCAATTAGCAGCTCAAAAACCGCAGAAGTAGGTTCTTTCTGCTTCTCGTTATTCAAATAAACAGCAGCCCCTTTAGATTCATAGGGATTGCTTTTTACAGTAAGACTTGCCAACATTGGTTGGGGAGAAAGTTCGATTTCAAGATCATTTCCAGGAGTAATAAAAATTTCCTGTTCCTCATCATGATGTTTGTTCCTGATAGCTTTAATTGTATATTTTCCCTGTATCAAATTCCTGGAAAAAGATTTGCTGCCAACAAATTCGTTATTTAAATAGATCCTTGAATTATTTGCAATTACCTTTAAATTAGCAAAATTCTTTGTTAGAAAAAGTGTTGCTTCAGTTGTTTGTTCATCATTTACAGTTACAACCTGTTCATCACCCACCCAAAGCTCTTTTTCGATTCTTACGCTGTATTGACCGGAAGGTATTTTATCATCTGTGTAAGGTGTAACTCCCTTTTCATTATCATCTATAAATACTTTAGCTTCATTCACAGGTTGAGAATTTACGACCAATCCACCAAAAGCCGGCTTTAACTCCAGTTCATACTTTTCATCATCTCCATCTTTTATTGTAATTTCTCTAATTTCTGTATGATACAATTCATATTCTGCTTTAAGGATGTGTGTACCACTTTCAATTTTTCGTCTGCTGATTGGAGATTTTCCTATTGGTTTATTATCCAGAAATATTTCTGCTTCATATGGATGGGAAGTAACTTCATAATATCCAAATTTTGGCACCAGAATTATCTTCTCTAAGGTTTTGGATTCTCCTTCTTCCAAAATGAAAGTACCTGAATATGTGTGATAAAGAGGTTTTCTTATTGTTAAATCGTGCTCACCTGCTGTGAGTTCAAAATGTGCCGGTGTTACTCCCAATTTGAGATCATTTACATAAATCTCTGCTTTATCCGGTTCTGACGAAATATCTATGAAGCCGGGCAATTTCATTCTTTCCAGCGACTGACCTTGTTGAAGAGTTATTCCAATTATCTCATCACTTTGAAAATCTTGTGTTATAATTTCCTCATTAAATCCCTGTTTGAAAAATTTGAATGTATGCTCACCTTTGGGAAGTTTAAATACAGCATAATTCTCCTTTTTTTGGATGGGAGCTTTTTCATCTAAAGCAATAAAGATATTTTCCTCATTAAGGTTAAAGGTAATCTGAACGAGGTTTTCATCTGCGATATCCATTCCATAACCTCTGGATGCAAGTTGCATAGAATATACTGTATTTGATTTTATTGTAATTGGAACAGGATAACGAAGTCTACTGAAACCTTCTTTAGAAAAAATCAGTTGTGATGCTCCGGATGGAACATAAGCCCAGAATTCACCAAGTTTCTTTTCAGTTTCAACTACTCCAATATTTGTATTAAATGTAAATGGAATTAAATCTGTACTGATCTTGATAAGGGCAGCAAATTCTCCATTTACATCTTTTACCGGATTTCGTTGAAGTTCGATATCCATCGGTTGTTCTTGGAAATCTCTTACTATGAATTCTGCTGAAAAGAGGTTGAAAAATAATAAAATAAAAATAAATATTAATGATTTTCTCATTAGTTAACTCCTTATTTTTCAATAAATTTTATTTTCCGACCCGACTTATCACAAGATGATAAATCACTTGTGACAAGTCTTATCCAGACTTGGCATAAGCCCGAAGGGTCTTGTGTTAAGTCGATCCATTTCATTCCAAAAGAGATTGATCAAAATAATATGCTCCCATATCGTTTCTCGTGCCATCTGGGTCGTTGTATTGCGGATCTGGGTTGCCAGCATCGATGCAGGGAGAACCTTCCTGTAAATGGAAATCTCCATTTTCCGGATCTATAAATAAAGGATAGTCATCAATATTGCCTTCGCCAGTCCAACTTCCCTCAATATCGGAGTATGTTATATTAATAAAGCTACCTGGGTAAATACCTATTTCATCTGATCCATAATCACTTGAATCAGCCCAACAAATACTGTTGTGTACTATAGGTGAAGATGTATTCTTACAATAAATAGCACCACCTACATCACCAGTCATGTTACCGCTCATAGTACAATTAGTAATTGTAGGTGAGGAATAATCGCATCGAATTCCACCACCAGTATTTCCAGATGTATTATTAGTGATTAAGCTATTGATTATCATAGGATGAGATTGGTAAAAATTCATTCCACCACCATCATCACTGGCTGTATTTCCGTTAATAATACAGTTAGTAATCGTTGGTGATGAAGAGAAGAAATAAATTCCACCTCCACCTGAACTTGAACCAGGAATTTCACCCAAAGCTGTGTTCTCACTGATAGTACAATTGGAAATTGTTGGAGAGGAATCATCGCAGTAAATTCCTCCGCCATTAGTATTGGATGTATTTCCATTAATGGTACAATCATTTATTTCAGCAGAGGAGGACCTAAAAACTATACCTCCACCATCCTCAACAGCTGAGTTGTTGGTAATGGAACAATTGACAACTGAAGCCAAAGTAGAGTTTTGGAAACAAATCCCACCACCAAATCCATAACCACCTGTTGAGGAGTTGTCACTAATCGTACAGTTTGTAATTGTAGGTGATGAGTCCCAGATATATATCCCACCACCTGAACCAGCTGAAGTACCCATAGCTATATTGTTACTTATCGTACAATTAGTAATCGAAGGTGCTGATGAAGAAGAGAAATAAATACCACCTCCATGATAATTATTGGCTATATTGTTGCTGATTATACATTCGGAAATTGTAGGTGAAGAAGAGTCGCAGGAGATTCCACCACCATATGATGATGAGTTTCCATTTATAATACAATTTTCTAAAGAAGGTGAGGAATTATCGGTAATACGAACTCCTCCACCAATGTCATTTGCTTCATTATTTGTTATTGAACAATTTGTAATTGTGGGTGAGGAATTTAAGTAACAAGTAATACCACCACCATATTGGTTAGATGTGTTACTATCTATTATACAATCCGTAATCATTGGTGATGAATTGTTATAACATTTAATCCCACCACCGCTTCCACCATCGAACTCTTCGGTAACAGTATTGTTACTTATTTCACAATTCATAATAGTTGGTGATGATTCTTCACACCATATACCACCTCCTCCAGTACTAGCAGTATTTCCAATTATACTGCAGTTAGTAACTGTAGGGGATGAATTATCAAAGCAATTAATACCTCCTCCGAAATTAGCTTCGTTATTTTCTATAAAGCAATTTTCAATTATAGGGTTAGAGATATTGCTACAACGAATTCCACCACCCCATCCCTCGCTAGTTCCAACAGATGTATTATTGCTTATTGTACAACTAATAATTAAGGGGGAAGATGAGTTACATTTAATTCCAGCACCTGTTCCTCCAGCTGAGTTAAAGGTAATTGTACAATTTTCAATTGTTGGTATAGAGTTATTGTCGAAACTACAACCTCCACCATACCAACCTGTGTTATAGCTAATAATACAAAAGGAAATTATCGGTGATGAGTTATCACATATTATTCCACCACCATAATCATAATTACCATTTGTTATTGTAAACCCGCTTAAAACTGCAGTTGAATCTTCACAACTTACAAACGTAACCACACTACCATTCTGGTTACCATCGATAATAGTTTGAGAAATATAGGTTGTATCCTGTGAAGTTAAAAATAAAGAAGCAACAGTAATGTTCTTTCCATTATAATTAATATTCTCAACATAAGTTCCGGGATGAACTAAAACTGTATTACCCGCTTCAGCAGCATTAATTCCTTCCTGTATCGTTAGGTAATCTCCACTGCCATTTACATCAACAATAACAAAATTTGAAGAGTATTCTACTTCATTGGAAAATTCTGAATAATAATTTTCATATTTAGCTCTAACTTTATAATAGTACCATTCTTCAAGTTCTAAATTATCATCAGTCCACTGTAATTCATCATAAGGAATACTTGCAAAATTGTTGTTCCAATTATTTTCTCCAGCTTTTCTGGCAATCACGAAACTATCTATTCCAACTGTATTGTACTGCCAATGTAATTCGATAGAACTTATGTCTATTATAATATAAGAAAGATTTTCAGGAACTTGAATAGCATTATCAATCTCACCTGTTTCTATCGATGTTGAATTGTTATTTCCGCTAAATGCATAAACTCGATATTGTAAAATCTCATTTATCTCTGCATTCTCATCTGTCCATTCTTCAATATTTTCAGTTACTGTTGAAAATTCATTTTGCCAGGTGTTTGTTCCAACTTTCTTATCTATTTTAAATCCATCTTCTCCATTACTGTTGTCATCCCAGGTTAACCCGATTGAAGATATTGTTAAGTGTTGATACTGAAGATTTGTCGGTGCTGAGAAACCTATCGAACAGCTTCCAATCAGAGAATTCGAATAAATGTCCTCGAAAAAAGCGTATATCTTATAATAAACTGTTTCAAATTGCTCTCTTGTATTTATATCATCTGTAAAGGTTGTATCATTTTCTGCGTTTGTATGAATGAGCATATAGGCTTCATCATCAATTTTCCTTTCAATATTAAAACCCTGTTCTCCATTGCTGTTATCATTCCAAATAAGTGAAAATGTATGAACATTATCTTGAGTGATTATTAGATTTGTTGGTTTTGGAAAAATATTATCAAAGGTTTGTGAAGAATAATTGGATTCATTCCATGTTGTATATGAATGAATTCTGTATTCATAGATATAGTTTGGTAGTAAAGTGCTATCCGTAAAACTGGTTTCATTTGCAGGTAAATTAGCGATTTCAATAAAATCATCCGTCGTTTCCCTTTTTACTTTTTCCTTTTTACTTTTTACTTTTTCCTTTCCCCGTTTCTCCCCTTCTCCTTTTCTCCGTTTCCCCCTTTCCCCTTTTCCTGTTTCCATTCTTTCAATGATATAACCTTCTTCATAATTGCAATCGTGCTGCCAGGTAAGTTTGGCTGTAAAGAGGTTTTCATGTTGAATGTTGAAATTTGTAATCTCTGCAAATGTTGTCCGGATAGAATTTGAGATTGGCTCAGTAATGTTTTCATCATTCACACCAAAAACTTTGTAATAGTAGATGTTTTCTATGGAAAGGCTGTCATCGATGTAATCAGATGTGTTAGCATTCACTGTTGCATGAAACGAATAATTACCGGAATCAATTTTACGTTCTATTCTGTAATGGTCAACAATGTCTGCATTCAATTGCCATTGCAGTTCTACCTGACTATCTGAAATCTGGATAATTTGTAAAGGTTGTAATGTTATCTGAGTTTCCGGGTCAAAAGGGTTTTTAGGATTTGGTTTTGTACAGGATAATAAGAGTAAATTTAAAATTAAAAATGTAAAATGTAAAATTATAAATGAATTTTTTGTCTTATTTTTCATTAGACCTCCGTTTTATTTTCAAAGACTTGGCACAAGCCGATAGGTCTTGTGTTAAGTCGTCCCACCTACGGTCAACCATGACAACTTATCACAAGATTCCTGCGGAACTTGTGACAAGTTTCAATATATCTGAAAATCCTTCAAACCAATAATTGAGCCATCAGGATTTTTTTCAGGTTGCCAGGTTCGAACCCAGATTATAGGTTTATTTTCATTTGTTAAGTCTATCATCAAGAACAGGTAACCTTTATCTGAGTAATTTGTGGAATAATAGTGCTGGGCAATCTGGATTCCATAAACTTTGTCTTCACCATTAGCTCTTATCACCAAATTATCCTCAAAATGGACATTAACATATTCATTAGATTTAAAAACATCCGTTAATCTGGTAATATAATCTTGTTTATTTAAATGAATATATTCTATTCTATCACCAAGTGTATTATCTATGTTTTCAACTCCCCCATAATCCTCCAAAACGTGACCTACAATAATCTTTGCATTCTCTGCAAATACATCCTTCACAAATTCAATATTTTTAAGGCAATAGGCAGTTTTATAGAACTCCATAAATTGGATAAGTTGATATTTATTTTCTAAACTACCCCATTTTCTATTCTGATCGAGTATATCTTTCTCTGCTTTTTCACCAAGAGTAAAATTAATGGCGTCAACCTTATCTTCTTCATTAAATACAAAACAAAGTTTATCTACAAATTGACGATCATTCTGCGGAAATGTGAACAGCATTGGAATGGAGCGTACAAAAGTAGAATTATTAATTCTTGCTGTAAATAAAGAAAGCTCATTATCGATTAATTGAGCATTTCCATAATTTACTATTTTCTGGAAATTATCAAATCCGTTATCCGTAAAAAATTCTCTTATCTTATTATAGTTCTTTGATTTTATTCCATCAATAATATTTTCCATAACAGTAGAGTATTTAATTTCATCAATCGATTCATTGAGAGATTCAAGTTCAACATGAACTTCCTGCATTTCAACTTCAGGCTCGATTTCTTCATCCAGATATATTTTATATCGCGAAACAGGAAACGATGGATTGTCCGTATTTTCGATAACGTCTCTAATTTCACCATCAATTGAACGTTTATTATAATAACGATATTCGGTTTTTAAATCAATTTCTGATAGATTTTTTGCAGATTCATCGTAATATTGTGTGACGCCAATTCCGTCTTTTATAGTCACATTTTTAGACCAGTTATCACCGGTATAATATGAGAAATCTAAACATTGAACGGTTTGATTATTGTAAGCTACATATAGTTTAATGCGTCTTTTATTTATAGTGGGATCGTATCTGTCTGAAGCAATTTCAAAACTCAGGAATGAGAAAATTCTATCGATACAATCCGGAAGAGCAGTAATCAAAAGACGAATGTCTCCTTCCTCAAAACAGGATTGAATCTCATTGTTTTCAGGGTGGCTTCTAAGAAGAAGTAAGGCCCAATAATAATTTCGTAAGGCATCTCCGATACGGGCTTCTGATTCTGCTTTGATGGCAGTTTTTGTGTAATCAATTATTTTGTTTTTACGAGCTTCGAATAGTTTATTCAGGTTTTCCTTTTCGATATAACGCAGAACAATTACTTTTCCAGGTTCAGAATCCTCACCTACTTTACTTAAAGCATTTCTTAATGTAGTATTAGAATACGTTTTTACCATAGACTGAGCAAATTCTTTTAAAGTTCCGTCCTCTTCAATATAAATGTTTGTGAATTGAGCTTCTACCTGGACGGAAATTTTGCTTATTAAATCTTTTAAAGCTTTCTGGTCTGCTTTTTCATAAGTGCTGGCTTTACCATAACCGGATAGATATTCATCAGAATTGCGTATTTCATCGATGGTTAATGAAAATAAATTTGATATGAGTAATGTACTAATAATAATTAATAATACTTTCAAAATTCCCCCTCGTAAATTTATTAATTAAACAATCTGGTAGATTGTTTAACTTTGAATCGATTATAATATTTCTGACTCAGGTTCAAACAAGCTATTAATTTTCTCTAAAACTGCTTTTAAGATATCCGATTTGATCTTATCAATTTCCTTTATAAAAATACTCTTTTCAAGAAATGTAATCGAATCTACCTTTATTCTGCTTCGATGTCTTAATCTACCATCGATCACATCTTTTCTATCAATAATGATAGAATAATCATCGAGATTTTGATTCGTAGTAATCCCACATACAATGTAATCATTATAAAATCTATTATACTTTTTGTTGGAAAGAATCAAAACAGGACGAACTTTCGTAGCAGACAGATCTGAAAACGGAAAAGGAACCAATACAATTGAACCTTGTTCATAAATATTCATTCCAAACCTCATCTTCATTATTAGCCCATAATTTTATAAAAGCTGATTCCGAATATTTCCTTAAATCTAAAAAATCTTCTTCTATAACACTGATTTTTTCGGATTTGATTTTCTTGAATTTTTTTATTAATTTCCAAAACTCAATTTTGGGTATCAATATATTATTACCGAGACTTGTCGTATGTAATCTGATCATTTGAATCTCCTAACTTTATTTATATATTCTTTTTGCATCATGTTAATTCAAATTATACTTTTTCCTATACATTACAATTTATTTAACATCTTTATTAAACTTCTTTCTCTAAAACTCTATTTGATAGCTTATTGTCAAATAAAAATTCACCAAAGAATTCCCCTGAAAAAAATTAATAAATTGGTTTTGATGTAAAAACATAAAAATAAATTATTAGAAATCCACGAATTTATTCGTTGGAAAAGAAATAAGAGTCTATCATATCAACCATTTCAATGGTTTCTGCTATATTCAATAAACGGTTAAAACCGTTATTTATTTCAAAATAATTTTGATTCTTTAAAAAATAAATCAAGGCTTTTCACCTACTTATTTTATCTTATTTTATAAAATTAGTGTTACTGTTTATAAAATTTTTCGGGGATGTGTGATATCTGTCTCAATCCCTCAAATAGGATAATTGCCACGCTGTTCGCAAGATTCAACGAGCGAATATTTTCAGACATTGGAATGTTAATTGTATTATGCCAATACTTTTTTAATATCTCTTCCGGAATACCTCGTGATTCTGGTCCAAAAACAAAAACATCCCCTTTTTTAAACTGCCTTTTATAATAAACATTATCAGATTTAGTCGTACAATAATAGATATTATTTTCTTTAAATGAATCAATTAAATCTTCAACTTTATCATGAAAATGAATCGAGAGTTTATCCCAATAATCCAGACCGGCACGTTTCAAATGTTTATCAGTGAGCAGGAATCTCATGGGTTTGATAATATGCAATTCTGCATTAGCTCCCACACAAAGTCTGCCGATATTGCCGGTATTAGTCGGAATCTCAGGCTGAAAAAGAGCTATCCTGAAAGTTGTATTTTGCCGCTGACTTTCTATGACTTTCATTGACTTTTTTTATCCACGAATTACACGAATTTACACAAATTACTATTTAGTTTTTCATTTTTTGACGCTGATTTTCGCTTATGAATTATGATTAAATATGATTTTATATTTTTAATATCATTTCCCAGTTGATTTTTTTTAACACATATAATTCACCCTAACACTCAATCAAACTTTAATCTGGCAACTGATGGAAGCCTGAATCAGTCTCTTGATCCGTCTAACGCCGTGACAAGAAAGAGAGGAAACTAAAGAAAAAAATCACTTTTTTCTTCTATTTCTTCTTGCTTCTTGACCCGTTAAATTCGTAGAATATTTAACTGGGTTTCTTATGTTCCTTCTCTTTGGAATAACTTTCAAATTCTCATCAAAAAGAGAAGGACCGCAGTTTACCCTGTGAAATTCAGCTTGCTGAATATTTCTACAGGGGATGAGTTTAGGAGGAAGATCAGCTTATTATCCTGTTTATCTGCGTCTATTTTTTTTCTGTGTTCACCCCGTAAGATAAATGAATTATAAAATCAATTTAACTTGGATAAACAATTATCTAACGGGGTTAATCTGCGTCTCTGCTTTTGACATCAATCATCATTTCTTCCCAATTTTGAATCCAGTTTCTTGAATTTTTATTAATGAATTTCAGATTAAGGTCTTTTGAAAAATCTTTTTCCGGTATTTGAATTGATGCAAACTTCTCTGGCAAATTAATATTTTTGTTTACAGGAAACATCAAACGCAACAAAGGAATATATTTTTGAAAATTATTTGATAATAGAAATTCTATTAAATTTTGAGAAAGTTTCAGATTTCTGGTTGATTTTAAAATTCCGGCACCTTCAATAATTTTAAATCCTCCTTCCTGAGGAATTATAACTTTATATTTTTCAATGCTTTCAATAGGATAAATCGGAGTGGTTGCATATCCTAAAAATATGGGAGCTTCTCTCGCTAAAAAAATATTCAAAGCATCTTCCCATATATTCGTAATATAGAAAATATTTTCCTTGATG
>SDBT01014682.1_pt1 | contig 12473 bp, 10 predicted proteins | sample 2277101 | NCBI WGS metagenome assembly SDBT01 (sample SAMN10404973, study PRJNA504765) | marine sediment metagenome | isolation source: marine sediment core GS10_PC15, 103 cmbsf | place: Arctic Ocean: Southern Knipovich Ridge | collected 2010
TGTCCGAAACCCATTGCCTGACTGGTAAATAGTTTTAGCCCCGTGAAAACGTCACCGTCCGAAAACGATGAAAATATAGGTTCATTTTGAAATATCACTTTCCTTCCTTTTGTTGGATGATGGGTATTAGGCAAATTAGCTTTAGCACCTTAACAATTGAATATGAGCGAAGCCAAAGCTGGCGCAGCCTAGCCTTGAGAGCAAATAAAATGCCCTAGCCACGGTCAAGAACGCTAGGGCAAATCTAACAAAGGGGCGAACCACAATGCTAGACTACGCAGAATATACCATAGGCGGTAACGGCTATCAAGGCAACGGTCATAACGGCTATGACCACCTAGACGGCGACTGGCTTACCTATTATAAGGTAGGCAAAGGTTTTGTCCGCAGGGTTAAGCCAGAGGATAGAGAGGACTTTCTACACGACCTGTTTATTGCCCTTGCCAAAGTCAAAGCCAGCTATCAAGTCAAAGGCAAGCTGTTGACCACTGGCGGGCTAGTGAGGATAGCACAATACGAAGTAGCCGACTACTGGCGGAAGTGGTATCACCGTAACCAAAACTCCGATTGCGGGCGGTGCTCCAAAAGGCAAAGGCAAGAGTGTAAAGCTAGCAACTCTTATGGTAGTAAGTGCCCAAAGGCGGTCAAACAGGAAAGCCTTGACACCCTTGTGGAAGATGGTAACGGGGATAGCACTCCACTGCACGAACTGATAGCCGATGATAACGCCGACTTCACACCTAGACTGGAAGCTAAATTCATTCTGGAAGCCTATCCTAAACGCTTTGTCCAGCTCGCCTACAAAAAGTATGCGGGCTATCGGCTAACAGATAGTGAAGCACACTACTACTGGCGAGAGCAAAAAAAGGCTCAAAAAAAGCTGGTAGAAGTGTCATAAAACGGGGCGATTTACCGATATATATAGTGAGAGCGATAAAACTCTTGGGTAGTATATATCAAGGCTAGCGTATCGCAGCTTGATTATGCTGCTGATAACTGAATAAGGCAAAGGCAAGCCAGCTTTGGCGGGCGGGATACCCCACAAAGGTTGGTGAGGACTAACGGGCACAAGGCTAGTCCTCACCGTTTGATAGTGCCAGCGAGTTGCGGGCTATCAATTCAAAGCCTAGTGGGGTTGACCATAAGCATAAAAAAGCTGATTGCGATATAGGGTAAGCCTAACTTCTAAACAGAGAGCGGGGCGGATTGCCTAGTAGCAAAAACGCTCCACTTGATATAGAGCTAGTCTAACCTTTTTCACGGCACAGTGTCCGATATAGGAATACTGTGCCTTTTTTATGCCTTTTTTCAGGGGATAGCGAAACCGCTATCCCTTTTTTTATTCTCCAGCACGACGCCCCCCTTGCCCTGGCATCCCTGGAAAAGGGAAAAAGAAGGGGGGGGAGAGGGAAACCCATTCACCGCCCCGAAATAACGCCCAGATATTGATCTAAATGCTTATAGCTAAATGGTGAGAAGAAAAAAGGAACTATTTTGAGCAATTGAATTTCTCTGCAAGGGAGTTATTACCTTCATCATTTTCGGTTATCGTGTTTTTCGCATCTGCAACTACAGACCGTGTATGCGATTGTTAATTAGTCCAGTTGCCCAACATAATGATTAGTAATAGCAAAAAAGTACTATTCCACCACGTCTGTTTTGATAATAAAATTATAGTAACTAATATCGAAATATTACGTTATATATAGTTGTGATACTAAATAAGGAGTATCCAAACAGAGCTAAGTTAAGGAGTATAAAAATGAAGAAGCTGTCTATTATTCTGATTCCACTCACGCTTGTGATGTTACTATCTGCTGGATGCACACCGGCTACACCGGAAATGTCTTCATCCACACCGGAACCTGCAATCACAGCACCCACACCAGAACCTGCAGTGACGGTACCACCGCCTACATCGCAATCTCCTGTAACATCATCTTCACCCATACCAAAACCTTCCCCCGTAGCACCTTCACCAATCCAAAAACCTATTCTGACTAGTGATCTATCGCTAGGGACCGGCATGCTAGAAGTCTATGTTACCGACCCACCACCTCCGGACGTGGATGAAGTCTGGGTAGACATTAAAACCTTGGAGGTGCACAAGACTGGAGGCAATTGGACCGGTATAAATGTAACAGATGCTCCACCTTTTGAACTGATTTACATGGCGGATAATAATATTGAGGAGTTCCTTGCCAGTCAAATTGTGGAAGTAGGTAAATACACACAAATCCGCTTGGAGGTTGAGTCAGTCAGGATTGTAGTTGGCGGGGAGAATTACACAGCTGAAGTACCTAGCGACAAGATCAAGCTTGTTGGCAATTTTAATGTAACAGAAAACAATACCACAGGGATTACCCTGGACTTCAATGGAGAAAAATCCGTAATTGAAACGGGCAAAGGTGAGTATATTTTCAAGCCCGTAATCAAGCTAGACGTGTCTGACAAAGGTAAGCCCATTAAGCCTGTCGAGCCCGATGAGTTGGAAGCCTCCTGGGACGCGTCAGATAATGCTACTGCAGAATTGTCTGATGATCAAGCGCACAGCGTAAACGAATCAGTCCGTCTATGGACCGAAGGGATAGAGGGAGCAGGCCATGAAGCTAGAATTGTGATCCCTATGCCCAAAAAGACAAAACTGGGTGATATCGAGTCTATATTCTGGTGGGTTTACGCTGCGTCCGGATATCCGCCTCATATTGATATCACTTTGGACTGCAACGAGGACACTGTTGTGGACAACGAGGATATGCTGACCGCAGAAATGAACCTCAACTGCGTTGGCGCTCCCAAATCTATCGCCACACTTGCCGGTGAGATAAACTATAACAGTACATGGCTACAGACTTTTGAACTCACCTCGGGTGACGGATTCAACGCCATCACTGACAACACAACCTTCTGGGTAACCAAGATGGGCAGCGGTGACCTGAATGCCCCATCCGGCACGCTCGCGCAATGGAAATCAGGCATAGTTGCCAGTGATCCCGAAAGCGAAATGACCACTCCGGTTATCAGTGAAAATACAACAGTGGTGCAGCTAGAGATAGAGGTGGACAACTGGGTACGCCAAACTGACGCTTACGTGGATGATATCGAAATCGTCATAGACGAAGTAATCTACACCATTAGTTTTGAATAACTGAAACGAGGGTAATAGATTGCCAAGAAGGGAGCCCCAGGGGCTCCCTTCTTGCTTACATAGTATTATTGAAGAAGTTAAGAGTTATAGCTTATCGCAGTTGAAGACTTGAAGCCAGCAAGTACTCCCTCGCAATGACGACAGATTAGCGAACCAGAACTATCTACGTTAATCACACAAAACGTCATTTTGTGTAGTCGTAAAAAGGAATGATTGTTAGATAACTGGCAGCACCTTAACAATTGAATATGGCAAATAGGGGGCCAGAAATGACAATTTGGTGAGTTCGTGTTAGCTGACTATAGACCTCTCTATACCAATGAATGAAGTACGTTATCTTCCAAGTAATATATAGAGGGTTGAGTCACCAAGAGAACGAATTCTAAAAGTGTTGACTTATTTATTGGACCAGCTGGCCCATATACTGCAATGACCCCCCTCATCGGTACCTTTGAGTTCCCGCTGGACACCGAAGTAAACTGCATTCATAACAGCCCGTGGAGCTGCGTGCACTTTACCTTTTTTACCAGCGTCTATAAAAATATCGCCGAAGTGATCTTGGCTGAGACCATGTCCCGCCTCGTGAAGTGCCACTGTTTCGACATCGTAAAATCCTGGCCCGTAATTGGAGTCAATGGTCCAAGAGAAATCATCATTGTAGTAGGTCTCTCGGAAGGCGGTATCCCACTTCTTATCTCCGTCGATGTCTGTTGGCTCACCAGTTTCTGTGTCGATCCAGATAAATGTTAATGTTATGGCTAAAATATAATCGCCGCCATTAGGAGACTCGATAATATCGAAAAACTCTCTATCAAGGAAGCCAGCATGAAGGTTGTCAAAAATATAGCCTGGATATCCACCCATACCTAATAAGTACTGAATATATCCCAGGTCTAAGTCAACAATGACGGGAATTTGAGGAGTTGTAGAACATTTAACTGAATCCCAAGTCATAATAGCGTTAGATATTGCATCAGTAGTGTCAGAATCTGACAGGCCGCTGCTTGTATCACCGTCAACAGTATCGATAAACCACAAGATATCCCGAAATCCCCCCCGACGCCAGTCATTAGGGACCCAATGACTATCCATCTGCTTATTACCACGATTGCTGGCAACAATCGTCCTGCCAAGCTGGTCGCCGTCGGCGGTAGTTATATATTCAGCGTAACCGACTCTAAAATTGACATCCTCGTGTGTTAGCTGTTCGTTGATTGAGTCAAGAAAAGGATGGCCACCCTCGTCAACTTCACCTGATATAGGCGTAGCTATGATGATATTCAAACTCAACACCATAATAATTGATAAAATCAGAAGACTCGTTTTTCGTTTTTTGTTCATGATTGGTCACTCCTTACGGTTTTTTATCTGAAGAGATTATCATATATGTACTATATCAGGTGAGCAAATTATACTCCTTTCTGTAATTATGTCAATGCCTAGAAAAAGGAATGTTTATTTGAGATCATTAACATAAAATTCCCCCTCTCCTTATCAAAGGAGAGGGGGATTAAGGGGGTGAGGTTATAAACTTACTAATTCCCAGGTATTACTAAAAACAGGTTCTCATCCCTGAGGTTAAGAAACGTTAAATCAAAAAAGAAGAGGCCTGCAGTTGCAGGCCTCCAGTTCTATCTTATAGAAGTACGGAACGAGACTAATTCGGCGTGACAGTAAAGCCGTCCTCAAGGACACCGCTGCCCATATCCGGATTAGTCACCCGTACGTCCCAAAGTCGGTTTCTCGGCGGACCACCCGACTTGGTGGTGATAGTAGCGTCGATAGTGGTTGAATCCACGACCTCCACATTTGATACTACAGGGGCCGGACCCTGACCGCCCTCCAGGGAGACGGAAGCACCCGCCTGGAAACCAGACCCGGAAATTCTCACAACAACTGACCCTCCCACAACCACCGAGTCCGGACTAATGCCGTCTACGGTCACACCAGCCGCCGGTTCAGTCACTGCAACCGTCGTGGTGAAAGGCTCTGAATCCACGGCTCCGTCACTCACCACCAGGGTGACGGTATAAGTGCCGGCGGCATTATAGGTATTAGCCGGACTAATGCCTGTGCCGGTAGAACCGTCTCCGAAATCCCAGGAATAGGTGAGCGTCTGGTCATTGGCAGAGATGCCATCCTGGTTATCAAAGTCAGAGGAGCCAGAACCGTCAAAAGTGATGGGCTCACCAACCGCAGCGGTATAGGGTCCATCGGCATCAGCTACCGGCCGGTCATTAACCTCAGTCACGGTAGCACCGGTTGTAGAGGTATCTGTCCCACCCCTGCCATCACTAACGTTGAGCGTCACGGTAAAAGTCCCGCCCCAGAGATAGGCATGGGAAGGGCTAACGCCGCTACCAGTGGCGCCATCACCAAAATCCCAGGCATAGGTCAATGTATCACCACTATCGGGGTCGTCGGAACCTGACCCGTCAAAGGAAATCGCCGTGTCTTCCGTTCCTGAGTAGGGGCCACCGGCATCGGCTACGGGCGGGTTGTTAGGCGGACCAATAGATGCCAAAGCCGCGAAGGCATCGACTATGCCCCAGCCGTATTCGCTATCCCAGCCGGCGGCACCGTGGTCCTCGGCAGTGGACTGCAAGACATTCCTGACATTATCAGGGCCAGAGACACCGGCAGCTATCACCAGAGCGGCTACTCCGGCAACATGAGGCGTTGCCATAGAAGTGCCATGGAAAAACCAGTAACCAAAGTCCGACGGGTCCTTGGTGTTGGGATCGAAGGTCTGCTGGAGCACGCCATCACGATAACCATCATTATTCTGGTCAAGGTTGAGATTACCTCCGGGAGCAGTCAGGTCCAGAGCCGTACCCCGGTTGGTATAGGGAGCCAATGCCTCGTCATATTGAGTAGCGCCCACCGCGATACATTCCTCGTACGCGGCAGGGTAGGCTACCTGATTCTTCCTATCGTTGCCGGCGGCGGCCACAATAGTCACGCCATTGTTGTAGGCGTCGCTGACGGCATTATGGACTACCGGGCCGGGGTCATACATTCTTCCCCGCCACCAGGGCCAGCCCAGGCTCATGTTGATAACGTCTGCCCCGTTTTCAGCGGCAAAATGGATACCGCTGGCCACGGTAAACGCCGTACCACTGCCACCAGCATCTAGTACCTTCACCGGCATGATTGAAGCATCGAAGGCAACTCCGGCCACACCCAGGCCATTGCTGGTGCTCTGGGCGATGGTGCCAGCGACGTGGGTGCCGTGTGAATCGTCATCGTTGGGATGGCTATCATCATTGATGAAATCGTGTCCGGCGACAAAAGTGGTACCAGTAAAGTCCGGCGCCTGCCGATAGATACCGTAGTCCTCATAGGCAACTCCGGTATCGAGCACAGCCACCACGACACCTGCCCCGGTAGACAGGTCCCAGGCATTCTCAATGTTGATGCCGCCGTATTCATCATTATCCAGGTGCCACTGTAACGAATAAAGGGGGTCGGTGGGTGTCATCACTGCCCGGGCGATAGAGTTTGGCTGGGCGTATTCAACATTCGGGTTTCGGGAGTATACCTCAACCATATCGGTAATTGACCTGCCCCGGGGAATGCCAAGCCGCATAAAACCCCAGGGGCTTATTTCAAGTGCAGACGTGCCGTGTTTGTCGTTGATTCTCTCCATCACTTCTTCCGACACTCCAGGGTTAAACTTGACCAGAATTTCGCCGGGCACGAAAAGCGGACCTTCAGCCGGAGCACGGTCATTCTCAAAGATATCCTGTCTCGATGCACCGGCGGCAGTCCCACCCGGGACCAGCAGAAGTGATATAACAAGTAGAGATGATATTAGCCGTTTAGCCGGCCATAAACTTTTCCCTCTCATGGCGCCTGTCCTCCTTTTTTTCAACCCAGCTGGCATAACTGAATCACCTGTCAGCTTATTTAGCCAAGGGCTCGCTGGGTTCCAAGCCACCTTGGCTGCCACCGCTTCCATTTATCACTATTACATATATATTTTAATTGTTTCAAATTGATAATTGTTTGTCAATAATCAGTACCTATTAGATTGCTTAGTATTTAGTACTAGTAGGTAAGAATCTGGCAAAGAGCAACATTCCGTCAGAATGTACAATAAAGGAATGATTATTCCCCTAAAGGTAACAACCCAAGCTTCAATTGCCTACTCAGACCCCGAAACAACCATCACGGAATGCTTGTTACAAACTTCTTCTTATCGTTTTTGCAGATAATCTGAGTCCCTGGGCAGATTCTAATTGCAAACCCCCTATCGATACACCGCTAACACTGGTTCCAAAGTGAAACACCATCCAGCCAGGAGATGGAAGCTGGCTTGCAAATTAAATGCCTATTTTTTAATCATTAAGGTAATTTTTACCTGAAGCTATCATTTAGCCAGTTTCATGGCCTCTTCAAGGGTCAGAATTGGTTGAATGGCCACGGTGTTCCAATGGAAGAAACGAAGTTCGGACACAATATTACTGATGGCGTGAGCATTAGGCGCGTCAGCCACAATGTAAGTAACATGACCGGGTGGATAAGTCCATGCGCCCTTAAACTCAACTTGGTGTTTTCTGGATGCATTGTCCATCTGATCCATAGCACTGCGGGCCATCTCACCTGCCTCAGGATGTGCCGCTGCACAGGTATCCGGTCCATGGGTCATAACAATCATGTGAAGCATATTATCCTCCTTTAACGTTTACTAGTGTAACTCTCCCACCGATGTCCCTAGACCTCTCGACTCCATAGTTCTACTGTCGCCCCCTCAATCAACGGCTTTAGACCTTCGAACCAGTTCTCAAATGCCTTCCGGAGTTCATCGTTCCGCGATAACTCTTGGTCGAAGTTTTCCAGCTTACCCAAGCTCTCAACGTCGAACTCCCACACCACCTGGTCAGTATGTCCGCTGTAAAGGTCCGTGTAAATGCGACTCCCGGTGCCACTTGCCTTTTCTAGGATTGGTTGAAACTCCTTCATCTTGGCCACGACCGCCCCTGCTGCCCCAGGTTTCGTCTGAAATACGCGTCGTTGTGTAATCATTTCGTTTATATCTCCTTTTACTTATTTCCTATATTTTATTAGTAGCGAATCACCAGTGTATATGATATATGTCACATTTGATGGGAGAGTTACTGTGCGAAGCTCTTTGGTTCAAATCCAACCTCCGCTACGAGCCTCTTTTATGCAGACTGAACTTGGATTGATTCGGGGTCGAATAGGTGGTTTCTAATAAAAAGGAACCTTTTTAGATGAAGCTAGATTGAACAAAACGCTGGAATGTGCAATTTAGGAAGATTATTGACATCATATGGATAAGCAGTTTATCGTTAATAATCAAAAAGGGGGGTGAACAGATGCAAGCTTACTGCATGAAGTGCCGGGCTAAAAAAGAAATGAAAGATGCCAGGTCGATAACCATGAAGAATGGTAGACCCGCAACTCAGGGTGTGTGCCCCGCATGTGGAACTAAGATGTTCCGTATTGGTTCGACAAAATAGAAGTTTACCGTTCAGTTTAGTCCTAGGCGTCAATAAGTAACTCAGCAAGGCAGGGTTTTGAGCCCTTTTACTCAATCTTGGTTGGTGTATTGATATAAATAATATATGCTCCTGCCCTCTAGGAGCATATGTCGGGGTGCAGTATAATGTTTAATAATACTGCATTTCGAATTGTCTGTTTGGGGGGATTGGCTACCATGTGTGTATTGACATGGACAATCTGGGGAACTATAGCAGGCACAATTGTCTTAATATTAATGGTAGACCAGGTATTCTTTAATGGTGGCTTAAGCAAAAATATTCGTCGGAAATTTATGCTTCGGGAAATTGCTCGTCTACGTCATCATCCAGATGTTCATAATATTGAGGATATTAAATATACTTGCACCATTAATACTTCTCCAAAGATTCAATATATCCGCTTTAGCTTGCGAATGAAGCGTGAGTTAACTCTGCTATTTATTTGCCTAGTATTTATGGGAGATGGTAAGCCCCCAATCATAGAAGACGTATATGATTGGTATAAAGGCCATGGCTTTAAACCTAAGGATGTTAGTGTTGATAGAGTCATAGATGGTAATTGGTATTGGACATTTACTCCACCATCGAAAAGATTCAAGGGTTCAAATACTACAATTGGGATAGATTGTATAGCAACAGAACCATTTGATGGGGTATTGGAGTTTCAGGTAACAACTAATGAAATAGCTCGAAAATTTGTTGGAATCCCATTTAAGGTAGAAGTTAGCAGAGCTGTTGCTAATGAGGCAACAACCAAGAATGAGTAGAACCCGTCAATGGTAGGTCTATATTATGCCGTTACTTTTTCTGTAACAGAGCGGCTAGTATCAGCAAACCTAGACCAACAGCGAGCAATTTTGAAAGGTCGTTGGCCTGCCGTGCTTCTTGCTGGAGTTCCAATAACACTGTGTTGAGTTCTTGCCCTTCTGATGGTGTCAGGACATTTACGTTCATTCGATTAAGTAGGTACTGGTATCGCGCTGGGGCAATCGGATTACCACCTGGTACGATGCGGCTTAATGCGTCTACGACCAATTTGTTCAAGCCCTCGGTAAACGGTTCCATTCGTGTTTCCAGTTTAGCAAGACGACTTTCTACTGACAGTACTCCACGCAAAAGCAAGATAGTCAAAGTTATGACGGATACCACTGTGCCAATTAGGCCAAATATTAAAGCCCATGCACTCATATCTGCCTCCTTTCAACGTTTGATGCTAACGATACCGTCATTATACCACGGCGGTCATTTGCGCTAACTTGACGTAGAACTAGGGTGAGAAGGTTAAGGGCTACAAGGCGACCTGAATACTGACCGTTTATGCCTATACGCCGATGAGTTGATAACAGATCTGATGGTCAATGCGACGGACCTAGATGAGGTGGGTGTTCGATGCCCTCGACGGTGAGATAACAAGCTGGCTGAATGCGTACCACTCTTTCTGAAGACATTACGTCCTACCCTACTAACAGGACGTTAGAAAAGCCAAAGGCAGTGCGTTGAGTATTAGTGTTAGGTGCTTGAGTGTCGCAATTAAACGCGACATCCTCTTAAGAGAGAAGCGGTTAACGAACAGCACCAAGTATACGAACTAGGAAATCGGAAATCTCTTTAGGTATTTGGCTCGGTTCGGTCTGTTCGATGACTTTCTTTGCCAGCGGCTTCTTCCACTGATCGTTTCCTTTTAGTTCGGTGAGTCTTCCAACGGTTTCACCAACTTTTATCTCATCAGGGTCTGGGAGGTTTCTCTTGTTGGCAAGATCTCGCGCTAGCTCCATCACGATTTCTCGTGGATAGTAGTCTTCGAGGTCACCTTTGCTGAGTACAAGGATATTCTCCTCGGGAACAACGTCGATAAGCTTCCTACGAATTTCATCTTCGGCATTTTTATCACAAAGAGCGAACATCTGAAAGTTGGTTTGCTGTATAACGTCCGAGCGCAGGTATTTTGGAATGTTTCCTGCTCCTTCGGCGTCAATCGTCAGAAGGCGGGCGTCTTTAAAAGATAGATCCACTTTCTCTGCCCAGTCTACAAGCACAGCTTCGTCCGTTGGTCCTTCTACCACCACTACCCCATTAGCGAATAGCAGGTCAGAGGGCTTGACACCTAGGTCTATAAGCAACGTGCGTGTGTTACTGGAATCAATAGGCAAAACGCGTGTGTATTCGCATTGGTTTTCACCGTGGGGGATCGAGAGTACGTGGAAAATATTGCCTTCGATTTTTTCTAAACCATCGACGAACAAGCTGGAATGTGTCGTTATGAAGTATTGATTACCAAGAATACTACCAAGCTCTTTCAACAATCCCAGAAGTTCCCTCTGTAATCCTGGGTGAAGGTGCGTTTCGGGTTCTTCGATCAACACTACCCTGTTACTACCTTGGAGCAGTATTGTGGAGACGATAGCGAGTATTTCCCTTACACCCGCTCCATAAGCACTGAGGGGTAGCTGTAGCTGGTCGAGTTGTATATTCATTGCGGGCTTAGCATCGACGGTTGGATAAACGAATCGTATATTACCAGTTCGGCGCTGAAATAGGAGGTCCCCTATTCTCTGAATTAGATGATCATGTATAGCAATACTTTTCGTTGAGCCATCCCTCAGCTTGTCCAAGGATGCCACAAGCTCGTCTCCTACAGGTAGAATGGTACGCGTATCTGGGATATGCACGAACGGGTCATCGAAACCTGCGCTAATTAACTGCTTAAAAAATGAGATGATAAGGGGAGACAGTATCTTATAGGCCGATTGCCATCCTCCTTCATCGAGGTGCTCAGCGATCTTCCAAACCTTACGATTCCGTGGCGGGGCATCCCCCCACACAAGTGACATCATTTTCTGTCTGTCAAATAGTGGGTGATGACTAAAGTTAACGTGATTATTTGGAATTGAGATTGAGTCAATAGTTGCCTCAAGATTACCATCTTGGTCTTTGATCGTCCCCTTGATACCAACGAGCTTAGGATATCCTGTTTTTAGCTTGAGCATCATCAGCGCAGGATTGTTTAGGTTGTCGCTATCCGGACTATTGTTGATCATCCGGGCTAATACTGTGTCTGTTTCCTCAATGGACATTTCATAATAAAAGCTGATGACTTGCTTAGTATCACGAGAAAAGAACCATTCATCAAATGTAGTAAGTGGATTAATAGGGATAGGCAAACGATCAAATCTATTTTGGTTAACAGCTTGTCCAAACAGCCGGCCTAATAGAATGAGAGCCTTAAGGATGTTAGATTTCCCGGAACCATTCGCTCCGATCAGTAAATTGGAATCACCGAACTTTAGGCTGTTGTGGTCATTCAGCCCATCAGGGCCAATACTAAGGCAATTACAGATCGACATTTCGCGGATCTTCATTCTGATGCTTCTCCTGATCGGTGGCTCAGACTAGGCGATTTTAATACCATCCGATCTTCAAGCTCGACTATCCCGACAAAGAATTATACTACTTTAAGGGATGCCGCTCAAAACATCATAATCAGTGATAATGAGATGTTGAGGGATATTTAAAGCATTAAGCCCAGAGAGCGGAGTTAGGCTGCCTTATTAGCCTAACGTCACCCAGGAGTCGGTTCAGCCAGTAGAGAAATCACCCTGTCTTGCCTATACTCATATGTCCCCCTATATATTATTCGCTTCGTGCAATAAGATAACAAATGATGTGTGCTTAACTGGGGGCTCCAAAAGGGTTAAGTCTTGTTGACAAGCTAGAATGGGTGTCTGTTGTTGGTCTACGATTTGGTCAGTAGTTAACTGGTCAGGGAAAATGTCAGTATATGAAAGGACTGACATTGACCACGAAAGAGCAAACCAGGT
>SDBT01014683.1_pt1 | contig 12472 bp, 21 predicted proteins | sample 2277101 | NCBI WGS metagenome assembly SDBT01 (sample SAMN10404973, study PRJNA504765) | marine sediment metagenome | isolation source: marine sediment core GS10_PC15, 103 cmbsf | place: Arctic Ocean: Southern Knipovich Ridge | collected 2010
TCATCGATAGTGATAGGGCCGAAGTATAAACCCGGAAATGAATCCTCAACAAATCCACCAGTACCTTTTGACTTCTTAGCCCAAAAACTTAATCGATATGTTCTTCCTGATACAAGTGCCTTTTGCTGAGTAATAATTCCTGTATTGCCTGCGGGATTAGTAAGCTCCTGAGCGTGAGCACCTCCGTGGAAATCAATAGTTTCATCGGAGGCATTTCCACGTGATAAAGTCCATCCATCACCAAGCCCACCAGTAAATCCACTCTCAAAATCACCATTAGTAATCACTTCATCATTGTCCGAGGCGGTGTTCTCATTCATCTTGTAGTGAGCTATAACAGCCATTATAGAATCCTTGATACTTTTTTATTTTCTCTTGCAATTCCTGTTACAGTATTTATAATTGCAAATCATTTAGAAAAATCTTACATAAACCCTTAATTCAGTTGTAGTTGTCAGGGATATCGAATACACTTTAATATATCTGTAACCTATGGCATCGAATCCGATTTTGCACGGATGACTATTTCCACTATCCTCAACTTTGACTCCACCTGCACCTAAATGATAATTTGTAACCACAATAATATCTGCCCATCTGTAATCTCCGGTCTCAACAACGGAACCTATGGTCAATGCCAATGAACACAAAGGTTCTTCCGGCCCACCGTCAACAGCGCCGGTCATAAAAACCACACCACTTCCGGTGGGTTTTCCGGTAAACAGAAACCCTAAATATGTAGCCCTTGTCTCGGAACCCTTGCCGCCAAATTTAGCGGTTCGTAAATCAATTGTTCCACTTGTTACACCTATTGGAAAAGCCGTAGGGGCGGTATCATTACCATCTCCGGTCAATATCAAATTATAACTGTCAAGAGGTTGAAAACTCACGCCGTCCACGCACCTTTCTTGACCCAGATACTACTCTCCAATCTATGCCGTTCCCAATTATTGCCAACTCGAACTATTTTCCAATCTCCCTCGGTAGTGCCGTCGCCGTGGATTATCTCACCACCTGGTTTAACTACTATGCTATCCACGGATATAGTACCGCCGCCAAGTCTGTTGTAATCCAATCTACCCATTCCATCTCCGTGTTCCCGCCGTTCTTGACCTAATCCATTCCGAGTTGAATATCGGCTTGGCAGTACCCTCGGCGCCGTCAACCGACCTTGCTTTGGGCATAGTCAATCTTTCAAATTTATTGATTAAATCTACTTTGCCTTTAGTGTCATTAGTTAAACCAGTAATAACTTTGATAGCAAGTTGTTCGCCAATGGCTTCCTTCAAGCTACTTGAAAACTTGGTTGTGTCAGTGAGTTGAAAAATATACTCGATGAAAATAATCCTCGCCTCTGAAGCAACGGCAGAAATGTTTGCTGACGATATATCGTTAAGAATTGTATCGGATATATGAGATACCAGAACTTCATAAGTTCCGGTCGAACCCGTTATGCCAGCGGCTAAATTTCCAGCAGTGACATCATTGGCTATTGTATCAGATGTATGGTCTGCCAAAACCTGATAGACAAGAGAGCCGTCCTTAACAAATTGGTCAGCTACATAAGAAGTACCAGTAGCCCAATTAACAGCGGTAGAAGATACAAATTCTCCGTCAACATATTTTGTATTAGTAGCCCACGTTTGTGGTATTTCGCCGGCATTAGAAAGAATATAATCGCCTTCTACTTCCCAGGCATTTATACCGAAAGCATTATTTCTCTGGTCAGCGCCAATACTATCATTTACAGATAGGATTCTTAAAGAGTCAGACGGCTTGGAATACTTCCTGTCATAACCGAAAAGGGGGTCGTCCGATTGCTGCGCTATAATAATCCTAACCTTGGCTTCGTTCCAAGGATGAGATTTTAATGCCAAGTCTCTGGCTTGGTCGTAATAGCGACTGCACAGTTCGTATTGTTTGGTCGTTGTTTGTCCTTCAAGGACTTGATATTCTCCTACGTGCCCCAAAGCAAGATTAAAAATCAGTTCAGTCCCAGTCAAAGCCATAATAACTCCTTACAAGATGGCAGGGGGCTGAATAAGCCCCCCACCAAAAAACGTGGACAATCCTGTTAAAACTATGTTACTTGTCCTGCGATTGTATAGTAAATCTCGACTTTTAGTGCCTCGGTTGCCACCAATTCGGCAATAGATGAAGTCGCAAAGATGTCTTTGGCCGATGTCAAAGGGGCCTGTCCTGTATCGACAGTACCATCCGGTATCGGCGCAATCACTTGCGGAACAGCAGAACCCGCAAAAGTCAGCGTCACTCCAAGTGCGTCTGTATCATCGGTGTAACCAAAGGAAAAGATAACTGCATTAGCCAATACAGTTGGTACTCCAGATGACCCCAAAAGAGGGGTTACTCTTGTATATAGTGGAATCGCACCTTTCGGAAGTTTGCCACAATGTAGCGTACTGCCTGCACCAAGGTCACTTCCATCTATGTTTACTATATCCGATGAACAGTACACGATACCACCACCTACGGCAGCACGAGGAAGTGTACCAACCACAGGAGTATCCTGTAGGGTATAATTGTCGCCCAAAAAAGCTCCGGCGTCAGTCATAATTTACCTCCTTATATGCATTCAATCTGTAAAACTTTGTCTTCATCCATTCGGATTGCACTCATTCCGACACGTGCGGAAATTTGCCAAATCTGCTTACGAGGCAACCAGTCTACGTTAAAGATTGGCGACTCGTGGCGGGCAAACAGCATTCCTTCTTTTGTCCAAACAGGAACCTTATAAACATTGGTATCCGAATTAACATCGTTACTCGAACCAATAACAATACGGTTCGTAACAACAAATCGAAATCCCATATACTCATTGACAACACCAGCTACGAGTGAACGTATAATGTTGGTATCAATGGATTGGGTTTCGGCCTCACGGAGAAGGTCAGACATCTGTCTGGGCGCCGCTGCGATATAGTACATATCGTCAGGGTCGTTTTCAAGTTCCTCAAGTGCCTGACGAGTGAGAACTAACTTCTCAATCGTAAGGCCTGTCGAAACTCCACCAGCGGTAAAATCGCTTTGAACATCGTGTACTATAACTCTTCCTCCGGTAGTTAATCTGGTAGAAGTAACATAGGCAGATTCGGTAAAAACATAAGTGTCTGTGCCAGGAGTTTTACCGCCATCTACATCGGAGAAAAAACTATTTGTAATAGTGATGTTTTCCCTTCTAATTACACCCTTGGCGAGCGCCTGAATGTAATCGCCGGTGGGGTCTGTGTGCAAAGCTATATCATCTTCTTTATCGACGAATATACCTTTGCGGAACCATTTAGGTGTTATCCACCTACGGTTGTGGGTCATATCCTCAATCGGAATGTCCTCAAATCGGGTGCTTTTCTCGTCGAGGTCAATAATACCGAGGAAGTCGTAAGACTCATTCTCGCCTTCTATTCGCTCTTCCCGTACCAATCCCTGATATTGAGGTTTCCTTTCTTGGAGGACGTGTTCGTATCCTGCGGTATAGGAGTTAAAAAATGCTTCCGTATACCCCGTGATACTGTTAGTGTTCCTTACTCTATCAGCCATAATAAAGGCCTCCAAAGACAGTTAATAAAATGTTCACGTTCAGGTTGTCTCTTTCGAGGCCATCGCTTATGGCTTACGGCCATCAAACGAATAGGATTATCTATCATCAGCGGGGCTTGTGCTTATCCGCATTTCTATATTACATCCGGGGCGCTTGGGCTTGGCCGGAATTAGCCACAATCTGATTTAACTCCATATAACGAATCATTGTTTTCTTGTGATTAGGGTCAAATTTCTTCAGGAAACTTTCACTCTTTTTTATTTCGTCCAATTCTTCCTGTGGTGATTTTGTTGATGTCACAGGGGTCTGCGGAGCAATTACATCCTCACTTGTTCTGCTGGCAATCATATCGAGCATCTCGATTATCTGAGGGTCACTTGCAAGTCCTTTGGCTTCGAGAGTCTGGTAAATGCCAAGACTATCGGCAATTATCTTTGCACCCTTTACTTTTACATCATAATTGACTTCGCCCCATTTCTGTTTAAGAGCCTGAATGTTTTGCTCCTTTTGGGTAGTTATTTGGGCATTGTATGCCTCGCCTTGGGCAGCCACAGCATCGAGTTGGAACCTGACAACATCATTGAACTGTTTTTGGGTCAGACCCAATCCGTGAGCGAATTGTTTAAACTGGCCAGTTAATTCGTCACTTATTGCTACTTCGCCATCATAACTCAATTCGTACTTATCGTATGTTTCGGGACGACCCAATTGCTTGAAGACATTATTCCATCCTTCAACATCTTCGGCCTCTGGTATGACAAGATGCTTGCCTACGCCTTTGAATTTCTCTAATTCACCATAACTTTCAATTACCTGATTGATATTTGTCCATTTCTTCTTGTCCAGCAAGGTCTGTATATTTTCAGGCGTACCCTCTCTAAATTCACCATCCGAACCCATCCAACTTGTAGGTTCAGTTGAAGGCGCTGTCGTTTGTGCGGGTTTTGTCGGTTCTGTATCCACGTTCATTATTTCAGGCATTTTCTTTCTCCTTTTTTATCATACCTATTATTCGTAAAAACACTCTGCGTTTTCCTTCTGCAAACATTACATAATACGGATTCCATTCTGTATTTGTACTCGTCTTGAGAAAACCGCAGAAACTTTCCAAGTCCTTCTGTACTATTTTTCCATCATCGGTCTGAAACAGTCTCCTGTACGCCTGTTTAAGTTCCTGCTTTTTCTTTTCGTTCTCTGCCTTTTGTTGTTCGGGTTCCATTATACTAATGCCTCCGCAAGTGAATTTTGTTCCGGTGCGGTACTTACATTCTTATACGCTTTCGAGGCATCATCGGCTATCTGCGCTTGTGCAGCGGCAACTCGTAGTTGCTTAACTTCTTGTCGTTCTGTTTCCATTTCATCAACATTCTTTAACCCTTCTGCCGGAGCGCCTGCATTGAGCCAGGACATCCTGAAAGATGTATCAAAATTAACATTATCAAGTACATTGGTTACTTGCATATAAGGCGCCCACTTTGCAAGAGTGGCTTCCATTGCATTAGTCTGAACATTACTCATAGCCAATGCAAGGCGACCCTGATAGACTATATCAAAATCAAAACTAATTGGTGGTTCAGGGATACGTTTGGCTTTGATTGAAAGATTCAACACCCGTAAAATGATTAAACTGAATATTTCTTTTTGTAACGATGTAATAGCAGGAGCCACGATAGTAAGGTCATCTTCTTTTCTAATCATAGCTTCAGTGGCAGAAGAAATGTTTTTAAGACCAACTAATGTCTGAAACAGACTATTAAAGAACCCATCCTTTACAATCTGCTGTTGGTCACGAATTAACTCAGCATTAAGTTGAACATTAGTACCGATATTTAGCGCTTTAGGTTCCAACGCACCTGCCCTTATGTAAATCATCCCACCTGGACTTGTTACGGGCTGACCTACCACTCCATCATCCTCGACTATCAATGGAGGATTAACGGCTTTCTCCGCCGATTCGATGAAAGTCTTTTTCATTCGATTGAGCATCTTGATTTCAGGAAGAAATTCTATCGCTGGGCCTCTTCCCATAATCTCCTGCGGCGCTCTTGAGAATCTTGCAATAAAATAAGGCAATTCGTCAAAACCGCCTTCTTTGACTACTAACTTGTCTTTTATATAAACATAAAGAGACTTTACCTTTTTGACATTAGCACCAATCTTGGATTCATCAAAATCAGAATTAGGGGCAACTATGTGGACAAACTCAAACTTTTCCTGCGGGCTTTTTGTAAGAGTTTTAATGATATTTTCAGGAAGATTTTTGCGGCCAAAATTCTGCACAGCCTGTCTTGCTGTATAAAATATCTGTCGATAGACAGTATCTATCTCGCCACGGTCATTGTCATCGAAGAACATAAATCCTATATGATGAGACTTGAATACTATCTCATCGCCGACTTTTTCAACAGAGATAACACCAGTACCAAATACTATCATAGAACGTATAGTAATGAACATCTCCCGCTGGAAGTTGGAACGCCATATCTCCTTATGGGTCAAGGCTGTAGCGGTAGACATCCATTCCTGCATATCAGGGTTTTGGTTCAGTTCGTGTAACTGTGCCACAAATTCAAACCATTTAGCACCAACTGGCATAAGGTATGTAAAGATACCGGAAGTCATTCGGTACGCAGCCATTAAAGCAGTAGAATCATAGACCTCAGTTGTGCGCAAAAGGGCTTCGGTCTGCTGAGAGTTACGAACCATATCTTGAGCATTAGGCCAAGCATAGAATCCAGCCTCCTGCATTAACGAATTGTATTTGGTGCGCCTACTGACCGCTTCGTTGTATCTATCCAGAATCGTATTAACATTGATAGACATTACTCACCCAGCCGTTTCTTCAAAACTGCCGAAATTCCACTCAATATCGTTGACCGACGCCCGCCCGTAAGCAGTCTCTTGCGTTCCCGCCTTCTGGCTTCGGTAGCGGTTTCTTCGACCACTGCAACTTCTTCCATTTCTTCTATTGGTTGAATACCAAGCGCTCCAGTTCTTGCCGCACGTAAACCAAGTTGCCTGTCAATACGCCTACCTTCTTCTCCGATTTTACTAAAGAAACTACTCATTCTGCTCTCCTTTGTAATACCATTAGTAATCCCTCCAACATCAAATCAAAACCATCATCCAGCTCAAGTTCGTCCTGTATCGGCTCCTCAATAGGAGACCTATCCTCTTCAGGCAAGACTCGTGGCGCCTGTTCTGTAAGTTGACGCTCACGGTCAAGACGCTGTAAGTCTCCGGCATCGAAAAATGTAGAAGTCATATTTACTCCTAATCAATGCAATCACATTGACCGCATTTAATACAATCCTGTTCACTCAAAATATCAGGGTCATCTGAATTGTATCCCGCTCCACAAACCCTGCATTTGAGTTGTACTACTGGAACTGGTGCGACAATTACCTTCTTAGCTTTTTTAGTCATTAAAAATCTCCTTTAAGGAATTACCCCAACAATAGCATCAATGTGCATCGCCATATATTCCACTTCGTCAACCTCGACTTTCGTTGCCATCTCTTTACAAAAGAGAACGTGGGCACTTTCAATAATAGGGTTATAAGACCCTATAAAGAGACCCCCACCCTGTAACGACTTGTGAGAAATTACGCCCGTAGTCTCACTGTCTTCATCCAGCAACACAAGGATTCTATTACTTGGTAATATTAAATTGTTAATTACCGGAGTCGCCATATTTTACTCTTTAGAACGAATCTTCCCTTGTAGCCGTTCCCGCTTGATTTACATAGTTGTTGATAGTTAGGTTTTGGGATTTAGCACCTGTAACTGTGTAAAAAATCGCATCGACAGCACTAATGTAATTGTGGATTATCAAAGCACCGCTGGGACTCGGTGTTAAGTCTTTGATACCAAAAGCCATCTGGTTGTCTCTTGCGGGGTTATTGCTAATCTTGTTGTTTTCTATCAGCAAGAAACCACCAGAAGTCATTGTGGATTCAATTTGAATCCCTACGCCAGTAGTCCAAATGCGGTTGTTGGTAATCTCTGCCCTCTGTGCGGCCACACCTGCAAAACGGATGGCATAGTCCGGACTATTAGTAGCGTTTGTCTCATATCCCATCCTGCAATTGTCAACTACCAAATCAGACGAATTGCCAGCATACAGTATGTTCTCTGTAATGGCAGCTTGGCTGTCAAACACACAACCATAAAATGCCAAACCGTGACAGTTGCCGGTAGCGCTAATAATGGGAACCCCACCCGTACTACACCTAAATTGCACATTGTACCAACGACTGTTTTGTGCGTGGGAAAAGACATGATTGCCCTGTATTCGCACCTTGCCGCCAATAGCGATAACATTACAGTTTTTGGGAAATACTGTTAAGTTCTCGGTGTAAGTCTGGGCGTTGATATACATAGTATTCTGGTTGTGATTGTTAGCGTCAAAAGCAAGATTGTTTGCAGTAATCGCCGCCGCAACAGTAGCAAAGGCATTAATAGGAGAAAGCCCGTCGCTATCATCACTGCCAGTGGTCTCATCAACCCAAAACACCTTGCCGTAAGCGGCATCAGGATTGAAGTGGGCTGGCGAAACCCCTATCGTTTTGTCGGGATTCTTCGCCATTGTGTAATCAATTCCTTCTTTTCTTAAAAATGCGCTATATGTGGCCATAATAATGGCCTCCTTTCTTGCCCCCGCCCTTACGAACGAGGCGTAATTGCCCTATTCAACTGGGCTTTTAATCTGAACTCTCCACACTGGATTGTTCTTTATTTTTAGTTTTCTCAGCAATCTCTGCCAAGACATCAACCTTTTTCCTTTGGAATGTTTTGATACCTAATGCCTTTGCCTGTACCCGCCAGTTAATCTTCGTTTCTTGTAACATTGCTTTGGGCGGAGCATCTATTAACGGGTCGTAATCAGGATTACTTTTACGAGCAGCAGCAAATGGTGTCAATGTAGCTAATGCCTCATCGTGATCGGTTGCTGACTCCATTGCAGCCTTATCAACATCAGACATCTCATCTATATCTGTCTTTGTCACAGGTGGTTTATGAATGTGCCAGTTCTCTAACTCATCTCTGACAATCTCCCTAATCCGCTCTTCACCAACCTCAACTTGTTCAGCAAGAATCTTCCTAACCCTTGCCTCGGTCATCTGAACGTCGAGATACTTCGACTCTTCCTTTTCGATAACGGGACTGGTTCGGTTCGGGGGATAACAAATAGGGCAAATCAAACAGTTCCGCTGCTCATCACGAACCAAATCGCCGTTACATCTTCTGCATTTTTGTTTTGTGTCCACGTTCATTTCTTTTTTCCTTTCTTAACTCGTTTCCTTTTCGGTTTATTCTTCCGTCTTTCCTTAGGTGTATGACCTGGCATATTATCTCCTTATGAATTCTTGTATTATATCTGTATCTGGTGAATGTCCGAAAGTTGTTACTTCCATATCACAACTTGGACAATTACTAAGTTGAAAATTAGTTTGCGGGCAACTTCCACCTGCAACCTCCTTGCCGCCTGTATACCAATTTCCACCACATATTAAAGAAACTGTATCTCCTCGATAACACTTCCAATGTCGCAGCATTATTTTCTCCTTTTAACAGGTGAACCGCCCGCCCTCGCACCGAAAAATCCACGCCGTTTTTTGGTCAACGGCTTGCCGTGAACTTCCCCGTGCCTCAAAATCTCTTTGGCTTTCTTTTGAGTAATTTTCTTCGCCATATCATCTCCAATTATTCACATTCCACGACACGAACACAAAGTTCTCCATTTTCATCAGGTTCGGCCATAGCTATAATATCAGCCTCTTTATCTATGTCTCATATCTTTGCTTCAAACTTCCACCAAATAAATTCGTGTTGCATTTTATTTAAGCTACCTCTTTGAACTTTGGCAGATTGGTATTTTGCCAATGTGCCATAGCCTCTTCGTAAGTATATTTATCTAAACTATATAACATCCCCGTCATCCAACTTCCTTGTTCGTTACGATATATACCGTTCTTTCTTCCCATTATTTCAAAAACCTCGAATATGCCATATTTTTTATTCCCTTTTAAGCCCCTTCTGCTTGTTATAGCTACTCCATCCACCTTTACGTCCTTGTAATATTCAAAAGTATGTCTCATTTTTCATCTCCACAAGTTCACAGAATGGGTCGGACGTTTAATTTCCTTCTGGCCACGTGGTCTCGGACTGGTTCTCGATGCCGCAAGTAAAAAATATAACGTACTATGGAAATAATGGTCATCACCTATTTTTATCCATTTCGTTCTCTTCACGCCGGTATCTGGGTTCTCAATTACGGTCTTGGCCGTCTTGGTCATCTGGCGGGCATACTCGTTAATCAAAACCGAGGGACGGGGAATCCTTATGCGGTTCTCAACAAAAGTTGTATGTACCTTATCGCACCATTCGTTGCGGTTGCATTTTACAATGTGTTCCTTGCCGTTAAACTTCGGCCTGCCTGGCATCTGCTCGGAATACTGACATAAATAAATCGTATAAGGTTCAGTCCTCTGAAAATCCAGTACCCCGAAATCGTGCGGGCCGGAATCTATAATACAACTGTGGACGTTCATCTTGAGAGCCAAATCGTGTAACTCACGCAAGTCGTTCAGTTCCGAAACGTGAAGAACCTCATAAGTCTCTCTTGCAGTTCTGATTCCTATAACAACGTGAATCTTCTTGCCTATATCAACGCCCATTGCCGTCTCGCCGGTGGATACCATCTGGTTCTGGTGGCTTGTGCATCGAGATAAAACCGTAGTATCATCCAACTGGTTCTCGGCCTCGGTGGTGGCGATACCTAAACGACTCCGCATAAACTCGGACATCTGGGTGCCTTCGATATTATTGAAATCGTACATATAATCGTCGAGATTGGCTAACGGGGAAAGTAAACCACTAACCCAAAAACCCGCCTCACGCCTATCGGGGAACTCGGCGACCCAATGACCGTCCTTAACGAATATCTCGCCGTGACAGTGCATACACGACCGGAACCATCGACCGGACTTTTGGATAATGCAATCGGGAAAGGTCTCAGCCAAACAAGTGTACTTGCCACAACCACCACATTTAATCTGCCACTTTCTTTTATCACTTTCCTCGTATAATTTATCAATACCGTAACCTGGATAAGTGGGAGACCCGAAATTGCTTATCCGGCCAAACTTCGACCTGAATAATCTCTGCTTGGACATATAAACCATATCGGCGTCCATTAAATCAATTTCGTCCCTCTTAATGTCATCACAAGGAATAGACCTCAAATTATCCGTGTCCTTCACACTGGACTCGCCCACCTTCTTGGGCTGGGCGCCTACCATGACAATTGAACGTCCGTTTATCTCACGACACATTGTGGTATTGGTATCACCCTTACGCATTATCCATGGGTTGTATTGAAATATGGGGTCGAAAGAAACCTTGCTCAACCTCTCCACCGCAGTTACCGTGGGCATCATATACATAATATTCTGGTCGTATCGACGGAACTTGCAGGCGTGAATCGAGTCAATGAAAAACGCCGTGGTCAAACACATCTGAGAACCCTTCTTGCAGTTGGTAATACGCTTGTCGCAGGCGATAATGTCAAACAAATACTCCATACCATCCAACGTAAAGATTATGCCGTCACGCAAAACCAAACGACGGGTCTTTGCCCATACCAAAGGGTCTTCAATACATAATTTCTCAAGTAGTTCCATAATAAAAAAAGCCCCACAACCTTTCGGTCATAGGGCTTCGTCTTTTACGATTGTCCCGATACTTATTTAGTTTTAACAATTACTCCAAATTAAATCCCGACTCGTGTGTTTCATTTTTATTAGTTTTTCATATTTTGTCTGTTTTGCGCCTTGTGTTTTCATGTTCTGAACAGATTTTAAAGTATAACCTGCTTTTTTAAGGTTATCACAAAAAAGTGTCATTACGTTATCAAAATCTATAAATTCATTAAGATTAAATAAATCTCTAAAATGGGTTACAATTTCTTGTCGTTTCATTTTCTTAAATCATTTCCATAACCTTATTTAGTTTTTAACTATCGTTATATATCTTCCTCAGTCTGTTAAAACGTTTTGTTTCTTCACCCTTGGAAAAGTAAAAACTTCCTTGTTTTGTAATCATTGAATCTTCACTATAATCATCTTCAAATTCTTGATTTACCTGTAAACATATCGGGTCGCCGTCAAAATGAATTACAGGTCTGTCTTTTCTATCGTCAATTTGCGAACCGTGACCAAAACACTTATTACAATAACCACTTGTGTTTTGTGTATCACGACCACAACTTAAACAGCATTTCATTTTTTTGCTCCTTTATTAAGGTTGTCTTTTCTAATCATCTCAATTTGGGATTTGTCAATGGCAAAACATCTTCCATTCCATTTCCATACAGCACCATCTATAGGTCTCCATGCACCGCCAATTTTGAATTTGGCAATTTCCTCAAATTTTTTCTTAAACGACTCTATCTCTTCAATAGACGGACACATAATCTGGCAGCGAATACAACCTCTGTTGATGTTGGTATAATATGCCAGTAGCTCTACATATCCTTCGCGGGGTTTACTTTCCCAGTAAAAGTCATTATATTCTTTGACCATTCTTTGCCCCTTTTTTAAGGTTGTCGTTTTTGATACTCTGTTCTATATTCAAATTCACGTACTTGCCATTATAAAAGTTAAACGCAACCTTACCATAAAATTCAGGCAAAATCTTCTCTAATTCCAAACCCGCCTCATTCAAAGCTGTTTTTGTCTTTTCGTCTATCATTTCAAATGTGCCGCAATTGGTTGCCGGATGCGGCCAACGGCATTTTGAAAGGGAGTATTAAGTTAGTTAATAAATCCGATTTTTCTCCAACCAACCCAAGTTATCAGGCCGGACTCTATTTTTTCTTTCAATTCACCAAACCAAATATACGGACAAACCTTA
>SDBT01014684.1_pt1 | contig 12472 bp, 9 predicted proteins | sample 2277101 | NCBI WGS metagenome assembly SDBT01 (sample SAMN10404973, study PRJNA504765) | marine sediment metagenome | isolation source: marine sediment core GS10_PC15, 103 cmbsf | place: Arctic Ocean: Southern Knipovich Ridge | collected 2010
CAGGTTAGCTCTTAAAAGGAGAAAGACACAGTGTGTGATAGAAAGAATCGCGTATGCCCAGTTGAAAGAGCAGGCAGTCTTGATAATAGAATTAGAAGATGGTTCCAAAACCCTCAGAAAATACTGAAGCCACATATTGAAGAAGGGATGACGGTCTTGGATTTAGGCTGTGGTCCAGGCTTTTTTTCTATTGACATGGCTCACATAGTTGGCAAATCCGGTCGAGTTATAGCTTCTGATTTGCAGGAAGGGATGCTTAAGAAACTAAGTGACAAGATTAGCGGAACAGAACTTGAGGATCGTATAACACTGCATAAGTGCGAAGAGGACAAAATAGGTGTGTCAGAGAATGTTGATTTTGTTCTGGTTTTCTACATGATTCATGAAGTCCCCAATCAAGAAGAGTTTTTTATTGAGATAGAAACACTATTAAAACCGAACGGACAAGTTTTAATAGTGGAACCGCCGTTCCATGTTTCAAAGACGGCGTTTGAAGAAACTGTTAGAAAAGCCAGGGATGCAGGATTGACGGACGTTGAAAGACCTAAAGTGTTCCTTAGCAAGGCAGTGATTTTGAAAAAGGGCTAACATGGTAATCTTCTGTAAATGATGCTTCTCAAAACCTGCACTATGTAGATCAACCGAGGCAAAACATGTGATATCATCATTCAGAGGGGCGGGATCAGAAGGGCAGCAGTCCGTTTGATCTGTTCACCCCTCACGGGTTAAAGCGACATAAAGATAAACGGAAAAACCGACGAGGATCATGAAACCAGAGAAGATTTGACCCAAAGAAAATGACAAGAAAACAAAGCCAAGGTGAGCATCGGGCTGGCGAAAGTATTCGATGAAAAATCGGACAACACCGTATCCGATCAGGTAAAAGGCAAGCATTGCCCCCTTTGCCCATTTGAGGTTTCGAATACCCCATAAAACGGCAAAGAGAAAAATACCTTCAAAAAAGGCTTCATAAAGCGGTGAGGGATGTCTGAGGCTCGATCCGGGCGCTAATGGGAAATACATCCCGAACGGTTTGGATGTCACCCTGCCATACAGTTCGCCGTTGATAAAATTACCCAGCCGGCCAAACGTATAACCCAGAGGAATGACAGGCGCAAACAGATCGGTTATCTGCCAGAAGTTCAACTCAGATTTTTTAATGTAATACCACGCCGCAACTATTACACCGATGAGACCTCCGTGATACGACATGCCAGAAATACCGGTGAACGTGATTCCATTTGAAAATGAGAAAGGAAGGAAAATTTCAAGAGGGTTTCTAAGATAATAAAACAGATTGTAAAACAGGACGTATCCCAAACGCGCTCCAATGACGAGACCCAAAATCATCGCCGTCATGAGATCATTAATATGGTTTTTCATAATATCAAAGCGTTTTTCGTGCTTCACGCGGTATAGAGCCAGACAATAGGTCGTTGCGAAAGCAATGATATACATCAAGCCGTAATATGGTAGCCTGAATGACCCGATCTCAACAAGAAAAGGATTTATCGATTCGGGCAAATGCTGCCACCAGTCCCAAAAATCATACATGATTAACCTATTTTCCATCCTGTCGTTAAGACAGATGTCCTCCTACACGATTTTTTCTGGAAAGCCCCGGTGCAATGATGGTCTTTTTTTTAACCAATTTAAACCATAATGCTAATTTCAACGGGTACGCGAAGAAGGAAGGTTTTCAGTTGTCGAGTAAATGCAAAAGTTTGAATGCCGCAACGGTTGGAGTCGCTCTCCCCTGTTCAACATCTTCTATCGTTTTAGTTAATTTTTTAGTGACTTCAGCGTTTTTATAAAACCGATCTTTTAACCCTTCTTCCACCATCGACCACATCCAAGCAATCGTCTGCCTTTTGCGTTTTTCCTTTAATTCACCTGTTGTCGACAGCTTTTTGTTGTGCTCTAAAACGGTATTCCATATCTCATCGATGCCGGTTTTTTCCAGAGCACTACAGGTAAGAACCGGAGGGGTCCAGGTGGGGGTCGAAGGGGTCAACAGGCTTATGGCGGATTCGTACTCTTTTTTTGCCTTTTCCGCTCTTTCAATATTGTCTCCATCTGCCTTGTTTATGACCAGGGCATCAGCGATCTCCAGAATCCCTTTTTTGATTCCCTGGATTTGATCGCCGGCACCTGCCAACAGAAGGACCAAAAAAAAATCGACCATGGAAGCTACAGTGGTTTCAGACTGTCCGACTCCAACGGTTTCAATAATAATAACGTCAAAGCCTGCGGCTTCACACAGGAGCATGGTCTCCCTTGTTTTTCTCGCGACACCTCCCAGGGTCCCCCCGGAAGGAGACGGACGGATAAATGCCCTGTCATCCAAAGAAAGCATCTCCATCCGTGTCTTATCAGCCATGATGCTTCCACCGCTCCTTTGGCTGCTTGGGTCGATAGCAAGGACCGCCAGGCGATGGTCTTTTTCAACCAGATCCATGCCAAAGTTTTCTATAAAACAGCTTTTACCCACGCCCGGTACACCGGTAATGCCGAGACGGACGCCCTTTCCCGTGTAAGGTAGAAGATGATCGATGATGATTCGGGCCAGCTTCTGATGTGATGGAAGCGAGCTTTCAATCAAGGTGATGGTTTTGGACAGGATTCGCCGGTCCTGTTTGAGAACCCCTTGAACATATTCGGAAGGGTCCCTGAAAATCATTTTTTTTGTTCCAGTACATCCAAGATTTTTTTTGCAGAGTCAATTATTGAGGTTCCGGGTCCGAAAATACCGACCACGACAGCGCCGGCATCATACAGAAAATCATAATCTTTCGGTGGAATGACCCCGCCAACCACAACAAGTATGTCTTCACCGCCCTCTTTTTTAAGCGCTTCAATCAACTCAGGGACCAGAATTTTGTGGCTTGCAGCAAGGGATGATACACCGACAATATGCACATCATTTTCCACCGCTATTTTGGCTGCCTCATCCGGCGTTTGGAACATCGGGCTGATATCCACATCGAATCCAAGATCTGAGTATGCGGTAGCGATTACTTTAACCCCGCGATCATGGCCATCCTGCCCCATCTTGGTTACCAGTATTCGCGGACGCCGTCCTTCTTTTTCTAAAAATTCATCGGTTCTTTTCCTGACTGCATCAATCATCTCGCTGTCCCCAAACTCCGAGGTATATACACCGGATAGGCACCGGGTGGTGGCCTTATATTGGCCGAAAACCTTCTCCATCGCATCTGAAATTTCCCCTACCGTCGCCCGGGCTCGAACCGCGGGGAGGCAGGCTTCAAGCAGGTTGCCATCAGACGCCGCACATGCGGTGATGGCTTCAAGCGCTTTTTCCACGGCCTGGTTGTCCCGTTGGGCTTTTACTTCTTTTAATCTCACAATTTGCTCATCACGGATACGGGTCGGGATTTCGAGAACATCTATATCCGGATCCGATTCGGCCTGATATTTGTTCACCCCGACAATGACATCCTTCCCCTGGTCAATTCGGGCCTGCTTCCGGGCAGCAGATTCTTCAATCCTGAGTTTGGGCATTCCGGTTTCAATAGCTTTGGCCATTCCCCCCAGTTCTTCAACCTCATTTATAATTTTTCTGGACTCGTTAATGATTCCATCGGTCAATGCTTCGATATAATATGATCCCCCTAGCGGATCGACCACATGACAGATCTGGGATTCTTCCTGGACAATAATCTGGGTGTTTCTGGATATCCTGGCAGAAAAATCAGTGGGAAGGCCGATCGCCTCATCAAAGGAATTGGTGTGCAGAGATTGTGTTCCACCCAGGGCCGCAGCCAGACACTCGAGGGTTGTCCGGATAATATTGTTGTACGGATCCTGTTGTGTTAGGCTCCACCCCGAAGTCTGGACGTGTGTTCTCAGCATCGAAGATCGAGGATCTTTCGGATTGAAGCGACTGATAATTTCATGCCACAGAAAGCGGGCGGCTCTTAACATGGCAATTTCCATAAAGAAATTCATCCCTACACCAAAGAAAAAGGAGAGCCGGGGAGCAAATTCGTCAATATTGAGACCGGCAGCAAGGGCGGCTCTCACGTATTCCAGGCCGTCCGCCAGTGTGAACGCTGTCTGAAGAACCGAGTCGGCCCCTGCTTCCATCATATGATACCCACTGATACTGACCGTATTATATTTGGGCATCTGTTTTGAAGCGTATCCGATGATGTCGGCTACAATCCGCATGGAAGGCTCCGGAGGATAGATATATGTATTTCGGGTCAGATATTCCTTCAAAATATCGTTTTGAATGGTTCCGGTCAGCTGTGCTTTCTTAACTCCCTTCTCTTCGGCAGCAACAATATAGCCCGCAAGGACCGGAAGGACAGCACCGTTCATCGTCATGGAAACAGACATCTGATCAAGCGGAATCTGATCAAACAGGATTTTCATATCCTCCACCGAGTCTATTGCAACACCCGCCTTTCCGATATCGCCGGTCACCCTGGAGTGATCCGAGTCGTAGCCCCTGTGTGTGGCGAGATCAAAGGCGATTGAGAGGCCTTTTTGGCCAGCCGCTAGATTTCTTCGGTAAAATGCGTTGGATTCTTTTGCGGTTGAAAAACCGGCGTACTGTCGGATGGTCCACGGCCTGACGGTGTACATGGTAGCTCGGGGACCCCTGGTATACGGCTCAAACCCCGGAAGGGTTCCCATGTGCGCCAAATCTTCCGTATCTTTAGCGGTATAAAGCGGCTTTATTTCTATCCCTTCCGGTGTTTTCCAGTAAAGGGAGTCGACGGGCTTCCCCTTTAGTTCTTTTGCCGCGAGTTCAGCCCAATTGTCGGGAATTGATCGGTCTACCATAAAGAGCTCCTTTTTGGTGTTTAAAATTCTATATCAGAACCTGCAATGGCCGAAGAACGATATATAAAAAACCGGCGATGCTGTCAATACGGGTTTAGTAAAATAAAGATCCGGCTCAATAGTCGGCGGCAAAGCGTCTTTATTCAGTATCAAAAACCTGGTCCTCTGGACCGGGTCAGAGCTAATCGGCTCTGCCTTTAGTTAATACTAAGTGCCAAGTGATCTAAAGTTATAAGTGATCTAAAGTTGAGGTATCGTTACGCTCTGTCGGTTTTAATTATAAAAAGATAAAATTCCTTAACTTTAGGCACTTTAGATCACTTAAGCTCACTTTAGGCACTCCTTTGTTGCAGAACCGATACTCCCTTTCAGGGAGGAATCAGTGCAGGGCCCTCTGGACCCGGGTATCTATTTGACTGAGATCCCTATATATGGCTATATTATGACTAAATTTCAGTAGTCTATAAAATCCAACGGAGGGAGGAACGATGAATTTTAGAAGACACCTTGAAACTGCCTGGAATCAAACGCTGCAGTTTATTGCGCCACTGATTTTCATGACATTGGTTATGTTTATTGTCAGTTTCTTGACCCTGGGAATTCTAGCCCCGGTGACGATGGCAGGGTATATCCAGTCCATACTTTTGATGCTGCGAGATGGACGTGAGCCAAAAATTCAGGACATATTTTCACAGATGGGACTGTTTTTCCCTTTATTTGGGTTTGGAATCGTCGTCTTTTTGCTCACGCTCATCGGCTTTGTACTTCTTGTTTTGCCCGGTGTTCTCTTTATTATTGCGGTATTGTTCTTCTGCTTTTATATGATACCCCTTATGACGGATCAGAAATTGGGTCTAATTGAAGCCATCAAGAAAAGTTATGCAATGTCCATGGAGGGGAACAAATTGGACCATTTGGTCACGATCATTTTGTTTGTGGGGATCTCAGCCATCGGGAGTTCTATTTTTATTGGATTGCTTTTTACACAGCCCCTTGCAACGGTTTTTTTCCTTTCTGTTTATGAAGAGAAAATTTAATAGGCCTTTCATTCGGTTCAATGGCGGAAGCTTTACCTCGAAGTGCTTCGGTATTTAATCTGGCGGACTAGAAATTATGGTATTTTGGATTTTAGGCGGAGGCAGATTTGGATCCATAGCTGCACGCCGTTTGAGAAAAAGAGAGCCGGACGCCCATATTACGATTGTCGACTCAGACCCTGAAGCGTTTCGCCAATCAAAGGAACAGGTTGATACGGTTGCGGAAGAGGGTATCGCTTTTCTTGAGCATCATCTCGATGGTAAAAGCAGACCTGACTGGATTGTCGCCACCATACCAGTACACGTGGCATTTGAGTGGATATGCAGCACGGTGAGTGACCATGAAGTTTTGCCTCTCCCTGTACCGGAAAATCTGTTTTCGCTTTTACCGAATTCCATGCGGGGGAAAAAGGGTGAACTCTATGTAAGCCAAGCCGATTTTCTCTGCCCGGATAATTGTCCCGAACCGTTTGACAAATGTTTTGTAACCGGAAAACCCAGAAAAACAGAGATGTATCGAAATTTGGAGCAACTGAAATTGCCCGAATACAGATCGATCGTCATCCGCAGTCATCAACTTGCCCCTGGAGTAGGTGGGTATCCTCCAAGCGCCCTTTTGAGCGCCCGGAAAGAAATTGTCGAAAAAGAGGGTAGAGTTCTGGTGAGCACCGCCTGTCGCTGTCAAGGCGTCGTTCATGCCTGCGAGATCAGAAAAAAAGTCTGATGCGGGTCTTTACAAAAATTGGGGTGCGAAACTTGAGTTGTTTATTTATTCGATCGCCTAACAGGGCTTCCAACACTGATTTCATTCCCTGAAAGTAAAACAGCTTCCGACCGGTCAGGATAAACCGACACAATTTGTATTTCCCCACTTTTTTTTCCGGTCATGACAAAATGATGACCATTTACGCCTTTGATGATTTTTCCAATGGTGCGAACTTCAAAAATATTCCCAGACCTGACTCCGATGTTGCTTCCAGAAGATATCACTATTTTCCCTCCATTGACCGAAGAGATATATCCGCTCCACGCCAGATCTGCCACCGCATCACAGACTTTCTCCCCCATTTCGGCCGCAATATCTACTATCTCATCGTCAATCAGGGACATACGGGAGATATTCTTTGACTGGATTAACTGAAATTCTGATTCATCAACCTCTGTTTGTTGAATCAGAACTTCATCAAGAATTTTAGCCCCGGTTTCTGTATCGTATACCTCTACTGCGATTTGTATTTGGAGATAGTTTCGACTGCTTTTAAACCAGAGAATACCGTGCTTTTCTTTTATTCCACTGATATCCAGAAGCGCACCGGCCACAATGGCATTAAATCCCAGTTCTCTTCCGGCCATCGAAAGGGCGAAATTATCGATCCGCCCGGTTTCCATTTTGGGTGGAGTTCCCAGAATATTTTGGTATTTCGCATCTCCTGGTGTTTCAAGAATAATTTCAGGACAGTCTTTTTGTATCGCTTGGGAAAGGTTTGTCTGTAAAAGCAGTTCGAATCTTTGCCCCTCAGCCAGAGTCTTGTTTTCAAAGTTTGCAACACCTACCCTTTTTTTCAAATTTCCACTAAAGAACTTAAAGCCCCCGGTCATTTTAGTGGCGGTTTTGTTGGAATTGGAGACGCCTGTACATCCTGTGCTAAAAGCAATGAGAAGCGCAACAGTAAGAAGAAGGGTTACAGCGAAAATTCGACGGCTGACCGGCCTGATTTTTTCAAAATTCATTTTCCCCCTCATATCGGGCTGTAACCCGGGTGGTTATGCCGCCCCGAGAGGTGAAATCTCCGATAACTTTCATCTGTTTTGGACCGACGACAGCAACCAAGTGATTCAGGATCTGGTTGACCACATGCTCGTAAAAAATACCGACATTTCTGTATTGCAGCAGATAAAATTTCAATGATTTTAATTCCACGATTTTTGTGTTTGGAATGTATTCTATTATGATCCGCCCGAAATCCGGAAGTCCGGTCATCGGGCACACAGAGGTAAACTCAGGCTGTTCAATGGTAATATCGATGTCCCGTTGCCCTTTATACTTATACGCAACCGCATCGAGAAGCTCGGCCTTAACTCTATTTGGGTCGATGATTTTATAACCGAGGTTTTTCTTATTTATTTCTTTCATTTGACTCCTCGTTTTCACTTGGCTAAAGAAATGATAGACGAAACCAGATTAGGCCAGATTAGGATCGAACAATAAAAAATAAAAATCCGAATGTCAATTCCTGGCTTGTCTAGTGGGCTTCAGCCCAGCTCTGCCCGCTTGAAATATTGACCTTTAGCGGCACATTCAGTTTCCAGATCCCTTCCATGGTCTCTTTCAATAAATTTTTTACTAAATCAAGTTCTTCTGGTGGTACCTCAAAAACAAGTTCATCATGGACTGAAAGAAGCATTGCGGATTTAAGTCCCTGAAGTTCAAAGGCAGCGTCTGTTTTTAACATAGCGGATTTTATCAGATCTGCTGCTGTCCCTTGGATCGGCGTATTGACGGCTGTTCGTTCGGCAAATTGGCGCACATTTATGTTATCGCTGTTGATATCTGGGAGGAGGCGGATACGGCCCAGAAGGGTGCTGATCTGTCCTGTTTTTTTTGCATCTTCGATTGTCTGATCGATAAATTGCTTAACCCCTTTGTATTTTGAAAAATAATTGGTGATATAGGTCTTTGCCATTTTCTGGCTGATACCGAGTTCCTTTGAAAGTCCGTAAGCACTCATCCCGTAAATGATGCCAAAGTTGATAACTTTAGCCTGTCTTCTCAATTCGGATGTAATGAAGGATGGAAAGACCTGGAAAATTTCAGCTGCGGTTCGGGCATGGATATCTTCATCATTATTGAATGCCTCTATCAAAATGGGATCTTTTGAATAATGAGTAAGTATTCGAAGCTCAATCTGTGAATAATCGGCTGAAACCATGTGCCAGTCTTTTTTCGGGATAAAGGCGCTACGAATTTCTCTCCCTTCCTCTGTACGGACGGGTATATTCTGAAGATTCGGATTGGAACTGCTCAGACGACCGGTGGCGGTCACTGTTTGATTATAAGACGTATGGATGCGCCCTGTTTCCGGGTGAACAAGGACAAGGAGTGCGTCCGCGTATGTCGATTTTAGCTTTGCCAGGGTCCGGTGCCTCAAAATCAAAGCGGGCAGTTCATGCTGGGATGCCAAATGTGTTAAGACGTCCACATCTGTAGAATAGCCGGTCTTTTTTTTTGTCTTTTTCTGTACCGGTAGTTTGAGCTTTTCAAATAAAATATATCCAAGCTGTTGTGACGACTTTATGTTGAATTTTTCACCTGCGACTCCGTATATCATTTGTTCCAAGATATTGAGCTGATGCTCGAACGATTTTGAGAGCTGGCTGAGTCTTTCCTCGTCGACACAGATCCCCCGCATCTCCATCTTTGTTAAGACCGGTATGAGGGGCATCTCAATTGTCTGCAAAAGTGTGGTGAGGTCGATCTCATCGAGCTTTGGCGCCAACACCCTATAGGCCATGAGGGTGATATCTGCGTCTTCACAAGCATAGGGCACGGCTTTTTCGATGGATATCTGCGAAAAATTCAATGCGGTTTTTCCCTTGCCGGTTACCTCCTGGTAGGTAATCTTTCGATGGCCCAGAAAATCGAGGGCAATCTGATCAAGATTATGGGCCCGTTTTGAGGGATTGATGAGATAGGATGCCAGCATGGTATCGAATATTACCCCGGCGAGTTTTATGCCGTGACGTGCAAGGACAATCCAGTCATATTTAATATTTTGACCGATTTTTTTTATTTCAGGATTCTCTAAAACGGGTTTCAACTGGTTCAAGACGTTATCGATATTGATCTGACTCAACCGATCAGGGTTATCATGTGCACAGGGGATATAAAATGCTTCATGGGGAGAGATTGAAAAAGAGAGGCCAACAATTTTTGCCTGCATCGGGTCTTTCGATGTGGTCTCGGTATCGAGAGCAAATGAACCAACACTGGCCAAGCGGGAGACAAGGGAAGACAGGGAGCGAATATCTAAAATGGCCTGATAATTCTTTTTGCTTAGATCGGTTGATTCCGGAAAATCCATTTGCAACTGTCTGAATTCGAGTTCTTTGAATAACCGCGAGAGCTGTTTGGTGTTGGTTGACTGGAGTTTGAATGTTTCCATATCAAATGTCAGTGGCACCCGGGTGTCGATGGTCACTAGCGTTCTGCTCAAAAGGGCCTGGTCTTTGTATTTTATAAGATTTTCATATAGTTTTTTTCTGGTAATTTTATCGATCTGTTCATACACTTGTTCGATACTCCCAAAACGTTTTATCAGGTCTAGGGCTGTCTTTTCGCCGATTCCCGGCACCCCCGGAATGTTGTCCGATGCGTCCCCGGAAAGACCCATCACATCAATCAGCTGATGGGGCTCAACTTGAAACCTTTTCCTGACCGCATTTGCATCCACGGTATTATCCTTCATCGGATCCCAGACAATGATTTTATCGGTGACCAGTTGAAAAAAATCTTTATCACCTGTAATCATGATGACGGAAATGTCGTCACTGGCTGCCATTTTGGCCAGGGTACCGATGAGATCATCTGCCTCATAACCCGGCTTTTCGATCATCGGTATGTTGAACCCCTTTGTTATCTCTTTTATGTATGGAATTTGAACCGCCAAATCAGCCGGCATGGGGGGGCGATTCGCTTTATAACTGTCATAGATTTCGTGCCTGAAGGTGGGGCCCTTTACATCAAACAACATGACAGCGTATTGCGGGGCCTGTTCCTCCAATAATTTTAAAATCATTCGGGTGAATCCGAAAATTGCATTTGTCGGCATCCCCTTTGAATTGGAAAGTGCCCGGATTGCATGAAAAGCACGATAAATATATGCGGTTCCGTCGATCAGGTATAATTTATTTTTTTTATTCATATCCAAATAATCATCATTTGTTTTGCAACCAACAATTTCTGAGATTTCACCAGCCGACCAGGCAGTCATCGATATAGGTCCACTTATCATTTTGAACCCAGCGATATTTTTCAAAAAAAAGCCTGTCGCTCAAGTAGTATTTTCCTTTTTCCTTCCGTTTAAGAAACCGGTAAAAATGCCTTGGCCCACCATTATACATGGCATAAGTGACACCTGCGAGGGTGTCGCCGTCGATGGGGTCTTTAATCTTCAATTTTTTAAGTGCGTATCGTCGAAAATATTGATCGATGATTTCAACTCCTGCCATGGCGTTATAGCGTATATTCCATTTCAAGTGTTTTAAATTATATATACCCCGCCATACGCGTTCATTCACCTGCATCATACCTACCGAGGTCTTATTATACGACCGGAGATAGGTGATTTTCCCCTTCTTCACTTTAAACTGCTGAAAGCAACTCTCCTGCCAGGCCGTGGAAAAAATAATTTCCTGGACAATTTGATGGTACTTTTCAGGTAGTTTGTTTCTTTTTAACAGATTACTTGCCGAACTTTCTAACAATTGTTTGACTCGCTTCATATACGTGTCGAGATCATCCTTCAGGGCGAGCCATTTTACAATTTCTTTGAACTCAATTTCATTGTTTGGTGTTTTTGCCCAGGCCGGGGCGGCCAAAAACTGTTTAAATCCGTACCATAAATGATTCCCGTCATTTAAATTGTCTCCTGTCTTATCGAGATCCAACTCATCCGGACCATAAGGCGGTGTCGATGTCACCAACGGCGCACCCAGGTCAAGAATCTTCCGCAGGTCTGTATTGACGTTTGTATCATAATCGAGCAGAACCGGTTTTTCTTTGCTTAACAGGCCCGCTAAACGAATGAGACCGTTCCGACTGATTTCGATTCCCAAAGTGGGACCGAGTTTGTCAAATGCGGTAAGTGCATCGGAAGCGGTGAAAAAGGCGAGATAGCCGAGAGTATATTTGGATACCTCATCACCCAGATGCGTTCGGAAAATGGTAGACAGGTTTTTCCAGGCCATTACAAACTGTTCTCTGACCAGGTCGCGCTTCAAGGTTTTTTCAGAAAGCTCGGTAATAAAACGATATCGGGTTTCGAGCAGGGTCTCGAATAAAATTTGTCGATCATTTTCCAATAAAGGCTCTTTTACCAGGGAAGTGATGATACCCACGAGAAACGTATCCCAAGATTCCCATGCCTCGGTAATGGCTTCGAGCTCTTCATCGGAGATCGGAAGTGGTTCAAGATCCTCGGAGATTTCATAGATTTCCTCAACATTCGCATCGATATTGATCTGAACCGCATCGGGAGTTACAAGAATCTTTTCCGGTCTCAAACTACTCAGCATTCTTTCTGCCTGCACACGTACGTCTTCGGGAAAGAGCGGCAATAAAAATGATTTTAACTCCGAAAGAGGTGGCGCCAGATTGACGCTGATACTGTTCAAATAATCGTAAGCCCAGGCCTTCACAAGCTCCCAAACTATACCAACAATTTTCGCCGGTTTACGGTGTTTGTTGTATAGGATTGAATCCATTGTATCAAATGACAGTAGCATAGTTTTACTGTCAATTTTTGGCTTTTGAAAAAAGACCACATAACCTTCCCATTTGATCGGCATAAAGCACTTTTCTTTAACCGGTGTACCCACGCTAACCTGAACTTTCGTTTCAAACC
>SDBT01014685.1_pt1 | contig 12472 bp, 11 predicted proteins | sample 2277101 | NCBI WGS metagenome assembly SDBT01 (sample SAMN10404973, study PRJNA504765) | marine sediment metagenome | isolation source: marine sediment core GS10_PC15, 103 cmbsf | place: Arctic Ocean: Southern Knipovich Ridge | collected 2010
TCAATTGTCGCCATTAAATCCAGAGGATTGGAAAACCCGATATTTTTCTGCCGGACAAACAGATGGGTCATTTTTCTGTAAAAATCATCACGATCCTCATCCTGTCCCTTTTGAGGAAGAACGGCATGCACTCTGTCTAAATACGCCTCCAACTGAGACCGTATCCATTTAAAATTAGGAGGCTCATCCCCCCCCTCAATCAACGTCACTTCAGGGTACATAGAGATAACAGAAAATGAGTCCTTAAGCTCCTCGGGCTCAAGCCCGACTTCTTCCAGAGCCAAAAGCTCAGCCGGCTGCTCCCTCCGCACCTTTACCAGATAGTCTATCCAGCACTTTTCCCTATAGACGGCATCTTCTATATCATCCATCTCCTCGAAATCAGGCATAAGCGAAATCTCAATCGGCCGCTCCCGCAGCATCCGTGCGCAAAAGGAATGAATGGTCCCAATAAAACACTGCTCCAGATTGCTTAAGCTCTCTCCAAATCTCCGCCTCTCATCCCCCTCCGCCGCCGCATATTCCCTCTCCAGATTGGTCTGGAACCGCTCCCGCAGCTCGGCCGCCGCCTTACGCGTAAACGTCACAGCAGCCACTGTATCTATCTTACATGTCCTTGTTCTCAGCAGCGCAATCATCCGGTCCACAAGGCTTTTTGTCTTTCCCGATCCCGCCCCCGCCTCAACAAGAAAGGTCGTCCCCAAGTCCTCGACGATCTTTTTCCTCTCCGCCCAATCGACCGGTTTCATGTTTTAATTTTCCTCACGAGGAGCGAAGCGTGGCGATCTCTACTCACTCAAACTCCTCCAACCTATCAAACACCGCAAACTGCTCGGCATTGGTCTCGATCTTTTCTTTGGTCCTCTTGATGACTCCCTTCCCACACACAACCCCGTAATCACAAAAATCACAGCTTGCCTTGGGATTAACCAGAAAATACCCCTTCTCCAAAATGCCAAACAGATCCAGCAAAAGCTCCCTCAACCGCGCCCTATCGAAATTCTCAATCAGGATCTCCCGTCCATCTCCCCTGCTAGAGGGAAAGGAATACCCCGTCACCGTTACTCTCGCGGCCTCATCGATCTTTTTCTCCCTTAAAATCTTCTCTGCCGCCTCCGCATACAGGGCATGCTGAAGAGTCTTGCCCTTTCCAAAGGCCTTTATACTTTCATAGGATTTATAGCTTCCCGTTTTATAGTCAATAACCCGATAACATCCCCCACCCATCTTATCGACTCTATCGATTTTTCCCTTCAACCTAAACGAAGCCCCGGGCCCAACCTCCAAAATCACACTCTCTGAAATCCCCTCCCCCTCTTCTCCCTCAAATCCAAAGTTAACCTCAAACAATAGAGGCTCGACCTTCTCCTCCCTCTTCTCCTCAGCCTTTAAAAAGATATCCAAGGCCCCAAATATCTCTCTCCTCTCCCTCTCAAAAACAGCTTCGGATGGAGGCGGATTTTCCTCCCTGTACGCTTCCATAACTTTTTCGGCCACACGCCGTATCTCCCCCCGCAAATCCTTCTCCCCCACAGACTCCCCTTTCTCCCTTAAATCCCTCATAAACTCGCACAAAACATCATGCAGCAAAGAGCCCCGCTCTAAACCGTCCAGCCATGCCGCCTTATCGACAACAATCTCATCGGGAGGCAAAACCCCGAGCACATACCGTAAAAAATATCCATATGGGCACCGCGCCAGCTTTTCGATCCTCGAGGCACTCATAGATAATGCTCGATTCTTTAAAGGATTACACTCCTCCTCGGAGATCATAACCAGCCCGTCATATGTCGAAAGATCGGGCCCCGCTCTCTTGCTCCTCGCTAAATCCCCATTAGAGATAAAGGGATAGAGGTCCTTTACCGATTTCATCGCGTCTTTAAACCGCCCGTCCCCCGCTATAAAATCGAGCCACCAGCCGGTTTCATCGACTTCGACTCCGCCCATAAAACCCGAGCTCTTCCCCAAGGACCCCATAAGTGCCGAATAATCCAGCTCCACATCGCCCTCTATTAACCTATAGACCTGAAGCAGAAATGACGAGGGAAAAGACGGCCGCTCCTCAAAAACATCATACGAAGGAAAACTCAACACAGCCTGCCCCCTCAAAGAAGACAGCAGTGCCGTCATTAAATAGAGGTTTTCTCTCAGCCTATCGGAAGTCACTGCCAAATCTTTCGAGATCGCCTCCCTCTCCTCATCTAAAAGAATAGGATCGGGAAGCCTCGAACCGGGAACCGCCCCCTGGTCAAGGCCCACGATAAAGGAGTATTCCCTCCCTGAAAATCCTCCCTCCCGAAAGGATGAAAGATAGAGAGCCCCGGGCATCGGCCCCAAAGATCCCACCCGCAGATCAGCCGCCGTGCTTCTCAGCCATTCGACGGCTTCATCCTTGGAAAAAGGGATGGCCTTAAAGGAAGAGGCCTCTTCCAGCCTGGAGGTCATTCTCCCCAGAGCATCCCCATCCCGGCCGTCCCGCACCCTGGAGAATTTCTTTAAAAAGGAGGAAATACCTATACAAAGGTCTTGGCTGTCAATTTTTTCTTCTTCCCACGATGGGAAAAGGTCCAATACAGATTTTATCCAGTCTTTTATCCTATTAATCTCTCTTAAAATACCGGCATTTTCTTCAGTTTTGGCCTTTTTCTCTCTGTAAAAAACCTCAAGACGGTGAATATACCGGTCTTTCCCCCACCCGATTTTAGCTTCCTTTAAAATCCGGCTGATCTTTAAAGAAGAAAGGGACTTTCCCTCCTCGTCTTTTGGAGTCTTTAAATATTCGCTTTCCAAAAGCCTGCATAAACCCGAGACGGGATAGTCGTTTTCCATCCAATCGATAATCCCGGAAAATACCTTTCCGGGGACAGTAAAATTAAGCGGCAGCCCCTCTGAAGAAGAAAACTGAAATCCCATCTTTTCTGACAACACATGAAAAATGGATGGATAGACAGAACCTCCGGGATGGATAATCTCCACCCGGTCAAAGGGGAGCTTCTCAGTGATGATTCTCCGGAGTACTTCCTTGCACTCGTTCGTGGGGCCAATGGCCTTGAATATCTCGAGGGTGTTGTCCTTAAAAGGTGCCGGGGCTTTCATGGGTGTAAACAGCCATGGCGCACGTTCAAGATTTGTTTTGGGCACTATGGCCTTTTGTTCTTTTTCATTAATCTTTATCATCCGCCTGGGCCTAGCCATGCCAATAACTTCGCCGTGCGGAACAAGGATAAGATCCTCTGTCAGTGAATCCAGGAAATCCTGCTCGATTTTTGAAAAAATCTGATCTTGGAGGCAAAAATAATGTCTTTTGTGATTGGCGCTTCTCTTTCCGGCAGATTCCGATGCGGTACTATAAAGAAGTGCCGTATCGAAGAACTTCCCGGCTTCTAACTCCTCTTCATATCTTTTTAAAATAAGCTGCGTTTCACGCCCCTTATCCTTATCGATGAACTGATCAGCGTTTAGGTCCGTGCTTTTAATTCCCGCGGCTCTTAAATCCCGGATAGACCGGGATATCGCATCGATAATCCCCGATTGAGCCTCCAAACCCTTATAATAGACAAGCTCGCTGCCTTCCTTCAGCTCCCTAAAAATATGATTGATAAGAACTCGCAGTGCCGTACCCGATATCTGCTGCAGTCCCTGTGACGACAGCTCCATCCCTGCAATCTCCACCGCCAGAGAAGGCAGAGTCACAAACTGCAGATTGACCCAGGAACACCCTGATTTGGCAAGAGCCTCCCCTATCTGATGACCCGTCTGGTAGGAGGGGACAATAAAGATTTTTTCATCAAGGAGATGGTCCGAGCAAAACCGGCTGAGAATATTCAATAGGTTCTTCAACGTGTTCTCAGTAAAATAAAAAATAAGGATTCTCTATTGAATTGAATAGGCATATATATCAGTTGAACAAATAATAATTATAGACATCACATATTTCAAGTCTTATTTCCTGAATAGAAAACAAGAAGCTTTCTTATATATTCCATCCAGCAGGTACGCATAAAAATATTGACCTTGCATTTAAATTTCTATATATAAAGACTTAACTCAATGCCAGAAAAAGAAAACAATAATAAAATTCTGTCTACATGGAAGGAAATTTCTGTATATCTGGACTGCGACGTTCGGACATGCATAAGATGGGAGAACAAATACGGTTTGCCTGTTTACAGGATTGATGCCTCCACAAAATCCAGAGTTTATGCCTATGAAGATGAATTAGAAAACTGGCGAAAAGAAAGGGCAAATAACAACTTAAAAAGAAGTAAGTCTTTTTCTCAAAATTTCAACGTATTCAAAATAATGGCACTAATTATTCCGGTCAGCATTTTAATCTTTGTTGTTATTTTTATAAGCTCAAGCCAAAAAAATTCCGAGCCTGTTGATTTCCGTATTGAAAAATCAAACCTGGTCATATTAAACGAAGAAGGAAAAGAACTTTGGCGCCACGATACAGGGCTGGAAAACCTTATCGGAAATGATCAATACCAAAGGCATTTTCAAACAAAAAAAATGCCTGGGTCTGGAGAAAACGAGGGTAGAGTAGTCCTTCCATGGCTAAAAATTACTGATATAAATAACGATGGTCATAAGGAAGTTTTATTTGCTCCATGCACCCAAGACCAATATGGCGTTGAATATTTTTACTGTTTCGATTATAGAGGTAATGAGCTCTGGAAATATCCCTTAGGAGACACAATAACATATGATGAAGTATTCCAGGATTTCTGTGTCCGGGGTTTTGATAGTGAAGATTTAAATAATGATGGATACCCGGAAATTATACTCATTACAAATGCCGTTACACGGTTCCCAACAAGAATTTGCATTCTCAACCACTTGGGAAAGAGTCAAGGCGAGTACTGGAACTCCGGACACCTTTCAGATTTTGTGGCAAAAGACCTCAATGGAGACGGGATTAAAGAGCTGATTGTTGTCGGACAGAACAACGAGTCTAGAAAAGGATGTGTGTTTGTCTTAGATCCTCTAAACATAGAGGGTGGATCTCCCCAGAAAGATCCTTATACAACGAGTGCGGCATTAAAAACAGGAACAGAAAAATGCTATCTCCTCCTTCCCAGGACAGAAGTCGATTTACTAATAAACATTACCGAAGCCGCTGTAAAAATTAATATTCTTAGAAATAATCTTTTCGAGATTGTAGCCGGACAAAGTTATATTAATTTCTATTTTAATTATAAACTCGAACCAAAAAATATTATTCTGAGCCACACATTTCACAACCTCCATTCAGAATACTTACGTAAGGGACAGGTTGATAGTATCCAAGACGAACAGTCATTCATACAAAACCTTCTAAATAATGTCCTCTACTGGAACGGCAAACAATGGGTCAACAAACCCTCCATGAGCAATTCCTGGTAACTTGTTATTCTCAGTAAATCTGCCCCCTGTTGTGCTCGAAGTTTTCAAGCGTACCGGTCATCTGATGCCGCTCGCAGAATTTCTCTACTATTTCCCAGCTCAAGTATCCCCACTGGCCCGTGTCCCACTCCTTAAGTTCAGATGACCCTAAATTAAACTCTATATCTCTAAAGAAATCCCCTATGTTCTTTTCTGTATCCGGAACCAGCATGACAAAAAATGATTCATCCATATACTGCATGAGGTTTTCCACCGCCCTTAAAACAATTTTATTGCTGCCAATTTTTTTCTTCTTTTTCCCGAAGCATGGATGAAAGTCAACTCCCCTTTTAATCTCAGCCAAACCACCCCTCTCCACAGCCTTAACCATCCGCCGTTTATAGTAGAGCTGCGTAAAGAGATTTGAATAATGAACGGCTCCTTTCTCTATCAAATAGTTATAATCTTTAATCCCCTCAAAAAAACCCTTAAATTCATCCTTAATAGACCAAACTTTTTTTGACCCCGTCTTGACTTTAGCTTCAATAAATAGTGACTGCTTCTTGTAAAGGTTATCAACCAAAACAACAGCATCCGCCTGCCCGAAATCAGAATAAGACTGCTCGATATATACAGACCCCGCACTTATCTTAAAACCCTGATAATACTTCGGAAACACAATCAGAGAGACGAATTCATCTAAAAGGTCATTCCCGTCTTCTCTATACTTCATCTCATAGAACAGGGAATAAACCATCCCGCTTTCCGAATATCCTTTAATATCCATTGTCATCTATCCCCTTTACAAAGCGACTATAGCATAATGATTGATAAAGTCCGTGTCAATTAAGGAGAGAAAATTGACCGAATAGCCCACCTTATATAATTGAGAAAAATGCAAACCTTTTGTCGTCTATTAATTTGTACTAAAGATTATAAATAATAGAGAGTATACGGAATAAAATGAAAAGATGTTTTGCATACGTGCTGTGTCTACCGTATAATATTGTTCGCTATATCGTACATTCGTTCGATTTATCGAACAAGGATAAGCCAATGAAATTTCACAATGTATTGGAAGACCTCCTTTCAAGCAAGACAAAAATATTGTTACTCAAAACACTTTTCCGCTACTCAGATAAAAAATTTAGTGGAAGAGAACTAGGGAGGCTGGCTGGGTGTTCTGCCTCCAGAACTTCTGAAGTTCTCAATCTGTTTCACAGCTACGGTTTTATCAACAAAATTCATGTAGGCAATACAACAGTCTGGACACTAAATAATGAAAATATTCTCTGTAAAGAACTTTCTTATTTATTCCAAATAGAAAAAAAATTACTTCAAAATCTCAAATCAAAAATACACAATGCTTTCCGCTCACAAAAAGCGGTCTTAAAAGTTCTACTCTTCGGCTCATTGATAAGAGGTGATGAAAAACCGAATAGCGATATTGACCTATTTATTCTGGTTCAAAAAGAAAAAGACAAAAAAACCGCAGAAGAAGTGACTCAAAAGCTAAATATTTCACAACTCCCATTATACGGAAATGTTATATCGAGCATAATTTATTCAAAAAACGAATGGAGACGAAAGAGAACAAGTGAACTCTTTAAAAAAATCCTCCAGGAAAACGAAGTGATTCTGAACAGAACCAATTAAATGACAAGGATACGAGCTGTAGATAAAGACCTTCACAAGATATATCTAGAAAAAGCTAGTGAATTTTTCGCTGTTATGAATTATGCATACAAAAATGATCTATGGATTGCAGCAGGACTCAATGGTATTCACTGTGTCATATCCTGTTGTGATGCCATAACTGCTTTTTACCTAGGAACAAGATCTGCAAGCACCCGGCATGAGGATGTCATCGTTTTGCTGAGGAAACTCAGTTTCAGAGATATTGAAGGTAAAATCAGACAGATTCTATCCATCCTTTCAGTGAAAAATGTCGTGGAATACGAAGCAAGAGAATTCCGTGATTATGAAGCCAAAAAAATATCAACAAAAGTTGAAAGAATTTATAATTGGGCTGTAAAGATTCTGCCTGAGTGAATATCTCGTTTAGCTCCGTCAGATCAGTTATTCGCAGCCTCCCGGACAGGTAAAATGTCGATGACCCAAGCGCTGCGGCCGTGGGTTGCGATCGCCAATACGCTCTCAGCCGTCTGTATGACAATCTCATGGACATAGACGGTCGGCAGTTCAGTACCTAGAACCTGCCAGCTGTCACCGCCGTCGAGCGAAACATAAACAGCCCGGTCCGTTCCCAGATAAAGAATGCTGCCGTTTTCCGGATCCTGTCGAATAACGTTGGCGCATTCACCGGGGACGCTGCTGCCGATATCGATCCAGGTCGTTCCGTAGTCTGTGGATTTAAAGACGTACGAGGCAAAATCGTTGTGCCGCTTTCCACTTAGGGTCATATAGACGGTGCCCTCATCGAGACGGCAGGCTTCGATACTGGATATGAAAAGTCCTGAAGGCAGCCCCGCGGTATTGAGCGTCCATGTCTCTCCTTCATCCATAGTGGTGTGGAAATTCCCGTCGTCTGTTCCGGCATAAATGAGGCCTTTCTTTAGAGGTGATTCGGCAATGGACCAGACTGTGGAAAAGGCAATATTGCCTTGCTTTTCCGGATCATAATTGGTCAGATCGGGGCTGATTTTCTTCCAGTTATCTCCCCCATCATCTGTCAGGAAAACGAACTGCGCTCCCCAGAGAATACGCTTCGTGCTGTGCGGAGATATAATGATAGGTGCAGTCCACTGGGCCCGCTTTTTCACTTCCCCGAAGTCAGGTGTAATAGTCTGGCCCCTGCTTCTCCTCCGCCTCTGTCCCTCTACGGGTTCGGGTATTGGTAGAGAGAAGTCCATGAGAAAGGGACCTCCGCCGTAGCGAGTCGTGTAATAGATGATATCGGGATTGGTCGGATCGATGGCATGACGTCCTGCCTCATCTCCCACCGTACTTTCCCACTCCGTCCAAGTAATGTTGTCCCGGCCGGCCGTCATATCGATTTCGCCGCGCCATGCGCCCGAATCCTGAATATTGCTGTACAGCCAGAATTTCCCTTCAGTCTGAGTCGCAGCAAGGCTGAACTGATGGCCGATCGGAAGGTTGGACGGATGCTCAAACGTGGCAAAGTCATCATACGTGAACATCACGCCGCCGTCATTGACCAAAATAGCATGATTTTTATCCTCAGGATTGATCCACATCCCGTGGTAATCGACGTGGTTGCCCGGAATGCTTTCCCAGGTCTTTCCGCCGTCTTTGGAGCGGCTGGTCCGGAATCCAATGACATAGACGATATCGGGATCGTAGGGAGCCACTCTGACCTGGCCGAAAACCCAACCGTAGGCAGGGAAAAGTCTTTTTATGTCTTCATTTCCTTCCACCAGAGCCCAGCTTTCACCCTTATCGTCACTGCGGTAGAGGTGAGCTCCCGACATGTGGATAACCATATAGACAACATTGGGCTGAGTCAGACAGATATCCAGGCCGATGCGCTCACACTCTCCCTTGGAAAAGTCGGGGAGGCCGTTAGTAAGCGGTTCCCAGGTCGTCCCGCCGTCAATCGTTTTATAGAGACCGCTCTGGGGGCTTTCCCAGGGATCATTCCAGCGCCGGCGAAGCCGTTCGGCCGTTCCGGCATAGAGGATATCCGGATCCTCGGGGTCCATGGCCATGTCGATAACACCGGTCTTCTCATCGATATAGAAAACCTTGGTCCATGTCTTCCCGCCGTTTTTCGTCTTATAGACACCGCGTTCTTCATTGAATTGGTATTCATTTCCGGCTGCAGCCACATAGACGATATTGGAATTTTCCGGATGGATGAGGATGCGGGAGATTTGCTGCGTATCGGTAAGGCCCATATGCTGGAAGGATTCGCCAGCGTCAGTGGACTTCCAGACACCGGCTCCTGCCATGCCTGAACGAAAGATATTGGCTTCCCCCGTGCCAACCCATAGGATATCGGGATTAGATTGGTCCAGGGCGATATCGCCAATGGAGGCCGTGGGATAGTCCTCAAAGATGGATGTCCAGGTCTCTCCGTCGTCCGTAGTCTTAAAAACGCCACCCTGCGCTATGGCGCAGTACATAGTCCCGGGTTGGGAGGGGTGGGCGTCGACATCGGTCATGCGTCCTGACATCGCGTTCCCACCTGCATAGACCCAGGTCAGGTTATTAAAAGGTGACGCAGCGCGCATTTCCTGGTGTTTTGTGAAAGTGTCCAAACGGGCGATGGCCGCTTCGGAATCCTTGACGCCGCCTGAATTACAGGCCGCAGCCATAAAGATGCCCGCCATAATGAAAAAGCAAACTAAGGATTTGTTAGAAAAATTGCGAATGGTTTTGATAAACATAAAGACCTCCTTGAAATGCATTTAGGATAAACTATATTAACCGGAGAAAAAAAACAACATAAAAGGTTCGGCTTATAAAAAGTGTTATGGGATAATTGGGGACAGTCCCCAATTTACTTTGAATTGAGACATTCATACATCTCCAAGCGTCTATCTTGTAGAACAGGAGGAAAAACAGTATGATTGAAATGTCTAAAGACCTCAAAATGGGAAAATTCTTCACCTTAGAATATTGGATCGATGACAACTGGTATGTCGGAAGGCTCAAGGAACTACCAGGTGTTTTCAGCCAGGGAAAAAGTATTGAAGAATTGAAAATCAACATCCACGACGCATACAATCTTATGATTGAAGAAGGAAACGAAGCCCTCCCTAATTAGTCCCTCCAATCCCCAGACATACCGAAATCAAGGATTCTCTCTGTATCTTAATAAGAAAACAATTGGGAATAAAATAGTGCATGTTTGTCAGGCCAGGCTTCGATGCAATTAATTGGGACTGTCCCCTCCCTCGTAGAAATTGTCCAGCCCCGGAAGCAATCTTTTCATATACTTTCCAGTTTAAGCCAATTCTGAATATCGTTTCTCTCCACAATCATGGCCTCTACTTTACCTATGAACAGATCCTGCAGTTCTTTTTTCTCGGCATCGCCTGCCGTATCCCAAAGAACCTTCTTCATGAGCGGGTTAAGCTTCATAGCTTTTTCAGCAGGATAGGGAACTCTCTGCGGATAGAATTTAACCAAAACACGGGCTTCGTTATCTAAACGCTTAAACTCAAAACACATGGCCTCAGAATCGAGTTCATCGGAGCTGAATTGAAGCAGGTCTTTGCGCTTGAATTTATGAGCAAGGCCTTTAAACCCGGATTCAGGAGCCGCGCCCGTCAAGAAGCTGAACACCTGACCTATAACACCGTAAACGCCCTCATCCGGCTCTCCATAAATTGTGATGGCGATGTTTCCCCTTGTGGGAATCTCATCCGGATAGAGAAACTCGAGGGCTTCCTGACAGCTCATATAGGCACCGGTGACAGTGGGGCAGGCATGGCCGGCCATTTTCACGGCTTCGATAAAAGTATATTCTAAAACTACGTCATTTTCCTTAAAGGCCCCAAGCGTTTCCGCCAGTGGTTCTTTAAATTTTATAGACTTAACATCATAAAGGAAGTCTCTAAATATTTTTGACATGTGTTCTCCTTTAGCAGCTTGAGTTTCTCCATTTTACATCTATCCCCGGCTCTCCATCAAGTTTTAATGGATCCCAAATTCAGTTGAGATTCAAATCGCAGACGATTATCACAAAAAGTGGGAGAAGAAATGGGTTTGCACCAATCAGGCTTTTTCCCAGTCTTGACTAGATATGCCGACCTGCTTAAGGATTTCTCTCATTAAGCTGATATCAACATCTCCAGCGTGAGGATTAGGTATACGTATCTTCTGACTGCCCCTAATCATAAATTGATGTTTTCCCCCTGAAAATGGTCCCTCGAATCCTAAATTCCTGAATTTTCGGATAAGCTCTCGTCTTGAAACGGCAGACATCAGGCAATGGCGACTTCTTTTATCTTGATCTCAGCACCCTCAATTTTTGGAATTGTGTCTTGATCTCGAATTTTGAGTATCAGCCATTCCTCCAGCACTTCTTTGAGTTCACGCCGGCATTTCTCAACATTACCAGCATTTGCCCAAACACCCTCAAACCCCGGTATTTCAGCAAACCATGTCCCATTGTCAAATTCTTTATACTGAGCTTTTTCAAGAGCTTTCTGAATGTATTCAGTTAGCATGGGTATTCACTTCCCTTTATTTGTCTGATTTATTATATCATAAAAAGAAGCCAAAACAGATCCTGCAGTTCTTTTTTCTCTCCATCAAGTTTTAATGGATTTATTGAATCACGGACACATCGGTTTTCAAGGGAAACATGCAGGTGCCCCCATATATTTCCGCAACCTCAGGATTCAAGAGCTGAATTAATAGTTCCCGATATCAACTTTTTAGGCTCAGTAAATCTGCCCTTTGTTATCGCCCTGCTTACAGTCAGCTACCAGTCCATAAAAACAGCCGTACTCAATCCGGTAGATTCACTGCGGCGGAAGTAGTTTAATGTTCACTCTATTTATCCACTTCTCTCCAATATTTCTTGCCCCTTTTTCAAAAACTCTTCAGCTCTCTTGACAATGAGTCTGGCACTTTCCTCAGAAAAAAGAGTTCTGTAATCCGCGTTCGCTCTCATTTCCATGGCCGCATAGAGATATGCATATAGCTCTCTTTCCAACTTCCCGGTTCCCACATAAAGTGCTTCTATAGCCACAGTAAGACAATAATGACTTATCTCTCTATATCCTGCCGAAAAAAGAAGAGCTCGAGCAGTATGAACCATGGCATAATATCCTTGAATTGTCGCCCAATGGTATCTTTGTTGAGCTAATACTAGTTTTGCATCAGCCAGATCTTCTATAGCCGTCTGTATTTCTTCCCCTGCCAGGTTTTTTCCTTTGGGAAATAAAAGGATTTTTTTGTTTTCTAAACAAATATCAAAAGCTGTCTTCATAAGCGAGTCGGTCCCATAAAACGTGCCCTCACTCACTAAAGACAGAAATTCCTTGTCCGTATATGAATGGCATCACGTCTATCTTTAATCCTTTTCTCCTCTTTGGGTCGCCTCTCAGATATTATAAGTTTATGAAGAGCAAAAGCTGCAGGATGTGGAACGTTTAGGATTAGATGATCTGAT
>SDBT01014686.1_pt1 | contig 12472 bp, 12 predicted proteins | sample 2277101 | NCBI WGS metagenome assembly SDBT01 (sample SAMN10404973, study PRJNA504765) | marine sediment metagenome | isolation source: marine sediment core GS10_PC15, 103 cmbsf | place: Arctic Ocean: Southern Knipovich Ridge | collected 2010
AAGCAAAGAAGGACAGGTGGAAGTTACCCGCTCCGAGTACAACGAAGGTTTCGGAGTGGAAACCCCAGAAGCACCTGACATACCTGACGCAGGATCACATATTTGGGAATGGTGGTGGCACCTGAATTCCCGTAGAGTTCCGTATTCTGAAGTGGTGGCGCCATTAACCTATTCTGAGATTTATCACTGGACTAATATGACACGAACACAAATATCACCATCCGAAATAGTTGTACTTTTTATTATGGATGATGCTTATTTGGAAGCTATAGCATCTGAACGGAAAGATCAACGCGCACGAGACCTGGAGACATAATGGCTACTGATATTGCTGAACTAGGATTTAAAGTCGACAGCTCTGCCATGCAAGTTGCCAATAAGCGCATGGACAAGATGGTCGCCAAGAGCAAGAAGGTTACCGGCTCTGTCGACAAGATGGCTGACCGTTTTGAGAAATTAAAAAATACACTTAAAGTAGTTTTTGTTGCGGCCGCTGCTGCGATGGCTGCTTTTGCAGCTGGCGCGATAAGATTGGCTGTTGACGCAGAGGAGACGGCGAGCAAATTCCAAGTCGTATTCCGAGGAGGTGTTGAATCTGTTAATCAAGCCTTAATTGATCTGACCCGAACTATACCGATGACGCTTACTGAGATGCGCGCAATGGCTGCCGGTGTTCAGGATATGTTAGTCCCTATGGGTATTGCGCGTGATGTAGCGGCTGAATTATCAGTTCAAGCTATTAAGTTGGCTGGTGATATTGGATCTTTCAGCAATGCCGAGCCAGAGGTCGTGATGAGAGCAATAGCATCTGGACTTGCAGGACAGACAGAAGCACTACGCAAGTACGGTATTGTTGCCACCCAGGTAGTGCTTGAACAAGTTGCTTTGGAAAACGGATTAATTTCGTACGGCGATGAAATGACAGCCTCGATAAAAGCGCAGGCATTGTTTATTAAAATCACTGAAGACTCTGCAGATGCGATGGGGGATGCCGAGCGGACAATGATGTCTACGTCCAATCAGATGAAATTCATGAACCGAGAGTTCAAGCAGACTCAAGAGGATTTAGGACAAGCGCTGTTACCGACACTAGGTAAGCTGTTAACTCAACTCAATACCGTTAATGATGATGGAATAACGCCATTACAAAGTGGTTTCAGAACGATGGGCAAGGTTATTCTGACCTTAGTTGGTGCTTTCGTAATCGTAAAGGCAGCCGCAACTTTACTTGGTAAAGTACTGGTCGGGCTTGCCTCCGCTACAGTGCACTCTCTTCAGGCAATGGCCGCACCTTTTACTGAATTTGTATCTACAATGGCTAAAGCTGGAAAGCTCATAGCGGAAGGCGAGTTCGGCGCTGCTGCTGATGTTTTCGATGGTATAGGTGCGCGGATCGTAGCCGGTTTTACGGAGCACTCAAAAGCGGCGGCGGACGCGATCGGATTTATCGGCGAGTCTATTGAGACAGAAGTTGGTGACGCAATGGATACGGTAAACTCTCTGATGGGCGGTTTCTCAGAAAATATTGATCGGAGTCTGGGCGAACCAGAAGGATTCAATGATATGGGCGATGCTATTAGTGGTCTCGGAGATAAAGTCGAATTGACCGGTAAGGAGCTTGAAGCCTATACGAAATGGTGGGAGCAACTACGCGCAGAAATAGATCCTGTTGCAGAAGCTACAAGACAGTATGAGATGGCTCTGCTGGCACTTGATATAGCGGTTGATGAATTCGGTCTTTCAGCGACAGAAAAGGCAGCCGCTATCGCGCACTTACAACAGGTGATGGCTGATGCTAATGGTAATACGGAACTATTGGATTGGTTGACAGATTTACAAGCTGCGATGGATCCCGGTGCTGCGGCGATCTTGGCATATGAGGCAGCGGTCATAAAGCTGGACAAAGCGATTGCAAAAAATCCGAAAATACATATAGACCGAGTGAAGGCTATCGCCCAGATCAAGAAAGTCCTAGACAAGGCCAGCGGCGCAACAGCCAAGTATACTAAGCAACAAGAAAAACTCCAAAAGGCGATGGAAAAATATAAGGACTTCAAGGGAATGATAGATCCCGCTGGAGCCGCTCTGATGGAATTTAATGAAGCATTAGAGGAGATGAATGAAATACGAAAGACTCTTGAAGATAACGGATTGTTGTTTGAAAAGGCACATTGGGATACTATAGAGGACGGTTTACGGCAGGCTATTCTCGGTACGGAAACGCTTGGTTCAGCCTTGGAGAAAGCCGGCAGCTTAGCTGGTGACGCCTTACGTTTAATCCAAAGCAGTATGTCTGAGAACACCAAAGAATTTGAAGCTATGAACGTAGCCATACAGGCGGCTAACGTAGCCAAAGCCATCGGCGCCATACTAACACAGGGTCAAGGAGATCCCTACACAGCCTTTGCGAGAATGGCACAGATGGCTGCAGCGGTAGCGGCTTTGGGTGTATCTGTAGGCAGCTTTCAAAATTCCGGTTCGATTGATCCTACACAAGAAAGGCAAGCAGCTCAGGGCGCGGGATCTATACTAGGCGATGCGGAAGCCAAATCCGAATCTATAATGAACGCGCTTGATATAACCGCTGACGCCACTTCAGAACTGGTAGGTATTAATCGAGGCATGCTTAATGCTTTAACATCATTGCAAACCGGTCTTACAGGCGCATCCACTCAGCTCATTCGTGGCGGTGTTGACGGTACTGACATTCCAATTCCAGACGCTAATACCGCTGCATGGATTGACCTACTTACCGGCGGCGGTATATTTAATCTGTTAGGACTGAATTTCATTGGTGATTTTCTGGGTAAAATACTTGGTGGAAAAACCAAGTTACTGGATACCGGCTTGGAGATTGAAGGTGGTGCGATAATTGATCTTATGAACGACGTGTTCATAAGAGCCTTTGCCGATATAAAATCCAAGAAGTGGTTGTTCGGTAGTTATAAGTTTTCAACGCTATTTCAGGATATGGACGATAGGATTGGTGAGCAGCTGGCCCTGGTATTTGGCTCCATTGTAAATACGGTTACGGAAGCCGCGATAGCAATTGGAATTCCTATGGACGTCATAGAGGAAAGGATGGCGGCGTTTCGGGTAGAAACCCTAAAGATCAGCTTGGAAGATATGACCGGAGAGGAACAGCAGGAAGCAATACTGGCCGTATTCAGTAAGATATTCGATGATTTGGCAAGAGACATAGTTCCCTTTATTGATGAATTTCAAAAGGTTGGAGAGGGACTTGGTGAGACCCTTGTAAGGGTTGCTACAGCCGTTCAGGTACTACAAGAAACCATTATAATGCTCGGTCTTTCTTTGGATGAAACCGATCCTAAAAAGTTTGCAGAAATCGCCGTTGGCCTAGTTGAGATGGCTGGCGGTATTGATCAATTTATTGCAAAGATGAGAAACTTTGTCGGTAAGTTTTCTACAGATGAGTGGCAGGATGCTACCGTAATAGACGCTGTTACAAGAGGTTTTGAACAGCTCGGTATTTCATTACCGGAGACCAGAGAGGGTCTGTGGGACCTGGTTCAAGGGCTGGACTTGTCGACCGAATCTGGACGTAATCAGCTGGTGACAATTCTTGATCTAACAGATAGTCTGGATTCATATTATGACATACTTGAAAAGGGCGATAAAGTACGCCAGGCGGCATTCGACGCCGAGATCCAAGCGTTGTTACACATTCAGGCAATAGCCGAGGGTATATCAGCTTCACTGCAAGCGCTGAGAGATAGGATCATTGGAGATACCTCTACCGATGAGGAAAATTACATCAGGTTTAAAGCAAGAGCAGATGCGTTGGTCGTTGATCTCTCAACAATGACGGATCCAGATTTAATCGCTGCAACGGTCGCTGAGATTGAACGACTCACCGGCTTGGCTTGGGGATTACTTGATGAAGGCCAGAAACAACAAATGGCAGGTGACTTCCTCGCCTTCTTGGACGGCGTTGGAGAGCTGGCACTTAAACAGTTAGGTATTGCAGCAGATGAAGCTGTAGCGGGTACGGCGTTTACACCTGAGGAAATATTAGCACGATTTAATGAGTTGGTAACTGATCCTCTGATTCTGGTCGCTGGAGTACAAGGGATAGCTGCCGATAAACTTGATGCTGTCGCCGATAAACTATTAGATGTTGTTGACGCAGATTTTGAAATTCAGGCTAATGCTGACGGAGATCCGGATGGGGTTATAACGCCAGACGCGAAAGACTCTGGACCTATAGTGATTACTGTCTTGGAGCCTCTGCCTGTTATCAATCAGGTCAATACGCCAGACGCTATTGCTGCCGCTGTACAGGCCGGTATGCAAGCCGGCGCCGAGGCGATGATTAATGCAGCAGTTTCCATAATTGCTACTGGTGACAGCGCTAATGCGACGGTCATTTCATCCGCTAGAACAATCGCTAATGCAATAGCTGGAATACCGGATCGAATTATTGTACAGGCAACGGCTAGTGAGTTTTCATAACGGGATAAAAACTAATGACAGCATTTAGTACAATACCGGGATTGATTATTACCTCTGAAACATCTATCATCCCTGATGACGGAAGAGCAATAAGACATGCTGAGGGAGGCCAACTCAGAGGACGCAATGCCTATATAGAAAGGGTATTCAGAATTACCGTGATCGTGAAAGGTAACTCGATAGTTAAGGCGGCACTTGATGACTTCTATACCGCTAATCTTAATATCTTGAATATAATCAATATTGATGGCACGAATTACAGATCTTTATTTAGTGAGCCGCCCGCCGTTACTGGCAAGGATGGGGATATACGTTGGCTGAGTTTCGGCCTGATTGGATTTAACGCCGATGCTCCTACTCCGGTAGCTGGTCTTGTAGCTGTAGGTTCGGTTGGCTCAGTAGTGGTCAGTTTACCTACCGTGATCATAGTCTCTGGCGTTGCTGGCACAGGCGCAGTTGGATCTGTAACGGTTGACGCGCAGACAATTGCATCGGTTTCGGGCGTTGCTGGTACGGGCGCTGTTGGAAGTATTACCGTAGAAGCGAAGGCCGTAGTTACTCCATCAGGTATTGCTGGTACTGGTGCGGTTGGAACGGTTACGGTTACTACATCATGAGAATATTAACAGCAGGAATGTTAGCGGAGATTGCCAAGACAATAACCGATCCCGTTTTCCTGATCAAGATTGATTTTGGATCCCAGTTTATTTATGCGACCACCAGAGAGGCTATCAGCCATGGTGGTGATAATTACAACTTTCTTGGCGCTACAATCAGAGACATCGATGGAACAAAAGTTCGATTTACACTCCCCAATCATGATAGAGCGATTGGCGCTCTTGCACTAGCTGGCCAGATACAGGGAAACGCGGTCGAAGTATTCCTTCACTATAACGGCGAAACAATAGGACGTTTTGTCGGATTACTCGATAGCCCTAGCTTATCTGGTAACTATAATACCGTTGCCTTCAGCTGCGTCTCAGAATTTTCATTAAACAATAAGTGGCCATCCGGTAGATTAAGACCGCCAGTTGCTAATCATCTACCTCCGGCAGGAACCGTTTTACATATCGGTCCTTTTGAAATTACACTTGAAAGGGATCTATAATGACTGATCATACAAATCCCGTTCCGCTCGACTTTCCGGGATATATACCTGTTGAAACTCCTCCGCTTCCAGAACTGCCGGATTGGATCCCGCCGGCTTTAATCCCGCCGGTTACTCGTGTTTCAGCTGATACATTACCAGCAACGCCTCCGAGAAACACTATTGCAATTGCCGGTGAAGGTTCATTAATTCCTGAGGCTTACGGACGTGTCTTTATTACTCGCCCGCGTATTTTTGCAATCGGTTACAATGGAGTCACTGGGTTCTATTGGTTTGGTGCTGTATGGTGTAATGGTGAATGTGATGAGATTGAAAGTATTTGGCAAGGCGATACCATATGGAGGACTGGTGAAAGCAGTTCCAGACACCAAAACTATATTGGCACCCCTACCCAAACTGTCGATCCTCAGTTGGCTTCATTTGTCGCTGGCTATAATGATGACATGGCTGGCCTATGTTATTCATCGATAGGGTTCCATTACAAAACACCAATAAAAATATCCACGCTAGGGGCAATCGTTAAGGCCAAGAAAATATATGATCCTCGGACAACGTTTACTGTTTACAGCGATAATTTTGCGCTGATGTTTGCGGATCTCGCCGTCAATCAAGGACTTTCTACACAAGATGCCAACATAATTATCGCCGCCGACTACAACGATGAAGACCTAGGGGGAGGTCATAGACGCCGGTGGGGTGGATTGTTATTCCAGAGACAGCTAACGGTCGATAAGCAATTGAAACTAATTGCGGAACACGCTGGCTGTATATACTTTCGTGAAGCCGGAGTTGCCAAGCTGATTCCAGATGCGCCGGCAGACAGTGTTGCTATCTTTAATGATTCACCCGGTATAGCTAATATTGTAGAGGGTTCTGTAAAGCTAGCCAAGATCAGCCTAGACAATTTACCGAACCATAGCATAGTAGAGTATCTGGATAGTGGCGCAACGCCGTGGAGAACGGGGTACGCTGAGACACCGCTACCTAGTGGCGAGGTACGATCAACCAATTTCAGGATGCGAGGCTTCCAGTCCTTTGCGGTAGCGTTTCGCCACGCTATCGAAAGACAGAACCGATTCAACTTAACAGATTTGTCGATACAGTTTGAGACATTCGATGAAGGATTAGAGGTTGAACAAGGAGATGTTATTACTGTCACGCATAATATCGGTCTTGTGGGTAAACTTTTTCGTGTATCAAAGGTTAAGGCATCTAAGTTTGTCGGCAGTTGGATTATATCCGCCGAAGAGTATGATCCAGCGGTTTATAGTGATTCAATTCAAACCGAGCCGACTTGGCCCGACATTAATTTACCGGAGCCAGAACCAGTACCAATACCGGGTGAACCTGTCCTGACTTATGAGTATAGGGTTAATGATGAAGACGTGATCGAAATGTGGGTTTTTATTGAATGGGCTCCTTTTTTAGGAGCGTACCCTTATGAGCATATATTTGAATTACAACTATTCGGTATAAATGAAGACATGTTCCTAATCGTTTTAGGTTCGACAATTCCTTCCGAAATTTTACTGGGTCCTGTTGTACCTGGAGCACTGCACCGACTTAATATGTGGACAGTCAATTTTGCAGGTATCTATTCTATTGGGCGCATAGTGTATTTTACCGCTGATGATAATGCATTTGCTCCCGATAATGTACTGGGCTTTCATGCCCGCTCTGTTGGAAATATGCTGAGGTGCTGTTGGGATGCGCTTATTGGAGTCCACGGTATTCGACTGGGAGGCGTTCGTTATGAACTAAGGTTTGGTGCGTCCGGTGTAATATGGGAGGACGCTGATCTTATTGATTCGGTTTTTGCTCTTGAATTTACTACGCGCAACTTGCTACCCGGCACCTACGACATTCTGCTGAAGGCTATAGTTGGCGGGCAGGAATCCACGGATGCTGCAATAGTTACTAATGTCATTATAACGGATAATCCTGACGGCTTTATTGTCAGCGAAGTTTTCGCCGATCACGCCTCATCTATATCAATGACTTTGACCAACAGAGGGACCGAGTGGGTAACCGATTCTGGCGAACACTGGAATACGCTGTTTGTATCGGCGATGGAAACCTATGACCAACCGCTTTACAGCTACCAGACCGTTGGCCCAGCTGAATATATATCTGAGGAACTGGATACGGCTGGAGCAGACTTTGTTGGTGTCTGGAGGGTAGAGGCATCGGCGAGATTATTGAATGGTGATCTGGTCCCATTTACGGAACAGGTAGCAGAAATCTGGGATGGCAGCTGGAATAATGTTGGGGATGTGGTCGCCGTATTTAACGGAACAAAAGTACGCTACAGGGTTAACACGACCGGCAAGGTATTCATCGTCAGACTGACAACGGTACTATCTGTCGACATAGTACCGTACGTGATCAGAGGTACCTCAACCAGCTCTGCTGTCGCTGCAGATCAGATTACATGGAGTCCTATCCCGGACTTTATAGGTTTTTATTCGGCATCAATAGCCGTCAGCGCTGCAGGTGGTGGTTTTATTGGAACATATGATTTTGACCCATCAGCGCCATTTACCTTTGTGGACTTTTACGTCTGGGACACCGATAACAACCAAGTAGCCGAAGAGTATTCTTATGAAATTAGAGGAGCATAAACGTGCCTAATACTGTAGATAACACCAATATCGTTGGTACGAAAACGGGTCCTGAGTTGATCACTGAGATGCAGGTCCAGATTGGGAATTGTTCGACTGAATTAGAGCTGACACGAACAAAGTATATCGGTGCAATATTCTTTACGGGAGTGGATGAAAATATTATTCTCGACCACGCAGGCAAGATGATTGACATGAGTAACGCCGCTGCAAACGTGCTGAACATTCCTGATAACGCATCAATTCCAATTCCGCTTAATACTCGGATAGATATTGTCCAGTCAGGCGCGGGATTGACTTCCTTGGCTATTGATGGCAGCGATACGCTATTGGGAGGGGTCAACTCACGTGGCCAGAATTTCGGTCTGTCTTTGTGGAAAAAATCCGCAACAGTATGGCACGTCTTTGGGGGGGTATAGAAATGGTATTTTTACCAATGGGAGCATTGATGAACGTGCCGATCCCATTCGATGGCTGGAACACCGATCCGCTTACTGTTTTCAGTGTAATACCTAGTGGTACTGCTATTGCACAGCTTGACTTTGACGGGACAGAACCTTCAGTCGGAGGCAATGCAGGATTTCAGTGGCTACACAGTGCCCAAAGTCGTCCCTTTGCGCCTCTGGTAGAAGGTTCGTTTGGAGCTGGTGAATATCTTGTGATGTACGACAATATTGTGGAAATAGTCGGTACGGACTCTGACCCATTTCTTACATTGGATACCGTTTATCAGCCTGGGGTGTGGGTGGATGCTGATGGCGCTCTTTTAAGGATGCTAGATCAGTCCAGCACTCCCGGCCATGAGCATGTTTATTCATGTGACGTGCATCTTGCGAAAGATAATGGGGGAGGTAGCCCCCTTGCCGGTACCGATATTATCAAGCCAATGAAATTTATTGCAACACGAATAGATCCTAGAGGATTCGACACGTTCGGCGGTACCAATGGTGATGATGTAGATGGCCGGGCGCCCGACTTAGGCGCTTTTCCACCAGCTACAAATTGGAGTGTTTTGAATGGCGCTATGGAGATTCAAAATAATCGGGCCGTTATGGATACCGGTGCCTCTACAGACCCGGCCCTAGCCGTGATTGATACAGGTGATGCTGACACGGCATGGGGTGCGTTTATACATCCTAGCAGCACTGATGATTTTGCAATAGTCGGCCGGGTTCAGGATCTGGATAATTATTGGCAACTTAAAATTGAGGATGCCGATACAGCTGACCCGGTACTGATATTAAATGAGGTTATTTCTGATGTGGAAACCTTGCGTGAAAGTATTGTCATGATAGGTAGAGGTCCGCTTGATACGACCGATTATCAGGCACTACGTCTGACGTTTAATGGCAATGACATGCTTGGCGTAGCACTTCTCAAAGAGTTACCTTTCGATTATGAACCAAAGAACATTTCAAAGAACGATGTTATATGGTTCATCAGGCATACCAGTAGCAGCTACAATACCGAGACCCGATTTGGTATTCAATTACCGCAAGCCAATGCGCAGGTCACGTCAGCCTTCGGGACGTTTTTTGATGCCTTACATCTAGCACACATTGACCCATGAGAATAGACTGACTATTCCACTACCCATAGGAGAACGATCAATGAAGACTTTACTAATGATTTTACTGACTTTCCTTTTAGCCTTTTCCGTACCCGTGATGGCTGGTGATTCTGGAGATTATTTTGATCCAGGTAGAAACGGTGAAGGCTTGAACTTTGGCAGGAACGGGGATGTAGTATTTTGGAAATTTTATACCTACGGCGCTGAAGCGAACTGCGGAGAGCCCGTTGTATCCCCCTCTGTTCAAGAGTGCGAATTAAACGGCCAGCGATGGTTCTTTGGTGTGGACACTTTTAACAATCTAACCCAAGTTCTCAACGGCAACGTATTGATTACAGAGGGATTGTCTTATCCTACTAGTGATGGAGGCGATGTTGGCGAGGCGATTATTGTCGGTTTATATACGATGGTTAGGGATGGGAAAGGCTGGGCGATGTTCGTGACGCGGTTCGGGACTACTCTTGACAAAGATGACCCGTTATTTGCTGACGTGATTCGTTTCCATATACCGCTATTTTACGCCACGGATTAAGATTGCCGTATCGAAATTGAACCGGGGGAAGGGAGCCTCTTCTCGGTTCCGACGATCTCCTCTAGGCGCATCATCTCCCCGTGGATCAGGTGCTTTATTTCCTGAGTCGTGTCGTTGTCTGCAATCCACATCATAGCATCCCGTATGACTCTCCACGTTCGTAGATCACAGGCGTCGATAAATTCTTGTTCCGTCATTTTAATCTTTACTACAGGTAAGTTCGGCAAGTCCACTTCACCATTAATCATGGCAATACGAAAGGCATGCAGTTGATCATTGGTGAGAATTACATCGCATCCGTTATTACACACAACGCTGACTTCAGCGTCACCGGTTACCTGTACAAATAATTGGGCGCTACAATCATTGCAGTGCCATCGTTTGAGTTTGCGCTCATTCATTTTCCACTCTCACGGTTTTCCCAGCAATAGCGATGCGCTTGTTTTGAGCCACCATTATTAGCCGCGATGACCTGATCTCCCCGCATATCATGGATGGTGATTTCCTCATCACAGATCACACAAGGGCTCCTGATTGCTAAAGCATAGGATAAATTTCTCATTCCTTCATTCATCTATTTCTCCATTGATCTAATTAAATATAAAGCCTGCTGCTCTGTGAAGCCGGCCTTTAAATAGCGGTCGAACCGCAGCTTCTGGTACTTGGCGGTCACATCAAGGGACTCCTTCTCAAGTTCGCAATCAGTCTTCTTTATTTGGTCAAGCAATTGCATACGCTCATATGCGCTCATTGGTTTACTCATTTATTTTTCCTATTGCTTCCGGAGCACTCGTCACGCTTGTCTTCACTGTTTACCCACCCTTTGTCTTGGATGTAATGAAAAACAAGCCGGCTATTATTAACTGGTACCGTTCGCCTGCACTTAGGACAGCGGGCAAGTTTTCGATACTTACTCACTTATCCTCTCCCACGGATATTCTTTTTAATTGTTCGTTCGCAAAGATCTGCGGCACCTTTTAGTTTATCTTCCGGTATATTACCGGGAAACACACGATGAAAAAATTCTTGCTGCTTGTCGGTACATTGCTCAAGTAACCGTATCAATTCGGTACGTTTAAATTGTTCAACACGTTTGTCAAAATCACTCATTTATTTTCTCCCGTGAAGCGGGACAGCTAACCTGCCCCGCTCCGATCGTGTCTACTTACACCTGAAAACAGGTACGGCGCAATCAGCTTCAAGTTTTGTCTTAATGGTTTCAGCCATTACTTCAAGGGCATCATCCATACGATAAAACCGATAACCGAGAGCCAGGTGACCGTCATCGCCTTTCGGGATTGCAAGAATAATATCTGCCTTTACAACTATAGCGGGACCACCATAGAACGGCGTCAAGGTAACAATCATAGACTCTGGAAGTGTTAGTACCTTATCAACGCCGCCAGCTGTAGTCGTGACCTCCATCCTGTTGATAATTTCGTAGGAGCCTTTCAGCTCTTTCATATCCTTAAACTCGCCTTTGGCCGTGGCTTTCAGCGTTTGGATAATCTCCAGCATATCGGCGCCGACTGGCTGTGTAATATCAACGATGTTTTGATAAATGAAATCAGCGAATTTGCCTTGATACATCATTTGCTCGTTGGATCCAGTCCACGTTTTCCATGCGGTCGTGGCTTCAGTGGAAAATGTTACTAAATGATGTCCCCACATGGGAGTATTTTCCGATGTTCCAGGCTCAGCCGGCGCAACATGAAAATCAATTACCGCCGTTGCTTCAACTGTACCTAAGCTGGATTTGCTGAACTGGATAATTGTCGATGGCTCTTTGTACCGATTAACATACTGGATAAAGGACTCCAGATCGGTAATACCAAGATTGGAAAGAACACGTATGGGCGCATCCATATAGGCTAATAAACTATGTACAACCCATCCGTCTGGCGCCACGACTATCGGTACGCCGTTAACATCATCTAGGTGGAGTGGTGATTCCGCGAATTCCGTTAGTGTTAATCCTGAGTTGGTTGGTTCATTCATTTGCTTATTACCTCGCCTGTTTCCGCGTCAACTGGCTGGATACCTGGCAAGAAATGTTGCAGGGGATCATCTCGCTGTAATCCATCGTCAGAATTGACATAAAAAAGTGAAATACGGCGCTCCGTTTCTGGTACCGTACCTTTGATTGATGGTCGGACTTCCATCTG